>CENJ01026574.1_pt1 | contig 17251 bp, 12 predicted proteins | sample 356161 | NCBI WGS metagenome assembly CENJ01 (sample SAMEA2619531, study PRJEB7988) | marine metagenome | biome: marine biome (ENVO:00000447); feature: surface water layer (ENVO:00002042); material: "saline water (ENVO:00002010), including plankton (ENVO:xxxxxxxx)" | depth 5 m
GCAGCTCGCGGCACCCGCGCAAAAGTGGCACCAGATCGGTCTCGATCTGCCAGCGTTCGCCCTTCGGGCCGCGGCCATATTTCGGCGGGTCGAGAAGAATGCCGTCATAGGACCGCCCGCGCCGGATCTCGCGCTCGACAAACCGTCCGGCATCCTCGGTGATGAAGCGGATCGGTGCTTCGTCAAGACCGGCCTCGTCGCGGTTTTCAAAGGCCTGCGTGATGGCCTTGCGGCTGGCATCGACATGCGCCACCTCGGCCCCGGCGCGCGCGGCATGAAGGCTGGCGACGCCAGAATAGGCGAACAGGTTGAGGATCCGTGGTGCGCGCCGATGGCGGGCGGTGAAGGCCTTGATGAGTTCGGCGCACCAGTTCCAGTGCGGTGCCTGTTCGGGAAAGAACCCCAGATGCCTGAAGGGTGTCGGCCTGGCAAGGAAGCGAAGATTGTCATAGCTGACCTGCCATTGCGATGGCAGGCTTTTTGACAAGGTCCAGCCGCCGGCCGCCTCGTCATCATCGCCGCGTCCCTGGCTGGCGACAAACCGGCCATCAGCCGCCTGCCAGTCCGCAGCGGCCAGACGCGGGGCCCACATCGCCTGCGGCTCCGGGCGAACAAAGGTGAAGCTGCCGAACCGTTCCAGCTTCTGCCCGTCGCCGCTGTCAAGAAGCGCGTAATCCTGCCAGTCATCTGCTGCCAGAAGCTGTGGCTGTGGGATTGACCCGGCCTTTGCCTTGGGGGTTTCGATATCACTCATGCGCGGACCATGACGTCTGGACCCGGCAAAATCAACCCCGGTGGGATATCTTGACACTGACCGGCACTGCGCGAAATTTTCGCGCAATTCTAAGTTGAAGATAGATTAATTGGAATATATTTCCAAAATCAGTTGGGACTTGAAGGGGCTTGCGCTACACAGCTTCAAGGGCCAGCTGGTTGCGAACGCTGGCAAATCATTATGGAAAGACACTCCCATGGCGGCTATGGATGCAACCGACAGGAAAATCCTTGTTCACCTTCAGGAAAATGCGGCGCAGCCGGTGGCCGAGATCGCGCGCAAGGTCGGCCTGTCGGTGACGCCATGCTGGCGACGGATCCAGCGACTCGAGGAAATCGGCGTGATTCGCAAGCGTGTGGCGCTTCTCGACCCGACAAGGGTCGGGGTCGGGATGTCGGTGTTTGTCGCGCTGCGCACCGACCAGCATAATGCCGACTGGCTGGAATCCTTCGCGACGATGATTTCCGAAATGCCCGAGGTCGTCGAATTCTACCGCATGAGCGGCGAGGTGGATTACCTGCTTCGCGTCGTCGTCGCCGACATGGCCGCCTATGACGCCTTCTACCGCAGCCTGATCAGCCGGGTGCAGCTGACCGATGTCAGTTCATCCTTCGCGATGGAAGAAATCAAATTCACCACGGCGCTGCCGATCGCCGCCGACCCCGCGCCCTAGCCGCGTGCGGCAAGGATGTCGGCAAGCGGTTGTTCGGCGCTGATGCCGCGGCAATGGATCTGGTGCCATAGCGCGTAGAACAGCAGCCGCCATGCCAGCAGCCCGCCACGACCATTACCGTTGGCATCGGCAGCCTCGATGACCGCCCGCGCCTTGTCGGCGCTGATCAGTTCCGCCACACCATCCTGCGCCGCCACCAGCGGTGCCAGCCTGTGGGCTTCCTCGGCAATCCACCCACCGACAGGCACCGTAAAGCCGCGCTTTCTGGCAAAGGGCCGGCAGGCTGGCAGACGCCGCGCAAGCCAGGATTTGACCAGATGCTTGCCACCGCCGCGGCCAATCTTCGCCGCCACCGGCAGGTGGAAACCGTAAGCAGACATCTGCCTGTCGATGAAGGGCGTGCGCCCCTCCAGCCCATGACGCATGAGACAGCGATCAAGCTTGATCAGCAGATCATTCGGCAGCCAGTCATCAATATCGTGGCGTTGCAGCGCGGCCAGCGCGCCGCGCCTGTCGGCAAGCCGCTGCAGCACGCCTGGCATATTGGCACCGGCCAGCGCATAGCGCGCGGTCAGCCGCCGCGCCACATCATCACCAAACAATCCGGCCCGCAATGCGGGTCCGGCCCGGGTCGGGAATTTCGCACCGATGGCGCGCAGCCCGGCCCGATAGCGGCCATAGCCGGCAAAGAATTCATCACCGCCTTCACCGGACAGCACCACCTTGACATCCTGCGCCGCGCGCCGCGCCAGATGCAGTGTCGGCAGGATGGCATAATCCGCCACCGCATCATCGCAGGCCAGCGCGGCCAGCCCGGCATCGGCCAGAAAATCGGCCTTGCCATAGGGAACATCAACGAATTCGGCCCCCTCGCCGGCGGCAAGCGCGGCGGCGGCGCCAGTTTCATCATCATCGCCGCGGTCAAAGCGCACCGTATAGGTCAGGATCGGCTCGCTGCGTCCGTCGCGTGTTCGCAGATCGGCAAGCGCCGCCAGGATGGCCGAGGAATCAACGCCGCCGGAAAAGAACAGGCCGAGCGGCACATCGGCCATCAGATGCGCCTCGACAGCGTCGTGAAGCTGCGCCTCGAACGCGTCAATCGTCGGCGCGGCCGGATCTGTGATGCCTGATTCCAGCGGCCTGTCGGTAAGGGTCTCGGCAATCTGCCCGCCGCGAATGATCAGCATCTCGCCAGGTGCGATGCGGCGGATCGTCGGAAAGGCCGGCAGATCATCGGGGGCGAATTGCCGGTCGATGATACAGGCGGCGTGAAGCGGGTCGGCACGGGATTGGCTGGGCGCGGCCCGGTCTGTCGCGGTGTCGGCAAGGCCGATGGCGCGCAGCGCGGCGATCTCCGAGGCAAAGAACAGCCCGTCCGCCGTCTCGCAGATATAGAGCGGCTTGATCCCGAAGGGATCGCGGATCAGAAGTCCCTCGCCGCTGGCAGGGTCGTAAAGCGCCGCTGCATACATGCCGCGAAGATGCGTCAGCGCCGCATGGCCATGCCGCGCCCACAGCGCCAGCAGCGTCTCGCAATCCGAGTTGGAGGTGAAATCATACCCGGCGCACTGCGACTGGCGCAGCGCTGTGTGATTGTAGATCTCGCCATTCGCGACCAGTACCTGACCGCCATCCTCGCCTTGCGCGATGAAGGGCTGCGCGCCCTTCGCCAGATCGACAATCGAGAGACGCGTATGCACGAACCCGGCCCGGTTGCCCGCGTAACGCCCGCTGCCGTCAGGGCCGCGATGCGCCAGCGCGCGCTCCATCCTGTCCAGCGCGTCTGCCGGCGCGGCGCCCCCGGGGCGAAGGAAATAACCGCCAATCCCGCACATCAGCCGGCGACCCTTTCAAGAAAATCGATCCAGTCGCCGGTCACGCGTTGCGGTGACAGGGTGGCCTGCCAATAGGCCTGCCCACCTTCGGTCAGCCGCGCCGCCAGAGCCGAGTCCGCTGTTAGCTTGGCCAATGCATCGGCCAGCGCGCCGACATCATCAACCGGCACCAGCAGGCCATTGACGCCATCCTCGATCAATTCGCACCCGCCATTTGTCCGTGTCGAGATCACCGGTCTGCCACAGGCCATCCCCTCGGCGATGACATTGCCGAAAGGTTCGTGCCGCGACGGGCAGACAAGAATGTCGGCGCCGCGGATGACCGATTGCGGGTCATCCTGCCAGCCAAGAAACGCCACCCGTTCGCCGACGCCCAGCTCATCCGCCAGATCACCAAGCATGGCGCGTTCCGGCCCTTCACCGGCCAGCCACAGCGTGCCGTCCGGCAGCGCCGCAAAGGCGCGGATCAGCGTATCGAACGCCTTGTTCTGATGCAGCCTGCCAAGCGCGGCGATGACCGGCCCGTCAGGTGGCGGGCCATCACCTTCGGGGCCTTCGAACACCGGCCCCCTGAATTCTGGCCCCTCACGCCCGTCGGGGACGAAATTGATCTGATAATGGACACGGTCCTTTGGCACGCCTTCGGCAATCAGATAGTCGGCGATATCGCGTGTATTGGCGACCAGCCAGTCACAGCCACGATAATATTTCAGATTGTAGAAGCCGCCGAGTCTGGCGACATGCGGACACCCGCCGGGCTGGGTCATCATCGTCGCCCGGTTCATCCAGCTGAGAACGACATCGGGTTTGCCGCGGCGGATGGCGGCGGCGATCTGACGGCGATGCAGCGCCGCCAGAAGCGGCGAGAACCCGCACCCCGTGACGTCAAGCCCGGCGGCGGTGAGCCGGGCCATGCGATCGCCGTCCGGCTTGATCACCAGCTGCTGCGTCATGCCGGTGCCGTGAAACCCGATGGCAAGCCGCTCAAAGAACAGCTCGGCGCCGCCATGCCGGGCGCCGGCCATGGTCTGGAGGAGCCGCAGATCGGTGCGGCGGGTCGATGCATTGGGTGTTGTCACGCGGTGTCCGTCTAAAGCTGGATATAGGTGGTCTTGATCTCGCTGTAGGCTTCCAGCGAGTAGGCGCTGTTCTCGCGGCCAAAGCCCGATTGCTTGACCCCGCCGAAGGGCAATCCCGGCGGCAGGATATTGTAGGTGTTGACCCAGACATTGCCGCTCTCGAGCCGGCTCGCAACACGGTGCGCGCGTGCCAGATCGGTGGTGATCAGCCCGGCGCCGAGACCAAAGCTGGTGGCATTCGCGCGGGCAATCGCCGCCTCCTCATCCGCGAAGGTCAGTACTGACATTACCGGCCCGAAGATTTCCTCCCTGACATGCCGCATGTCATCCCGGCAGCCGGTCAGGATGGTCGGTTCCATGAAATAGCCATTCTCGAATCCCTGCGGGTGGATCCGTTTGCCGCCAGCGGCAAGGGTGGCGCCCTCAGCCATGCCGCCATCGACATAATCAAGAACCTTCAGAAGGTGCGGCTCTGAAATCAGCGCCCCCATCTGCACATCCTCGGCCATCGGGTCGCCGACCCGCATGGCGCGGGCGCGCTCGACAAGTGCCGCCTCGAAATCGGCGGCGATGCTGGCTTCGACAAAGACCCGCGTGGCGTTCGAACAGACCTCGCCGGCGGTGTAGAAATTGGCGTCAAGCGCGGTCTGTACGGCAAGGTCGAAATCGGCATCGGCAAAAACGATCAGCGGCGACTTGCCGCCAAGTTCCAGCGTCACCTTCTTCAATGTCCCGGCCGACTGGCCCATGATCAGCCTGCCGGTATCGACACCGCCGGTCAGCGAGATCTTGGCGATGCCGGGATGCGCGCAGATGGCGCGCCCGATCCTGTGGTCGCCATGGACAATCTGGAAAAGCCCGTCAGGAAGTCCCGCCTGATGAAGCAGGTCGGCGACCATATGCGCTGTCAGCGGCGTCATCTCCGACGGTTTCAGGATGAAGGCATTGCCGGCGGCAAGTGCCGGTGCGGCCTTCCAGCAGGCAATCTGCACCGGGTAGTTCCAGGCGCCAATGCCGGCGCAGACACCAAGCGGCACGCGCTCGCAATAGGCGATGGCATCGGGGTACCGGCGCATGTCGCCGGTGCCTGTTTGCGTCAGCGCGCCGAAAAATTCCATCGCGTCGGCCCCGCTTGGCACATCGGCCGACACCGCCTCGCCAAGGCATTTGCCGACATCCATGACCTCAAGCCGTGCCAGCTCGTCATTATTCTCGCGCAAAAGCTGTGCGGCGCGCCCCAGAATCCGCCCCCGTTCATGGCTGCCGCGGGCCGCCCATTCGCTCTGCGCGGCGGCGGCCGTTGTGACCGCCTGGTCAAGAACAGACTCGTCGGCAGGCTCGATCCTGGCGATCACCTCGCCGGTGGCCGGATAGATCTTGTCGATTGCGGGTGCCGTGCCGGCGACGGGTTTGCCGCCGACAAGCGATCTGCAGATCTGCATCTTACGCTCCTGTTCGTCCTGGCGCCATTTCACCGCGCCACCGGTCCCGGCGCAACCGCTAAAACGCCGGTCACGAACAGGCTGTCAGTTTTGCGTTGCGAAGCGGGGTTACGTGCGGCAGGCTTGATCATCCATCGGACATCAAGGGGGGGCATGGCGATGATGGCTTCCAACATCAAACAGAGCGACATCAACGAGGCGGGGTTTGACGAGTCGGTGATTGACGGGGCGGGGATTGACGAGGCACGCCGCGACCTGGCGGCGATCTTTCGCTGGACGGCGCGTGAGGGCATGCATGAGGGGATTTCGAATCACTTCTCCTATGCTGTCTCGGATGATGGGCAGATGTTCCTGATGAACCCCTATGGCATCCATTTCTCAAAGCTGAAGGCAAGCGACATGCTGCTGGTCGATGCGCGCAAGCTCGATGATTCGGTGCGCCCGCATATCGATGCCACCGCCTGGGCCATCCATGGTGCCATGCACCGCAACAACCCGCAGGCGCGCTGCATCGTGCATCTTCATTCGCATTACGCCACCGCGCTCAGTGCGGTGAAATCGCCGGTTCTGCCGGCGGTCGACCAGACGACGGCACGCTTCCACAACCGGGTTGCCATCGATGGCGGGTTTGACGGCATGGGGCTTGGCGACGAGGCTGAACGGCTGTCGACGCTGCTTGGCAACAAGATGATGATGATGATGGGCAATCACGGTTTCATGACCGTCGGTGATTCGCCGGCGGTGGCGTTCGATCTCGCCTATCATTATGAGCGCGGCTGCCGCACCTATATGACGGCGCTGGCAAGCGGCCTTGAGCTGTCGGTCCTCGATGAGGGTGTGGCCGAGAAAACCGCCCAGCAGTGGGAGAATTACGAGGGTGGGCCGCTGAAGCACATGCAGGCCATCCGCGATATCCTGGATGAGGAAGAGCCGGACTACCGGCACTGAGTCCAGGATTTGGAGTGAACCATCATGAGCAAGACCAGTCTGACATTGGATGAAATCCATGCGCTTGCGCATGAGGCGATGATGAAGAATGGCTGCGACGAGGCGAATGCCGCCGCGCTGGCCGACATCGTCATGCGGGCGGAACGTGACGGCTCGCACTCGCACGGGATGTTCCGCATTCCCGGCTATGTGAAGGCCTTGCGAAGCGGCAAGGTCGATGGCAAGGCGCGCCCCACCGTGACGCGCAGGACGCCGGCCATCATCCAGTGCGAGGGGCATGGCTGTTTCGCGCCGCTGGCCCAGGCCACCGCCCTGCCGGTGCTTGCCGAGGCGGCGGCCGAAATCGGTGTTGCCGCGCTGTCGCTGACCGGCATTCATCATTTCGCCGCGTTGTGGCCGGAGACGGAATATCTTGCCGATCGCGGGCTCGTCGGCATTGCCTGCACCGCCTATATGCCGATGGTGGCGCCAGTCGGCACAGCCGAAAAGCTGTTCGGCACCAATCCGATTTCCTTTGCCTGGCCGCGGCCAGGCAAGACGCCTGTCTGCTATGACATGGCCACCGCGTCGATGGCGATGGGGGATATCCAGATTGCCGCCCGCGACGGGCGCGAAGTGCCGCTGGGCACCGGGCTTGATGCCGATGGCAACGCCACAACCGACCCGGCCGAGATCGCCAAGGGCGTGCTGTTGCCCTTTGGCGGCTACAAGGGATCAGCCATCGCGCTGATGGTTGAATTGCTGGCCGCCGGGCTGACCGGTGAGCGGTTCAGCTATGAGGCGAAAGAGCATGACAATGGCGATGGCGGTCCGCCGCGTGGCGGCGAGATGGTGATCGCGCTGTCACCCGAGCTGATTGCCGGTGCGGGATGGGAATCGCATGTCGATGATTTCATGGACCGGCTGACCAGCCTTGACGGGGTGCGTATCCCCGGGACCCGCCGGCATCAGAACAGGCTTGATACCGGGCCGCGGGCGATCAATGCGGCGCTTGTCGAAACCATCCGCGAATTGATCTGATCAACCGGCTTACGCAGGGCTAGCGGCCTTTCCAGACAGGCTCGCGCTTTTCGGCAAAGGCGCGGAAGCCTTCCATCCCGTCCTCCGAATTATACAGCCTGTCGACGGTCGGCAACTGCATCTTGGTAACCCGGTTCATCGCGTCCTGGAACTTCATCGCCTCGGCCTCGCGCGCCACCTCCTTGATCGCCGCGAAGACAAGCGGTGGCCCTGAGGCCAGAAGCCGCGCCAGCTCCCACGCCCGCTCATACAGCGCCGGCCCGTCGGCCAGTTTTTCGGTGACAAGACCCCAGCGATGCGCCTCCTCGCAATCCATCCAGCGGCCGGTCAGAAGCATGTCCATCGCCACATGATAGGGTATCCGCTTCGGCAGTTTGATGGTCGCGGCGTCGGCAAGGGTGCCAGCGCGAATCTCCGGCAGCGCGAAGCTCGACGCCTCGGTGGCGAGGATCAGGTCGCAGGACAGCGCCAGCTCAAACCCGCCGCCGACACACATCCCCTCGACAGCGGCGATCACCGGCTTGTTGAGGTCGCGAAGTTCCTGCAGCCCGGCAAAACCGCCGACGCCATAATCGCCAACCACCGAATCACCGGCCGCCGCGGCCTTCAGATCCCATCCGGCGGAAAAGAATTTCTCGCCAGCGGTGCGGATGATACAGACCCGCAATTCCGGATCATCGCGGAAGGACTGGAACACCTTTCCCATATGCTGTGAGGTGACAAGGTCGATGGCGTTCGCCTTTGGCCTGTCCAGCGTTACCTCAAAGACATGGCCCTCGGTACGGGTGGTGACGGTCTGGTCTGGTGTCTCGCTCATGATGATGCCTCCTCACTCGGCGTCAGTCTTCCATATCACCGCATCGACCGCCAGCGCGCCGCCGCCTGCAGGCGCCAGCATCAGCGGGTTGACCTCAATCTCGTCGAAATCCGGATTGGCGGTGATGATCCCGCACAGAGTTTGCACGGCGTTGATGGCGGCGTCGATATCGGCCGCATCCCGGCCGCGATAGCCGGTCAGCAGCGGTGCCAGCCGCAATTGCAACAACGCCGCCCGGATCTCGTCGCCAGTCGCCGGCAGGACCAGCGTGACGACATCGCCCAGAAGTTCGGCGGCGGTGCCGCCCATGCCAAGGCTCAGCGTCAGCCCATAGACCGGATCGCGGCGCAGCCCGACAAGCAGTTCAGCCACCGGCGGCGGTGCCATTTCCTCAACCAGAAAGCCGGTGGCCGCCGACATGTCTTCAGCCGCGGCAAGCAGGTCATCGGCATCGAGCCCGAGCCGGACAAGGCCGGCCTCGCTCTTATGCGCATGGCCAAGACCTTTCAGCGCCAGGGGCGGTGTCAGGCCGGCAGCGGCGGCGGCGATATCAGCCGGCCCGTCGGCGCGGATACCTGCCGGCACGGTGATACCCGCGCTGGCGAGAATGGCTTTCGCCGCCGCCTCGTCGATCAGCTGGCGATCTGTCGGGGCCGGCCCGGCGGCGTGCGGGCGCCAGCCACCAGCCACATCTGGCATTGCCGCCAGTTCGATGGCGCGAAGGCCGTGCGCGAAACCGTTCAGCGGCACAATCCCGTCATCCATCATTCGGGTGGCCCAGCTGTCCGGGATCCCCTCGGCAAGGCTGCCAAGACAGGCGACATGGGTGCCGGTTATCTCGCCGGCGCGCTTCATCGCCGCCACTGCCGGATGCCAGGCCTCATCACTGCAGCGGTCGGCGCGCGGAAAATCGATCACCAGAACCGACAGGTCGACCCAGTCGCCCATCATCGCGGCAAAGGCGTCGGTCATCTTCTGCTCATCGCCCCAGATGAAGGTGTGGTAGTCGAGCGGGTTGGCAAGCGCCACCAACGGCCCCAATGTCTCGGCAAGCCGGTCCAGATTCGGCGCCGGAATGGCTGGCCAGTCCAGATCATGGCCTGCCGCCAGGTCCGCTGCCAGCCCGGCCTCGCCGCCCGAACAGCACATCGCGGTGACCCGCCTGCCGGGCAACCTGCCAAGCGCATGAACAAGCTTCAGCGCTTCCAGCATGTCCTCCGGCGCGGCTGCCTCGATGACGCCGCAGCGGGCGAGAAATGCGGATGAGGCCGCGCCGTCACCGGCCAGCGCGGCGGTGTGGGAACTGGCGGCTGTCTGCGAGGCGGCGGTCTTGCCGGCCTTGATGGCGATGATGGATTTACCCATCGCAGCGGCCTCTTCGGCCATGCCAGCGAAATCCACCGGATCGATGATTCCCTCGATATAGAGACCCGCCGCCGTGACCCGGTCATCGGCAAGAAGGCTTCGTGCCATGTCGGTCAGGCTTGTCTGCGCCTGGTTGCCGACGCAGGCAATATAGGCGATTGGCAGACCGCGCGCCTGCATGCTGATATTGATGGCGATGTTCGATGACTGGCTGATGATGGCAACGCCGCGATCAACCGCCCGCCCGCCATGCTGGTCAGGCCACAGCATCGCGCCGTCCAGATAGTTCAGAACGCCATAGCAGTTCGGCCCCAGCAACGGCATCTCGCCGGCCGCCGTGACAAGCGCCTGCTGCAAGGCCTCATCGCCTGTCTCGGCAAAGCCGGACGCAAAGCAGACAGCCCCGCCACATCCCATGGCAGATAGCTGGCCGGCCACCTCGATGGCGGTGTTGCGGTTGATCCCCAGAAAGGCGGCGTCGGGCGCGGCGGGAAGATCATCAAGGCCCGGCAGGCAGGCAACGCCGCCAATCTCGGCGCGAGTCGGATGCACCGGCCAGATATCGCCGTCAAACCCCGATTTCAGACATTGCGCGACGACATTTTCCGCCCACCAGCCGCCAAACACGGCAATCGAACGGGGTCTGAACAGGCGCGACAGGTCCCGCATTCCTAGCCCCCGAGCGGGCGCAGAAGCTCGCGGCTGATGATGTGGCGCTGGATTTCCGACGTGCCGTCCCAGATCCTCTCCACCCGCGCATCGCGCCAGAAGCGGGCCAGCGGCAGATCATCCATCAGCCCCATGCCGCCATAGACCTGAATCGCCTCATCGGTGACACGGGCCAGCATTTCCGAGGCATAGAGCTTTGCCGAGGCAATCTCGCGGTTTGCCGGCAGCCCCTGGTCAAGCCGCCAGGCCGCCGACAGGGTCAGCCAGTCGGCGGCGTCGATCTCGGTCACCATGTCGGCAAGCTTGAAGCCGACGCCCTGGAACTTGCCGATCTGCTTGCCGAACTGTTTTCGCTCCACAGCGTAGTTCAGCGCATAGTCAAAGGCCCGGCGCGCGCGCCCTACACACATCGTCGCGACGGTGATACGGGTGGCGTAAAGCCAGGTGTTCATCACCTCGAACCCGCCATCGACGGCGCCAAGAACCTGATTGTCGGCAAGCCGGCAATCCTCGAATTTCAGGATCACATTGTGATAGCCGGCATGCGAGACGGATTTGTATCCCGGCAGCACCTCGAATCCCGGATGGCCGCGATCGACGAGGAAACAGGTGATTCGCTTCTTTGGCCCGTGCGGCGTGTCATCGACGCCGGTGGCAACGAAGACGATGAAGAAATCGGCATGGTCGCCGCCGGAGATGAAATGCTTGGTGCCGTTCAGCACCCAGTCGCCGCCATCGCGGCGGGCTGTCGTGCTCATGCCGCGCACGTCCGAGCCGGCATCCGGTTCTGTCATCGCCAGCGCGTCCATCCTCTCGCCGCGCACCGCCGGCATCAGATAGCGCTCGATCTGGTCGCCCTCACAGGCCATCAGGATGTTTTGCGGGCGCCCGAAGAAATGCGTCAGCGCCATCGAGCCGCGCCCAAGCTCACGTTCGAGAAGCGCGAATTCCAGATTGTTCAGCCCGCCGCCGCCGACCGATTCCGGAAAATTGGCGGCATAGAACCCCATTTCCAGGACCTTGTCCCTGATCTGCTGTCCGATTTCGGCCGGCACGTCACCGCGCGCCTCGACCTCGTCCTCCAGCGGATAGATCTCTGTCTCGACAAAGCTTCGCACGGTCGAGATGATGAGGTCCTGTTCCTCGGTCAATCCGAACTGCATGTTATTTTCCTCCTCCGACGGCGCGGCCGGCGCCTTCGGGATATGGCAGGGCGGCATGCGCGTCTGCCAGCTCGGCAAGCCGCGCCGCAATATCATCACGTGGCAGGCAGGCTGACCGGCTGTTCATATCGACATGGATCAGCATATGTTCGCCGGTGGCAAGAAGCCGCGCGCCGCCATCCGCCTCGACGGCATAAAGATGGTGGAACAGTTGCATCGTCTTGCCCTCGCCGCGCAGAACCTGCGAGGTGGCGAAGACCTGCGTTCCGGCTGTCACCTCGTCAAGATGCCGGATATGTGTCTCGACGGTGAAATAGCTGCCACCATCGGCAAGATAGGCGGCGTCGACACCGATCCAGCGCATCACCGCGTCGGTGGCCATCGAGAAACAGTCGAGATAGCGCGCCTCGTTCATATGGCCGTTATAGTCGGTCCAGCCTGACGGCACCTGCTGGCGCATCGTTTCCAGCGGCGCATCACCGGCCACCTCGGCGCGCGCCGGTATGGCGTCATAGAGCGATTTTTCCCAGTTCGCGACGGTCTGGCCAGCGCCCCAGTCATTGGCCTTCAGCGCCTGCAGGATGGCGACAAGATTGTCGTCACGGATTCGTTCCAGCTCGCGGATGGAATGCTGGCCGGATTGCGCGTCGGACTGGTCGGAAATGGTCTTTACCAGCTCGTCGGTCAATTCTGGCACATCCATCAGCTTGGTCCAGGGCCATTTCAGGCAGGGGCCGAACTGCGCGATGAAATGCGCCATGCCGGCCTCGCCGCCGGCAACGCGGTAGGTCTCGAACAGCCCCATCTGCGCCCAGCGAAGCCCGAAACCATAGCGGATGGCGTCGTCGATTTCCGTGGTGGTCGCGATGCCGTCCTTAACCAGCCACAGCGCCTCGCGCCACACCGCCTCGAGGAACCGGTCGGCGACAAAGGCCTCGATCTCCTTGCGGATTGGCAGCGGGTGCATGCCAAGCCCGGCAAAGAAACCCGCGGCGCGGTCAATGGTGGCGGGGTCGGTGGCACTGCCGCCGACAAGCTCGACCAGTGGCAGCAGATAGACCGGGTTGAAGGGATGCCCGACAAGAAGCCGTTCCGGATGCTGCATCTTTGCCTGTAGATCGCTTGGCAGAATGCCGGATGTTGACGAGCTGATCACCGCATCCGTGGCCGCAGCCGCCTCGATCTCGGCATAGACAGCCTGCTTGACGTCGAGGCGTTCCGGCACAGCTTCGATGATCAATTCGGCGCCGGTCACCGCCGCGGCAATGCTGGCGGCAAAATGCATCTCGCCGCGCGGTGGCAGCGGGGCCATCGTCAGCCGGCCAACAGCATGATCGGCATTTGTCATCACATCGCCGATCTTGCGGGCCGCCTCCGGGTCGGGGTCGAAAATCCCGACATCGACGCCATTCTGGATCAGCCGAGCAACCCACCCGCCGCCAATGACGCCGCCGCCAATGACCGCGGCGCGGGCCGGCCTCGCTACTGCTGCCATATTGTCCTCTGGCATTTCGCCCTCTGGCATCTCGTCCTCTGGCATCTCGCCCCCCGGATTTCGGTCAGCCCGCCAGCGGCGCGCGTTTAGTCACGCCAAGCCGTGCCCTGACCGCGTCCGGGCCGATGATGCTGGCACCCATATTCTCGACAACATTCACCGCCCGCTCGACAAGCTGTGCGTTGGTCGCAAAGACGCCGCGCGAGAGATAGATATTGTCCTCCAGTCCGACCCGTACATTGCCGCCCGCCAGCACCGAAGCTGCCGGATAGGCCATGGCGTTGCGGCCAATGGAAAAGGCCGAGAAAACCCAGTCATCAGGGATGTTGTTCACCATCGCCATCAGCGTATTCAGATCGTCCGGCGCGCCCCAGGGAATGCCCATGCAAAGCTGGACGAGGGCCGGGGCTTCGATATGCCCCTGCTCGGCAAGATGTTTCGCAAACCACAGATGGCCGGTATCGAACGCCTCGATTTCCGGCTTCACGCCAAGCGCCTGCATCTGTGTCGCCATCTCGACAAGCATCGCCGTGCTGTTGGTCATGATATAATCGCCATGCCCGAAATTCATCGTGCCGCAATCCAGCGTGCAGATTTCTGGCCGGCAATCGGCGACATGTGCCAGCCGTTCGGTGGCACCGGCCATGTCGGTACCCTCGGCGCTTGGTGGCAGCGGCGTTTCCACACCGCCAAGCACCAGGTCGCCGCCCATGCCGGCGGTCAGGTTCAGGACGACATCGGTTTCGGAATCGCGGATCCGCTCGGTCACCTCACGGAACAGCGCCGGATCACGCGAAGGCTGGCCGGTCTCCGGATCGCGGACATGGCAATGCACGACGGCGGCGCCTGCCCTGGCGGCCTCGATCGCAGAATCCGCAATCTGTACCGGCGTTATTGGCACCTTGTCGGACTTGCCGGTGGTGTCGCCCGAACCGGTGACGGCACAGGTGATGAAAACCTCGCGATTCATCGTCAGTGGCATGATCCCTTCCTCCTCCGGTCAGCAGGCCGTTCGCCGGTATCTGCGTGGCCACCCCGTTTTGCGATCACATTTTCGCAAAACCCGGGGCTTTGCAACCTCTTTGCTGTCTGGCCATTTGCATGCCGGAAGATTGCCAGGAGATCGCCCGAATATTGGCAGGATCAGGACAGAAAAGGACGCATTTCTTCTACGTGGGGGCGGGGTCTGCGCAAGCATGAGGTGCAGGCATCATCCTGCGGAAGAGAAAGGACCAGTTTCAGATGAACGCGCCGTCCAGACCGGCCCGCCGGGGCCGCAAGACAAGGCCGTCAAATGATCTTCCCGACCAGCCAGGCTGGCAGGATGTTCGCAACCAGATGGCGCCGCTGGCACCACTCAGCGATGACCAGATCGAATCCATCCATCTTGCCTCGCTTCGGCTGCTTGAGGAGTATGGCATCGAGGTGATGAGCGAGACAGCACGCGCGCTGTTTCGCAAGGCTGGTGCGTTGGTCGATGAGGCAACGCAGATCGTGCGTGCTGATCGCGGCCTGATCGAGGCGGCCATCGCCAGCGCGCCGCCGCAATTCACCCTGACCCCGACCAACCCGGCGCATGCGCTGACCATCGGCGGCAACCACATTCATTTCGGGCTGGTTTCAGGGGCGCCGAATGCGCATGACATCCGCGGTGGCCGGCGCAGTGGCAATTTCGCCGATTACAAGACGCTGATGAAGCTTGGCCAGAGTTTCAACGTGATCCATTTCTTTGGCAACCAGACGCTGGCACCGAACGATCTGCCGGTGAATACGCGCCATCTCGACACGACCTTTGTCAATCTGACACTGACCGACAAGGTGTTCCTGTCGATGTCGATCGGCGCGGCGCGGGTGCGCGACGCGGCCCGCCTGACGGCGATTGCGCGCGGCCTGACGATGGACCAGATGGCGGCCGATCCCAGCGCGATCACCAACATCAACATCAACTCGCCGCGCAAGTTCGATCTGGAGATGGCGTCCGCCGCCATGGCGATGGCCGAGATGGGCCAGGCGGCGGTGATCACGCCCTTCACGCTGATGGGGGCGATGACGCCTGTCACCATCGCGGCGGCGTTGACCCAGCAGAATGCCGAGGCGCTGTTCGGGATCGCGCTGACGCAGCTGGTCCGGCCGGGGGCGCCTGTCGTCTATGGCGGCTTTACCTCGAATGTCGATATGAAGACGGGGGCGCCGGCCTTCGGCACGCCGGAGAACACCCTTGCCAATATTGCCGGCGGCCAGCTGGCACGGCGTTATGGCCTGCCCTATCGCACCAGTGCCTGTAGCGCCTCCAACGCTGTTGACGCGCAGGCTGTGTGGGAAACCCAGATGGCGCTGTGGGGTGCGGTCACCGGCCATGGCAATCTGATCTATCATGCCGCTGGCTGGGGCGAGGGCGGGCTTGTCGCCGATTTCGAGAAGGTGATTGTCGATTGCGAAATGCTGCAGGCGATGGCGCAGTTCCTGAAACCGCCAGCTTTCAGCGAGGCCGATTTCGGGTTCGAGGCGCATGACGAGGTGGCACCCGGCGGGCATTTCTTTGGCACCGCCCATACGATGGAACGCTATCAGTCGGCCTTCTACAGCCCGTTCCTGTCCGACTGGTCGAACAATGAGAACTGGCGTGATGCCGGTGCGCGAACAACCACCGAACGGGCGATGGATATCTGGCCGAAACTTGTCGAGGCCTATGTCCCGCCGCCGATGGACCCGGCGCGGATCGAGGAAATGCAGGCCTATATCGCGCATCGCCGCGAAGAGATCGGCAGCGGCGATCCCTAGGCCGCACCGCACCTGCCATCCCCACGCCACAGCTTGCGATTTCGCGAAAAGCGGCTACATTCACCGCAGATGAACCATGGCATTATCTGGGGGATCACCACATGACCTTGATGCATTACATCGCCGGCGCCGAAATTGCCGGGACAAGCGGGCGCGAACAGGATGTCTTCAACCCGGCGACGGGCGCTGCCACCACGGCTGTGCCGCTGGCAAGCGCGTCGGAGGTTGCCGCGGCTGTCGACGCCGCCAAGGCCGCGCTTCCCGGATGGGCCAACACCCCGGCGGCCAAGCGCGCGCAGGTGATGTTCAATTTCCGCGATCTGATCAAGACCAATCTTGATGAGCTGGCGAGGCTGATCTCCTCGCAGCATGGCAAGACCTTCGATGATGCCAAGGGCGAGGTGGCGCGCGGCGTCGAGGTTGTGGAGTTCGCCTGCGGCATCCCGCATGCGCTGAAGGGCGAATACTCGCCGCAGGTTGCCGGCGGCGTCGACAGTTTCTCGATGCGCCAGCCGGTTGGCGTTGTGGCCGGGATCACCCCGTTCAACTTCCCGGCGATGGTGCCGATGTGGATGTTCCCGATGGCGCTTGCCTGTGGCAACACCTTCATCCTGAAACCGTCCGAGCGCGACCCCGGCGCACCGATGTTGCTGGCCCGCCTGCTGACCGAGGCCGGACTTCCGGACGGAGTCTTCAACGTTGTTCATGGCGACAAGGAAGCTGTCGATACGATCCTCGATCATCCCGATATCGGTGCCATCAGCTTTGTCGGTTCGACGGCGATTGGCCAGTACATCTATTCGCGCGGCTGTGCGAATGGCAAGCGGGTACAGGCGCTGTGCGGGGCGAAGAACCACATGATCATCATGCCCGACGCCGATATGGACCAGGCTGTCGACGCGGCGATGGGCGCGGCCTATGGCTCGGCCGGCGAGCGCTGCATGGCGATCTCGGCGGTGCTGGCGGTTGGCGACGAGACGGCGGACCGCTTTGTGGCGCAGCTGGCGCCAAAGGTGCGGGCGCTGAAGATCGGCCAGTATGACGAGCCGGGTGTCGAGATGGGGCCGGTCATCACCGCCGCCGCGAAGGAACGTATCGAGGGCTATATCGACCAGGGCGAGACGGATGGCGCCGAGGTTGTCGTCGATGGCCGCGGGTTGCGCCTGCAGGGCTATGAGAACGGCTTTTT
>CENJ01173841.1_pt1 | contig 17234 bp, 14 predicted proteins | sample 356161 | NCBI WGS metagenome assembly CENJ01 (sample SAMEA2619531, study PRJEB7988) | marine metagenome | biome: marine biome (ENVO:00000447); feature: surface water layer (ENVO:00002042); material: "saline water (ENVO:00002010), including plankton (ENVO:xxxxxxxx)" | depth 5 m
GATGAGTTATTTCTGCTTGAGTTGTTATACGATCTAGAAGGAGCAGAATAGATTGTTCTTGATGTATTTCTTGAATTTGTTCGAAGATTGGGATTGACACCTTTAATTGTTTTGCTGGTTTGGTCACTTCTTCCTGAACCATTTTCAGGTGTAAAAGCCTCTTTTCGACGAGAGCTTGTTGCATTTAAGGTTCTATTGCTATACCTTGACGGAACAGTAGAGCTCAAAACATATCTCTGTTTTCTAATGGTTTGGGATCTGTTAACACTTTGTCTTGGGTAATTATAATCATTCCATGAACGATTTTGATATGCTCTTCGATTATTCCAAAACATGTTGTTTCTAAAATACCACGGATCATAGTAATTGTAATATGCAAATCTTGGTCCTCCAATCAAACCATAATTTGCAGACCAATATGGATTTATTAGAGGATAACCAAAGGAAGATTGAAACCCGTAGTTCCAACCTGAAAAGGAATTCCACCCGAAATAAAAGTTGTTTCTTCGCCTTGGATCAAAAATTGGTCTTCTATAATAAGGACTAAAATCATAGAAGTTATTCCAAGATGAAAATCTCCGTGTATTTCTTTGTGCATCTCTCAAACCATCTCTGTAACCATCGGAGTAATAATCAAACAATTCTTCCCTATTTAACCGATTAAAATAATCTTCATAAGACATATAGTCGTCTTTAGAAATATATCTGTCTTTTTCGTCAATCTCTGGATCTTCTGCTCTTTGTTTGTCGGGTAAAATGATATTTTGTTTTTTAATGACTTCTTTTTTAATCACTAGTGGTTGATCATCAAACCCTGAATACAAATCATCGTATTGAGCAAAGGCTTTATAAAATCCAAGAAAAATGAAGATGATGGTGAATTGTGTTTTCTTTGTCATTTTAAAATTAATTTAAGTCAGTCCGATAAATAATGCTAATAGCACTAAATAATTCCGTTGGTATCTGTTGTTTTGCAAAAGCCATTCCAAAATAGAAAATTTTATGTCATTTGAAAAAATAAAGCGATCTGAAGATTATTCAAAATGGTATAACGACTTGGTTATCAATGCAGGACTGGCTGAACATAGCGCAGTTCGTGGCTGCATGGTAATAAAGCCATATGGTTATGCAATTTGGGAAAAAATGCAGTCTCAATTAGACAAGATGTTTAAAGATACAGGACATCAAAACGCCTATTTCCCTCTTTTTGTTCCAAAAAGTTTGTTTGAAGCAGAGGAAAAAAATGCAGAAGGTTTTGCGAAAGAATGTGCTGTAGTTACTCACTATAGACTGAAAAATGATGAAGAAAATATTGGAAAGCTAATAGTTGACCCGGAAGCAAAATTGGAGGAGGAACTTGTGGTTAGGCCAACAAGCGAGGCAGTTATTTGGAACACATATAAAAATTGGATAGAATCTTATCGTGATTTGCCAATTCTAATAAACCAATGGGCAAATGTGGTGCGTTGGGAAATGCGCACACGTTTGTTTCTTCGAACCTCAGAATTTTTGTGGCAAGAAGGCCATACCGCACACGCGACAAAAAAGGAAGCCATTGAAGAAGCAGAAACCATGCTCACGGTCTACGCAGATTTTGCAGAGCAATTTATGGCCATTCCTGTAATTAAAGGATTAAAAACAGCCAGTGAACGATTTGCTGGAGCAGAAGAAACATATTGTATAGAAGCCTTAATGCAAGACGGGAAAGCACTTCAAGCAGGAACATCCCACTTTTTAGGTCAAAATTTTGCCAAAGCATTTGATGTACAATACACCAATAATGAGGGTAAAAGAGAACATGTGTGGGCAACAAGCTGGGGCGTAAGCACACGTTTGATGGGTGCCTTGGTAATGACCCATAGTGATGACGAAGGTTTGGTTTTACCTCCAAATTTGGCGCCAATACAGGTTGTAGTTGTACCTATCTATAAGGGGGAAGAACAACTAAATCAAATCAAAGAAGAAATACAGCCTATAATAAAGGATTTACAGAATCAGGGTCTAAGTGTCAAATTTGATGACAGAGATACCCACAAACCTGGTTGGAAATTTGCAGAGTATGAGTTAAAAGGAGTTCCTATTCGCTTGGCTGTTGGTAAAAGAGATCTTGAAAATAAAACGATTGAATTGGCAAGAAGGGATACCAAAACGAAAGAGACTATTTCAATAAATGAGTTAGCAACAAAAGTCCCAAAGTTGTTGCAAGACATACAGAAATCAATGTATCATAAAGCGAAAGAATATAGAGACCAACAGATTAAAGAAGTAAATTCTTGGGAAGAATTTTTGGTTGAAATTGAAAAAGGTGGCTTTTTGAGTGCACATTGGGATGGCACGTCTGAAACGGAAGAAAAAATAAAAGAACTTACCAAAGCTACCATTCGTTGTATCCCGCTTAATAATAAAAAATTGTCTGGGAAAGATGTTTTTTCAGGTAAAGCTTCCGATCAAAGAGTTTTGTTCGCAAGGGCTTACTGAGTTAGAATAACATAAAACTGCAATTGCATAATACAAATCAAAAACTAGGTAATGAACCTTTGGGCAGACTGCTATTTAGTCAGGCTGCTCCTGCCTCTATTGGTTTTTTGGTTATGAGCATTTACGCAATTGTTGATACTTTCTTCGTGAGCCATTTTATAGGAAAATTAGCAATAGCAGCTGTTAGTATTGTTATGCCAATAGTATTTCTTATTGCTGCTTTTGGCATGGCCATTGGCGTTGGAGGCGCCTCAGTTATATCAAGAGCAATTGGTGCAGGCGAAAACGAAAAAGCACAAAAAGCATACGGCACACAAATTTCACTTACCCTATGTTTGTTGGTCTCATTTGTCGCTTTGGGTTTACTTGGAAGAAGGTATGTCCTTCAGTGGTTTGGCTGCAACCAAGAGATAATGCCATTTGCGTTGTCGTATTACCAAATAGTGACACCAAGTATTTTGTTTCTTGGTTGGGCAATGATGAGCAATAATGTGCTAAGAGCATTAAATAAGCCTAAGGTAGCAATGATGAGTTTGATTATTCCTGCAATAAGCAATATAGTTTTAGATCCAATTTTAATTGGTGTTTTTAATTTGGGAATTGCTGGAGCTGCATGGGCAACTGCATTTGGTTATTTAAGCAGTGGTTTGTTCACGTTTTTTTATTTTTCATTTGGAAATCCAGGACTAAAACTTGGAAGTGCTAAATTAAATTTCGATAAAGGGATAGTAAGTGAAATATCTTCAATAGGTTTAATAACTTTAGTAAGGCAAGCGGCATTTAGTATCCTAGCTATTTTTTTGAACAATAGCCTAAAGTATTATGGTGGCTCTACCGCTATTTCTGTTTATGGCATCATAAGAAGTCTCACTTTGTTTATTTCCTTCCCAATAATTGGTATCATGCAAGGGTTTATGCCTATTGTTGGGTTTAATTATGGCGCAAAAAAATACAATCGAGTGAGGCAAGTTGTAAGATTGGCAAATAGGTGGAGTATTGTAACCTCGATAAGTTTATATTTAATTATCTTATTGTTTGCTGAATATATTACACAATTTTTTACAGATGACAATTTTTTGCAGGGCCAAACACCATTTGCGATGCGATTGGTTTTTTTGGCAATGCCAATCATAGGAATTGGGTTTAATGCAAGTGCATATTTTCAATCTATCGGCAAACCCAAACAAGCTTTATGGCTTACGTTGTATCGTCAAGGATTATTTATGATTCCTTTAGTGATGATTTTGCCAACTTTTATGGGTATTAAAGGAATATGGTTTTCATTCCCAATAGGCGAGTCATTGGCAACATTGGTTAGCTTTTTTTGGCTTAAGAAAAATTTGAAGTTTTTAAGTGATTAAAATATCAATTAGATTTTTTAGTCTGTTGTCAGTTGTTTGATAGTCATATTTTTCTTTGAGTGATTGTAGGGCTCGTTTCCCCATTTTGGAATTTAACTCATGATCAAAGTGTTTTTTGATTGCATTTTTATAACTGTTCAAATCGTGGAAAATAGAACCTATTTGGTTTTCCTCTATCAAATCTTGTTGTGGTTTACAACTGGAGCTGATAATTGGTAAGGAACAGTACATATACTGAAAAATCTTATTCGCAATGCCACTCTCATGCTGTTTATTTTTTTCAAGTGGGCATAATGCAACATCTGCCAAATTCAAATACGACTTCAGTTCACTTATATCTATCCAGGGGATATGTTGAATAGCACCGTTATTTTTTAGGAAAATAGAATCTTTTTGAAACAATATAGTTTCAGTTTTATCAATCGGGCCGATTAAAAGCAAGTTTGGCTTAATACCTTCAAGATGAAGGTGGTTAAATGCTTCGATTGTGAGGTTAACACCTCTTCGTTTTGCAATTACACCAAAATACACAAAGACTGGATTTTCAGGATTTTTCCAATCCAATACTACTTTTTTGGCTTGTTGTTTGGTTTCAAATTTTGCAATATCCAAATAGTTTGGAAGAGAAATGAATTTGTGGTTTTTGATCTCCGGATTTCTCTTAATGAGTTGATTTTTAAAATCAGTGCTTAAGGTAACTATCGCTTGGCAACAAGTCAGATAACTTTTTTCCTTTTTTTTCCACCTTATAGAATTAAAAAACCACTTAGTCAATGTCTTCATATTTGCAGCGTAGTGCTTAACAGCTTCTGGATAATTTTCGTGAAGGTCAACGATTAAGGCGATATGTTTTGCATTTTTTTTGATTGCTGCTGCACTGGGTTTACTTAAATATAAATCATGCACATGTAATAGGTCAACTTTATAAGACTTCAAAAAATTACCGACCAAATAACGGGTCAAATGATAATATATGTTTGTTCTTCCATCTAAAATTTTTAATCCATTTCTTATCTTTTTGGATAGTCTAATTCTACAGATATCAAAGGGATGATTGTCGTCATATTTTGAATCTTTTGAAGTGTATTCAAAACATAGAACGCAAACTTTATAACCAAGCCTTATGTATTGGAATACTTGACGATTTACTCTAATATCATGATTAAAATTGTTGTCAACGAATATTCCAATGGATTTAGTCATTTATCATAAAAGGTCTAAATGTGTTATACCAGATGCTCAAGTTCAACATTCTTGAAAGTTCATCTGCGCTAAATGCGTTAAAATTGGATTCAGATATCGCGCAGTCTTTCTTGAGTATAGACAATATTTCTGAATTATTTATTGTATCCATGATATAGGTTTTTAAGGGCCCATTGAAATAAAAATTTGTGGGATTTTCCCAACCCATTTTGTCTACACGCCAAACAATACTTTTGGGCAATTTCTTTTCCATTGCTTTTCGAGCAACAAATTTTGTCCAGCCTTTTGAAATTAGTTCTTTCCCATCCAAGTCTATTAAGTACTCTACAAGTCTAAAATCAAGAAATGGTGTTCTAGATTCAACAGAAAATGCCATAGAATTTCTATCCAAATAATGAATCAGATTACATAAATTATGGTTGATATCATAAATCAAACGTTCCTTTAAAGGGAGAGATTTAAGGAAAGGTTTGTTATAGCAAAAATGATAAAATTTCTTAAAAATTGTTGTCGATAAAATTGGTCTAAATCTTCTATACTTTAAACCTGTCTCGACATATGATTTTGCTCTTGGAATTTTGAGTAAAGATAGGATGTCATTTTTATTTAAAGATTTTGAATGAATTAAAAAATTTGGAATATACTTAAGGTAACCAGCTAAAATTTCATCAGCACCTTGCCCATCAAGGGTGACTTTTACATCTGTGCGGCCAACTAACTTAAATGTATTATAAGCAGCTATCATAATACCATTTGGAGGTGTATCATGTATATAAATTAGCTTTTGATGGTCTTCAATTAAGGTTTCAAGTTTTGGTTCTATTTTATGCGATTTTAACGAGAGTGTACTGACTAATTCGTTAATAAAAAATGATTCATCTGCCGATTTGGATTCATCATTGTTGTAGACTGTTGAGAAGGTATGCTGTTCAATTTTTGAATCTTTTCTAAGTTCATTTACTATCGAAACTATAGAACTGCTGTCAAGACCACCTGAAAGAGCTGAGCCGACTTTTACTTTTGATCGAAGTCTTAGTTCAACAGAGGATTTTAACAAGTCAAAATAACTTTTCTTGCGGTTTGGTGCATCTTTTATTGTACTTATGTCCCAAAAAACAGTTGGCTTTCCTTTGGGGAAGGTTGATAAGTCAGATAAAGAAATGCTAACATAAGATGCTTTAGGAAATTTATAAACCTCTGAAAATAAAGTACTTATTGAATACTCTTCTGATCCATTGGCCAAATAAGATAAACATTGTTTTTGATCGGTTTTAATTTTGAATAAGCCAGTATGAAGTATACTTTTTATCTCAGAAGCAATGGCCAATTTACCATCTTGGAAACAATAATACAGCGGTTTTATCCCGAAGCGATCTCTTGAAATAAACAGGGTTTCTTTTTCTAGGTCAATGAGACAAAAAGCCCACATTCCATTAAATTGATTAACACAATTTTCACCCCACTTCTTATAGGCTTCAATAATAACTTCAGAATCATTATTTGGTTGGAAATTTAGTTTTTCTGCAATTTCAAGATAGTTGTAAATTTCTCCATTAAAGACCAACACGTATCTGTTGTCCTTAAGCATTGGTTGGTATCCAGAAGCTTTAGTATCCATTATGGATAACCTTCTATGCCCTAAAAAAAAGTTTGATTTTGAGGCTTTTGAAATATGCTCTGTCTCCTTGCTTTGCGAATCCTCACCAAAAAAAAAGTTTGATTTATATTTTTGGTCTAATGATATAAACCCTTCATCGTCAGGTCCTCTATGTTTGATTGCATCATTCATTTTTTGAATGTGTTTACCTTCAAAATAGTACGAATTAGAAAAGAGCAAATTAAATCCACACATACTTTAGATAACTTGAGCTGGGTGAGCAATTATGGCGCTATCAAGTAAATTGAAATTATTATATCTTAAACTTTTAAGTGCTTTTATCCAATCAATTTTTGCGAAGCTTCTGTCTTCAAATTTATATTCTTGGAATAAATCACTAAGCTCGGTATGGTAACCAAAATATTCTATTATTTCCATAAATGTTAATGATTTAAACTTAAGTCTGGCTGCAAATTTATCGTGAATTTTTAAGTTTTTAATGAGGGAAAACTGGCGTTTAATTTCTTCATCTATTTCCTTTTTGTTCCCATTAATTATGGCCTTATTGTTCTCGATACTCCAGCTCTCTGGTCGCTTAATAGCGTCTGTACGATGCTTATCATTTAGGTAGTTATTTTTAATTTCAGTTTCACTAAGTACTAAACTCGGATTTAACTTCTTTAAAATGGATTCACTTGTTTTAAAAGGGTTTTTGACAAAATCTTCGTATTTGATACTTAAAACACGCTTATCTTTTTTTAAAGCGATAAAAAGATAAGCTTCTATAAACCAATTTAACAAGCTAGACTTTTTAGAAAAACCTCTTTTTAGCATGGAATTGTAAACGAATAGAGGGTTTCGAACCATAAATAAGTAATAACCATTACTAAAATGGCTAAGATAATTTCTAGCATAATGATTATTTTCTGGAGTTTTTTCGAAGAAAATTCCTCCAGGTTTGTTTCTGCTAAAAAAGTGATCATTAGCCAAATTTTGAATAAGCTGGTCAACACCTACTTTTAACAACTGTTTTTTTAAGCTCTTTTTGTCCATATCAAAGTAATTAAGATTATGGAAGTACGGTCTATTTCTTACTTTGTAAGGGGCGGGACAGATATCAAAAGATTGAATGCAATTTTCAGGTTTTTTGCTGTAAATGGATTGATTTGAAAACAGGCATAATTCAGGACCACACATCGAAATTGGTTGTGCATCAAGTACATCAGCAAGCACAGTACTGCCCGAACTTGGACAACATCCAATAAGGCAAATTTCATTTCTTTTCCTTCGACCCATAATTTGGTTTATTTAATAATAAGCCCTTCAAGAATATCACCGACAAAAAAAGATACAATAGCAGCAAGCGCGCCTAGCGACAAAGTTTGCATGATTGCTTTTATCATGTTGGTTTTTGTTACTCTTGCTTTCATCCAACCAATAAGAACAAAACCACTTCCGGTAAAAATACTTGTCCATAAAAATAAGTTACCAGGAAATGAATAGAGATAATCCCAAACATAGATAAGCAATGGAATTAGCCCAATTACTATAAATGATAAGTAGGTTACCAATCCCATCATAAAAGGAGATTTGGTTTCTTCGTGCATTTCAAGCTCTTCTTTCATCATTACATCTACCCATCGGTCTTTATCGGCAGTAATAACTTGCACCACTTTTTCGAGCAATTCTCCTTCAAACCCCTTTGCCTGGTAAATTTCTCGAATTTCTTCTTTTTCTTTCTCCGGTAAATTATCTACTTCCCAATATTCAAGGTCTTTATGTTTTTTAAAGTTGTCCTTTTCCGATTTGGTAGATAAGTAAGCACCTATACTCATTGCAAAACCGTCTGCGAGTAAATTGGCAAAACCTAGAATAATAATAATTGAGCTATTGAAGCCTGCCCCAACAGATCCTGCAACTACAGCAAAAGTAGTTACGCAACCATCTATGCCACCATAAACAAACTCGCCAAGATAGGCACTTAAATGACTGAATTTCGAATTTTTTTTGTGAATAATACCTTCGTCGTGTTTCATGTTTTATAGGTCTTCGTCATGACCCCAATGTGCTATTTCATTTTCTGTGTATAGTGTCGGGAAAAATATTCTTTTTTGAAACTTAGGGTGCATGTATTTCTGCCAGTCACTGCCGCCGGTGGCCTTTCCTTCACCAATATATTGTTTGGCTGTATGGTAGTGGCTCATTACCCAAGTAATATTCGCTGTTTGGTCAAAATGCCTCATGGTTTCAATTAGGTGCTTATTTTCTTGCTCTTTTTTTGACATACTAGAGTAAATGCTCCATAAATTTCTTCCTCCATTCGAGCGCAAAATTTCTTGCTCTAAGGCATGGCTATGTTTTTTGAGAAAATTGGCTATAAGAGGAGACTTTTTTTCGGAATTTGGTTTTTTTCCTGCTGTCTGCCAATATAGTTTTTCCAAAAGGTCTTGGGCTTCACTTGCCTCTTCATTTCGGTACCTCACATCAGTAAGGTTTTTGGGAAGCGTGCTCTGTAATTCAATCAGTCTATATTGAAAACTTTGAAATCCGCTTGCAGGTGTTAAAGTGTCTCGAAATTGCATATATTGCTCTTTTTCCATACCATTTTTCATAATCGAAAATGAATGGCTTAGGGCATCAAAATACCTCGAGATTCTTTCAAAACATTTTTGTAGCGCGGCAAACTTTTCATCTGCTTCAAAAACCTGTTTTATTTCCCATAGGATAAGTTTAAAATACAGTTCCGTAATTTGATGATACATAATAAAGACCATTTCATCAGGAAATTTTGTTCGAGGTTTTTGTAAAGAGAGCAGTGTTTCGGTATGGATGTAGTCCCTATATGTAATATCCTGGGCATGCAATAAGCCAGCTAAACGAGTTTCAATGTTCGCTTCTCCAAATTTTTCTTGAAGTTTTTCTAATATAGGTTTATTTTTTACCGCCATCTAAGCTTGTTTAGGGTTGTTTTACTCGTTCTTCGTAATCGCCGGTCTCAGTGTTTACTTTTATAAACTCTCCCTCTTTGACAAAAAGAGGCACATTAACTTCTGCTCCAGTTTCTAAAGTTGCTGGTTTTGTTGCATTTGTTGCAGTGTCTCCTTTTATGCCAGGTTCTGAGTAAGTAATTTGTAAAATTACTTTGTCTGGCGCCTTTGCCATGATTGGATTGTCGTCGTCAAGGTAGACTTTCAAAATCATTTCTTCTTTTACAAATTTTATAGCATCTCCAATCATACTTTGTGGAATGCTAATCTGCTCAAAGGTCTGGTTATCCATCATTACAAGGTTGTCCCCTTCTCTGTATAGATATTGCATTTCCTTTTCTTCAACTCTCACAAGTTCAATGTTTTCTCCAGATCGAAATCTATGGTCCATAGATTTTCCTGTTAATGCATTTTTCATTTTTACTTGATAAAAAGCACCCCCTTTTCCAGGCATAGTATGCTGATATTCTTGCACAATGCATAGCTGATTATTATGCCTTATAAAAGCGCCGCGGCTCAAATCCGATGTATTTGCCATTTTGAAACAAAAAAAAGGAATATTCTTGAATGTGTTTTACTTAAGATAATATTGTAAAGTAAAGTTTTGGGAAAAATATATTCCTTAGCAAATAAGTTTTTATGGGCTGGTACGATTTTGCTCACTATGTCGTTCATATTTAAGTTTTTACACTTAAAAGGTGCGGAGCAGCTTTTAGCTAGTGGTAGTTTTGTATTCTTTTCAGCTTTGGCAATAAAACTTGAAAAAAGAAAAATAGGCTTAGGGTTATTTCTCTTGTGCATTTGGGTTTTATTTTATAGGGCTGGGCAAATGCCTCTCAGAGCAGAGGAGCCAAGAAGAGCTGTGGTAAGTATGGAAATGGCATACAACAATGAGTTCATCATGCCTACCATCCATAACGAGGCCTACCTAAATAAACCGCCTATATTTAACTGGTTGCAAGTTTTAAGTTTTAGGATTTTTGGAAATTTTGGTGCCTTTGCTGCAAGGTTTCCTGGTTTGCTATTCCTTTTATTTACTGCAATTAATGTTTCTTGGTTTTCGAAGAAATATTTTGCAAGAGATGGTTTTTTGCCTGGCTTGATGGTTTTGAGCTGCGCAGATATATTATTTTATGGTTCTATAAATGCAGGCGAAATTGACCTATTTTACGCTTTTATTTCTTCCGCTCAATTGTTCACGATTTTATTGTCATTCAAAAAACATAGGCAATCACTACTTGTTGTTAGTTTTATTTTGATGGCAGTTGGTGTTTTAACAAAGGGATTACCCAGCTTAGCTATTCAATTTATTTCTCTTTTGGTTTTATTCTTGTTTAGAGAAAATCGAAAAAAATTCAATTTCCTTGGAACTATTTTTGGTTTGTTTGTTGGTTGTTTGATATTGTTTTGTTTTTTCTATTCTTACGGAAAAAAGGCAGATGCTTGGGCTTATATTTTCAATATCATAGGCGAATCAGGCCAAAAAGCTAGCCACAACTCCTCTAGTTTATTTACTGCATTTAGGGGAATTTTATCTAACACGCTTACCCTGTTGAAATTGAGTTTGCCTTGGGTATTAATACCTATTTATCTAAAAATTAAGAAAAAGAATCTGTTACCCTCCAAAACGCATAGTAGGTTGTATTTTATCCTTGGATTTAATTTGTTGATTTATTTGATTTCAGGCACCTTGAAGGATCGCTATATCTATCCTTTTGTGCCGCTTTTTTCGGTTATAATTTATCAATTATACATGTGCTATTTGCCTAAAAAATGGCTTCAATTTTTCTTATTTGGGCTAATTTTTGCACGTTTTATTTATAATGAAACGCTACTTCCAATGCAAGCAAAGGAGCTTGCTAAAGATGAAGTATATCGTTTTGCAATAGATATACTCAATGAAACAGAAGGCAAACCCATTTATTTTCGAGAATCAATGGGAAAAGAAATGTTTTTCTTGTCTTTCTACAAAAAAATACAAACACCTGTGCCGGTGAGGTATGAGCTAGTTTATGAATTAGAAAAAAATAAAAAAGATCTTGTCAGATTTAAAAAAACACCGGAAAAAGGTGACTATTTTTTGCTTTTTGCGCAAAAAGGGGAAGAAGGGAAAATCCAATATTATGATTATTGGGCAGACAAAAGCTTAATTTTAAAGCAGTTTTGAAACAGATATTTCAAATAATAAATCAAGTCACTCAATACAGAGGTCGAATTTTGGCTTTTTTTATTTTCAACTTATTGGCTGGTTTTTTTGCTTTATTCTCTCTTGCAGCAATTGTTCCCTTTTTGGAATTGATTTTTAATCAAGAGGCCGTAGTAGAATTATCAAAACCAGAACTTCATCAAACAAAAGATTCTGCATTACAACTCTTAGATTATCATCTCAAATTATTTATCGCCAAAAAAGGAAAACTTTTGGCGCTGTATTATTTCTCTGGCTTAGTTGTTGTGATGTTTTTTCTAAAAAATATCTTCAACTATTTGGCTTTATATAATTTGGCTTATTTAAGAACCTCAGTTGTAAAAGACTTAAGAAATAAGTTGTTTGATAAGCTACAGAGGCTCCCATTACAATTTTATGGTAAAGAAAAAAAAGGAGATTTGATTTCTAGAGCTTCAAATGATGTAAAGGAGGTAGAGTGGAGTTTACTTGGCGCAATAGAAATGACATTCAAGCATCCATTGTATATCCTGATTTACTTCGCAACGCTATTTTATACAAGCTGGCAACTTACCTTATTTGTATTGGCTGTTTTACCACTAAGCGGTCTATTGATTAGCAGATTGGGAAAAAGATTAAAGAATGCAGCGAAATTGGGGCAATCCAAACTGGGAGAATTAATGATTGATTTTGAAGAAATGATTGGCGGCATAAAAATCATTAAGGGCTTTTCTGCAGAACATCAAAATTTAAAACGGTTTACAAAAAACAACCAAAGTCATTTTCAGCTAATGCTCAAGCTTCATAGAAAAGAGTTTGCTGCTTCTCCGCTAAGCGAATTTATGGGGTCTGTTGTAATTGCTTCTATTTTAATTTTTGGAGGGAGTCTGATTCTTAATCAAAGTGTTGGATTAGATGGTAAATTCTTTATTGCATATATTTTGGTTTTTTCTCAATTGCTTACTCCAATAAAAGCAATGAGTGAAGCCTATTTTAGAGTCCAAAAGGGAATAGCAAGTTTGGATAGGATAGATCAAATTTTAAGCAGAGAAAATCAAGAAAAGTTGATTGAGTTTAAAGAAAACTCAATAGAAAAAGTAAAACAAATAAAGTTTAAAGATATTTTTTTTAAATATGAAAAAGACTGGGTTTTAGAGGGAGTAAATATAGAGCTTAGTGCAGGAGATATGGTCGCACTTGTAGGCCCTTCGGGAAGTGGGAAAAGTACTTTAGTTGATTTATTGCCTCGTTTTTATGAATTAGAAAAAGGTAAAATAGAAATCAATGGGAAGGATATAAGAACACGTTCTTTGGCATCTTTGAGATCTAAGATTGGGATAGTTACACAAGAACCTATTTTATTTCATGATAGTGTTTTGAACAACATGGCTTTGGGAACTGCTGAAGCTGACAAAGAAAAAATTATCGAAGCAGCCAAAGTGGCAAATGCACATGAATTTATTATGCAATTGCCGCATGCTTATAACACAATGATTGGAGACCGAGGTAGTAGCCTTTCGGGTGGACAAAAACAACGTATTAGCATAGCCAGGGCTATTTTGAAAAACCCAGAAATACTAATATTGGATGAGGCGACGTCTGCATTAGATAATCAATCGGAAAAGTTGGTGCAAGAAGCTTTAGAGAAAGTAATGGAAAATAGAACATCAATTGTGATAGCGCATAGACTAAGCACAATACAGAAGGCCGACAAAATCTATGTGCTCGACAGAGGAAAAGTGGTGCAAGAAGGAAATCATCAAGAACTGCTCCAAGTTGCAGGACTTTATAAATCACTTCATGAATTAGGCAATTTATCCTAGAAGTTTGGACTTAGGCTGTATTTGCTATAGAAGTCAAATATTTCGTTAACTGCTTCATCTGCAGTTTCAACAAGTTTGAACAAATATATATCCTCCGGGCTAATGGTTTCTTCCTTTTCCATTAGTGTATTTTTCATCCATTCAATTAAACCGCCCCAAAAGGCTTTCCCTACAAGAATAATTGGAAATTTTGCGGTCTTTTGAGTTTGCACCAAGGTTAGCGCTTCAAACAACTCGTCAAGTGTACCATAACCGCCAGGTAAAACAATAAAGCCTTGCGCATATTTCATGAACATTACTTTACGAACGAAAAAAAACTTGAAATTTAGAAGCTTGTCTTGATCAATATACGGATTGTGTTCTTGCTCAAAAGGTAGGTCTATGTTTAAACCAACACTAGCTCCTGGCTCATCTTGGGCACCTAAATTCCCAGCCTCCATAATACCTGGGCCACCTCCTGTGATAACTCCATAACCTGCAGAGGCCAGTTTTTGGCCTATTTCTGTCGCTAACTTGTAATACTTTGTTCCGGGTTTTGTTCTAGCCGACCCAAAAATCGACACGCAAGGCCCAATTCGTGCTAATGTGTCATATCCTTCAACAAATTCCGACATCACACGGAAAATATTCCAACTATCTGAACTTTTAATTTCTGGCCAATTTTTAATTTGAAATGACTTCTTTATTCTTTCTTCTTCGTTCATATCTGCTCAACAATAATAAGCCAATGTATGTATACATTCCGTTAAATATTAATATCTCGAATCCTGCTTGGTAACCAATTATAAGTTTGGGCATAAAAAAATGATACAAAACTGTGAGCGCAATGGCTATTATACTTACATGCCAAATAAATGGGTCGTATATTTTTTTTTGCGTGAAGATACCAAAAGCAAATGCGCCCAATAGTGGCCCATACGTGAAGCCAACTGCGGTAAATAATTGTTTAATTACAGCGTCATTATTTAGTTGTTTAAACAGAATAATAACGAAAAAAATAACAGCAGAGAATCCAAAGTGAACCCAGCGCCGAGTAACTTTATTCGTCTCTCTATACCTTTCAAATCCCAAAAAGTCAACACAAAAACTTGTGGTCAACGCAGTAATTGCGCTGTCTGCACTAGAATAAGCTGCTGCTATTAGTCCAATAAAGAAGGTTGATGCGATAATCCAATTTTTATGCTGCAGAGCAAATAAAGAAAACAAATCATCTGAGGTTTCTAGACTTTGCGTATCGAATCCAATATTTTTCTTATACAAGACCAGTAAAAATCCAAGTACTAAGAAAATAAGGTTGGCAAAAAAAAACAAAGGTATTTGTGTAAACATATTCTTTTGGGCCTTTTCCAATGTATTAATACTTAGATTTTTTTGCATCATGTCTTGATCCAATCCGGTCATAACAACTGCAATAAATACACCACCTAAAAATGATTTTGGAAAGAACTCGCTTGATTTCCAATCCCAATCAAATATTTCTCCATATGGTGACTCAAGAATTGATTTGGGTATACTAAGCCATGGTATGTGAAGCGCTGAAGCCAAATAATAGATGCTCACAAGAACTGCCAAAAGCATAAAAATAGTTTGCATAACATCTGTATATACAATGGTCTTAATACCACCAACAAAGCTGTAAGTGAAAATTAACAGAAGTGTTAATGCCACTGTAAAAGGGAATGGCAAACCAAATGATGAGAAAATGGCTAGATGCAAAACATTGGCTACCAAAAAAAGACGAAATGAAGCACCAATGGTTCTGGAAATCATGAAATAGGTGCTTCCCATGTAGTAAGCATTTTTTCCAAAGCGTTGCTCCAGATAGGTGTAAATAGAAGTCAATTGGTGTTTGTAATAAATTGGCAGGAGTAACAATGCAATGATGGCATAGCCAACAAGATATCCTAAAATCATTTGCACGTATTTGAATTGAATACTGCTAACCCATCCTGGTACAGATAAATAAGTTACCCCAGATAGCGAGGCACCAATCATTCCGATAGAAACCAATAGCCAAGGTGATTTTCTATCGCCCAAATAGAATGAAGTACTCTTGGTTCTCCTTGAAGTCAAAAACGAAACGGCTATCAATACCAAAAAATAGCCAAGTAGTAGGATTAAATTGTTCTTAGGATTCATTCGCCAAAGTATTCAACATAATTATTTTCCGTTTCATAAAGTTTAAGCTTATGAAGCTTTGTTTTTTCAGGGAGTTTGGCTGCCAGTATATTCCATATTTCTACAATTAAATTTTCTATAGAGCTTAGCTTACCTTGCATAAACGGAACATCAAGGTTTAAATTTTTGTGGTCAAGATGCACCAAAATTGCTTCTTCTAGCAAGATTTTTAGATCAGATAAGTTATAAACAAAGCCAGTTTCATCACTTGGAATTCCTTTAAGTGTAACAAACAAATCAAAATTATGTCCATGAAAATTCGGGTTGGCACATTTACCAAAAACTTCAAAATTTTTTGCTTCATCCCAAGATGGATTCCATAGTTTGTGTGCTGCGTTAAATCGTACTTTTCTAGTGATATAAACCAAGCCCTTTTGCATAGAGGCAAATATAATGGCACTTCTTTCCTAATTTTGAATCATGCAATTTGTTGTTACAGGCGCAGCGGGTTTTATTGGAAGCTGTTTGGTGAATCACTTAAACAGTCAGGGAGTGGATGAATTGCTTTTGGTGGATGATTTTTCAAATCAAGTAAAGCAGAAGAATCTGCATGGCAAGTATTTTCAGGAACAAATAGACCGGATAACATACGTGCAGGAACTAGAAAAGTTTACAAAACCTAAAATCATTTTTCATATAGGCGCTCGTACAGATACGGCGCTTAACAATGAAAAAATTTTTAATGAACTCAATCTTGAGTATTCCAAAAAACTTTGGGCTTATGCCACAAAAAATAAAATACCATTTATATATGCATCATCCGCAGCTACTTATGGAGATGGTTTAAAAGGTTTTGATGACCAAAAAGATATTGGCCACTATCAACCAATGAATTTATATGGTCAAAGTAAGCAAAATTTTGATTTGTGGGTCATAAAGCAAAAAGAACAACCAATTTTTTGGTCAGGGTTTAAATTTTTTAACGTTTATGGTCCTAATGAATACCACAAAAGAAGAATGGCATCTGTCATTTATCATGCCTTTAATCAAATACGCGAAAATCAAGAAGTAAAGCTCTTTAGGAGCCATCGAAAAGACTTTTTGGATGGAGAACAAAAACGCGATTTTATATATGTTAAAGATTTATGCAGCACGCTTTATAATTGTGCAGACAAAACTGGCATTTCATCCATCTATAACCTTGGTACAGGACATGCTAGAACTTTTAAAGATTTGGCCACGGCGGTTTTTGAAGCTATGGGCATCGAAAAAAACATTTCATTTATTGATACACCCAAAGACATCCGTAATAAATACCAATATTTTACTCAAGCCATGACCGAAAAACTTTTTTCGCAGGGATGGATTAGTAAGTTTTCGAGCTTGGAAAAAGGAATAGATGATTACGTTAAAAACTACCTAAATAATCAGAAGTATTTATGAAAAATGAATGGAAATGGTTGCTAATTTCTTTTTCATTTTTAATCGTTGCTGTGCTATTTC
>CENJ01025853.1_pt1 | contig 17219 bp, 17 predicted proteins | sample 356161 | NCBI WGS metagenome assembly CENJ01 (sample SAMEA2619531, study PRJEB7988) | marine metagenome | biome: marine biome (ENVO:00000447); feature: surface water layer (ENVO:00002042); material: "saline water (ENVO:00002010), including plankton (ENVO:xxxxxxxx)" | depth 5 m
TGTCATCTGTCGGGTCTAACCTCTAGAGGAGGCCCTTCAGCTGGTCAGCAATGTCGGTTTTCTCCCAGGAGAAGCCGCCATCTGCTTCAGGTGTACGACCGAAGTGACCGTAAGCTGCTGTGCGCGCATAGATCGGACGGTTGAGCTGCAGGTGGGTACGGATGCCCTTAGGAGACAGATCCATAAGATCACGCAGTGCGTTTTCGATTTTCTCTGGTTCGACTTTCTCTGTGCCATCGCAGTTCACGTAAACCGACAGAGGTTTTGCAACGCCGATCGCGTAAGAGACCTGAATGGTACAACGGTCAGCAAGACCTGCAGCGACCACGTTCTTTGCGAGGTATCTGCAGGCATAAGCTGCTGAACGGTCAACTTTGGTCGGGTCTTTACCGGAGAACGCACCGCCCCCATGCGGAGCTGCGCCGCCGTAGGTGTCGACGATGATTTTGCGACCTGTCAGGCCTGCGTCACCATCCGGACCACCAATGACGAAGTTGCCGGTCGGGTTCACGTAGAATTCTTCTTCCGGTGGGAACCAGCCTTCAGGCAGAACTTCTGTCACGATCGGGCGAACCAGTTCGCGGATATCGTCCGGAGTGAAACCGTATTTATGCTGTGTGGAGACAACAACGCTTTCAACGCCGACCGGACGGCCGTCTTCATAGCGCAGTGTCACCTGAGATTTTGCATCCGGCTCGAATTCAGGCTGCTCGCCTGATTTGCGGAGCTCAGCCATACGCTTCAGGATCTGGTGGGAATAGATGATTGGCGCAGGCATCAGCTCTGGCGTTTCATTCGTCGCGTAACCGAACATAATGCCCTGGTCGCCCGCGCCTTCTTCCTTGTCAGTGCCTTCGTCAACGCCCATGGCGATGTCGTTTGACTGGCCGTGCAGACGGTTGATGAGTTCAGCCGTGCGCCAGTGGAAGCCCTTCTGGTGGTAGCCGATATCTTTCACTGCCTGACGGACTGTGTGCTCCATCTCTTCCAGAGACGGCATCAGGTCTTCCGGCATGCGCATTTCGCCGGCCAGAACGATAAGATTCGTAGTTGTCAGCGTTTCACACGCGACACGCGCCTCTGGAAAGCGACCAATGAACAGGTCGACAATAGAGTCCGAGATCCGGTCGCAGACTTTGTCCGGGTGTCCCTCAGAAACACTTTCACTTGTGAAATTGTAAGATTTTCGGATCACCCAAAGTCTCCATCAGCAGATAACAAAAAACGCCCCGCAACACGGGGCGTTCTTTATTTGTTTATAGCCCGAACGTCTACCCGTGGTTAATCGGATTTTTCGCTCTCGTCTTCGGCGCGGAATGTTGCATTACGGCTGAAAGATTCAGCTGCTGCTTTCACTGCGTCGAGGAGGGATTTGCGAAGACGTGGATCAGGAATGGACTGATATGCAGTCACAAGGTCGATCGCGTTTGCGTCGATCATGCCAGCCAGATCACCTTCGTCACCGTCTTCGGCAACGCCAAGTGCAGCCAGGTCACCGACTTCATCTACGCCTTGATAAAAATAATTGATGGTGACTTCGAGAACCTTAGCCACGTCAAATAGGCGTCCAGCCGAGATACGGTTTACACCCTTCTCGTATTTCTGGACTTGTTGAAATGTGAGTCCCAGCATTTCGCCAAGACGTTCCTGGCTCAGCTTCAGCTCGCGCCGACGCCACCGGATACGACGACCGACGTGTTTGTCGATCAGATTTGGAAGCTTATTTTCGCTCATTTTGTTTTTATTTTCGCTCAGTTATTGGGGTTGTTTTTTTCTTTATCACACTTTGTATGTACACTTCTTTGTTACGCCTAACATGCCCTGTCAAGCGCTGATTCTGTAATAAAAGAACGTGACCATGTTCATCAAAATCAGCATTAACCAAGTCCAGTACGATGACCACTGATTGAAAAGCGTATCGACCGTGTAGTCGGGAACTATAGTGTCGATGACCTTTACTGGCAGGTCTTCCACCATGTTAGCGCTAATATTCGACTGCACTTCCCTTCCGTAGACGTCAACTACACCTGAATACCCAAGGTTTGCTGCACGAACGAGTGGGCGCCCTGTCTCGATTGCACGGTAGCGGGCCTGAGAATAATGCTGTTCGGGGCCAATACCGGTACCAAACCAGCTGTCGATCGATATATTCACGAGAAAATCTGCCTCGCCCAATGTTCGCTGAACCAGGCCCGGAAACAGGGCTTCGTAACAGATCAGAGGCAGGAAGCTGCGGCCGTCATTCAGCTCCAGCGGGCTACCTTCGGGGCCGGGGGTGAAACCGGCGGTCGCCATTTGTTGTAGCGCGCCAGGCAGGATGCCGCTGATGGAATGTCCGAAGGGTATGATATCGGCGGCTGAAAGCTCACCAAATGGCACCAGACGGTTCTTGTCATAAATGGCGTTCGCGCCGCGCATCCGGCTGCGGGCATCTATAATAGCGAGGCTGTTATACCATTCCGGCTGCGGTTCGGCGTAGCGGTCGACGCGCGCCGTTCCAGCAATGAGTGATCTTTCGCCAAGCCTCAGCGCAACAGCATCCAGCGCATTCGGGTCCTGAAGCAGTGGAAGTGGCAGGGCAGCCTCGGGCCATACAACCAGACGTGGTTCATCCTGAAAGTCGTCGCCGGTTCCGATGAGGTAGGCGCGCAGAATATTTGTCGCCGCCTCACTACGAAGTTGTTGTGTGACAACCGGTCGCCCTTCAGGGTCGGTCGGATATTTATCGTCCTGTCTCACTTCAACGTCGACGATTCGCACGGCCGCGCCTTCGGTGGCGGGGTTGGTCATGATCCGTCCGGTGCCCCACGCCCAACCGGATGCGAAGATGACGGCGCTGACCATGAGCGGGAAGATGCGATTAAAATCACTTCCTTCGCGACGATAGTCCGCCATGGCAGCAGGTGCGGCAGCCAACAGGAAGGTGAGGGCCGACAGGCCCCAGAGGCCAAACAATGACGCCATTTGAGAGACAGGCGAGCCTGGCTCCCAGACCATGCCGGACCAGTTCCACGGAAAACCCCCAAACACTGTTCCGCGAAGAAGCTCTGTAAACGCCAGCGCGGTCGCAAAAACGAATACGCGCGCTGGTGTGCGGCTCCAGAACCGTCCCGCCAGAAGTGTTCCAAGGCCGAAGAAAAGCCCGAGGCCAGCCGGCAGCAATATCAGCGGCATCCAGATGAAGGCCAGATGTTGTTCGGGGTTCACAAGAAAAGGCTGTGCGGTCCAGTGCATGCTGGCGAGCGTAAAGCCGATGCCATACGCCCATCCGCGCATGAAGACAGCCTCGCCCCACTTCTCGCGCGTGCGTGCGCCATCAACCAGCCAGACAAGCAGGGTGATCACCAGAATAAAAACGGGCCAGAAATAGAACGGCGCAAACGCAAAAACAGTCAAAATCCCGCAGACGAGCGAGAGCATGAAAGCTTTAAAGGGGGAGAGACCTGCAATTGCCGCGTGGAGTGTTCCGACAGAAAAAGATTCAGAGCGGTCCAAAAGCTGGTCTCCGGCGCGTGGCGTTAGATATCGTACCCGATTGAATTGCCGGATTTGGGCGCCGTATCAACAGGGCAACGCACACGGATGCGACGAATTCTGCGCGTGTCTGCATCAATGATTTCCATATCCACGCCGTTTGGGTGGCGAATGATCTCGCCGCGTTGAGGCACACGGCCTGCAATCGCGAACACAACACCGCCAAGCGTGTCAATTTCGTCTTCGTACTCAGACAGCGACATGTCGAAACCGGAATCTTCCAGGAAGTCGTCAATTTCGGCGCGCGCATCTGCTTCGAAAATGCCGCGGCCTTTTGCTGTGATCAGAGGCGCGTCATCATCGTGTTCGTCTTCAATCTCGCCAACAATCTGTTCAACGAGATCTTCCAGAGACACAAGACCATCAGTGCCGCCGTATTCATCGACAACGAGTGCAAGGTGAATACGGGTGGACTGCATTTTCACCAGCAGGTCACGAAGACGCATGCTCGGTGGAACATAGAGGATTTCACGGCGCAGACCTGTCAGTGGGCGCAGGGCATCGGTTTCTTCACCGTCTGACTGGTCAGCCAGAACAGAAACAAGATCCTTGATGTGAACAAGACCGATCGGGTCATCCAGCGTTTCGCGATAAACCGGCAGACGGGAATGGGTGGTGTCAGCGAATAAGCGGACCAGATCCGGCAGGGTCGTCTGCTCTTCCACAGCAACAATCTCTGCACGCGGGATCATCACGTCATCAATGCGCATACGCTCGAATTCGGCGAGGCGCAGGCGGATTTCCGCAGGAGATGGAGTAGAAGTCGTCTCGGATGAGGTAGAAACCTCATGCTCGGGAGCGGAATTTCGAGACAGGGCCGTAGCGAGTTTAGAAATCAAACCCTGACTGGGCGATGGTTCTGACGTGTCCACTTGGACGGTATCCTCAAGTTTCGGTGTTCAGGCAGTATGGGTCAGGATAACCCAGCTCTGCAAGAATTTTGGTTTCGAGCGGTTCCATTTCTGCAGCGTCGTCTTCGGTTTCATGATCAAATCCCAGCAAGTGGAGATATCCATGAATGAGAAGATGACTGTAATGCGCGTCAAACGGGCGTTCGAGTTTGTCCATATCGGCATGCACCACCCCATATCCAAGGGCGATGTCACCTAAAAATCCGTCTCCGAATGCATCATCGTCAGACGGGAAGGACAAAACATCCGTCGGTTTGTCCTTCTCGCGCCAGTCACGGTTCAGTACCTGCATGGCGTCATCGTCCGTCAACAGTAGGTCGACGCGCCCGCCACGTGTGTGTTTTGCGGCGGCCGCCATAGCGGTTTGAGCAAGTGAAAGAAGCCGTGCCTCATCGCCGTCGGATAACCAGTTGTCTGCGTCTATACGCAGATCGATCTCCGGAAGGTCAGCGTTCATCGGCCTGCCCGTCCGGAGGGGACTGTTTCTCCGCTTTATCATAGGCATCAACAATGCGTGAGACGAGGTCGTGACGTACGACATCGCTACGCGACAGATACATCTGACGCACGCCATCCACGCCTTTGAGAATATTCAGCGCGTGGCGAAGACCGGATGGCTGTTTGCTTGGCAGGTCGACCTGAGATGGATCGCCTGTCACCACCATGCGCGAATTTCGGCCAAGGCGGGTCAGCACCATCTTCATCTGTGGAATGGTCGCATTCTGCGCTTCGTCGATAATGACGAAAGCGTTTTTGAGTGTGCGGCCACGCATGAAGGCGAGCGGCGCGACCTCGATCTCTCCACGAAGGCGGCGTCGGTCGAGTTGTTCCTGACCGAAGAGCTCGCGGAGGGAGTCCCAGATCGGCAGCATGTAAGGGTCGACTTTGTCTTCCAGATCACCAGGAAGGAAGCCGAGCTTTTCGCCTGCTTCAACAGCCGGTCGTGCGACGATCAGGCGGTCGCGTCGACCGGTCGCAAGTTCGGCTGCGCCAATAGCCACGGCAAGGAAGGTCTTACCCGTACCAGCTGGGCCGACGCCAAAGACGAGGCCAGCCTCTTCATTCTGCAGGGCAGAGAGATAGGCGGTCTGGCCGGCGGTTTGCGCCTGCACTTTTACCTTTAGACCCTTAATCGGGCCAGCCGACTGCATCAGGCGGGACAGCGCGCCATTGATTGCGCCATCAAATTCCAGCTCGCCCGGCGCTGTTCCGGAGGTAACTTTCTGAAGGTATGCGCCCAGAGCAAATTCAGCGATGGAAACGCCTTCAGCGAGACCGAACAGCATAATGCCGCCGCCCTGACTTTCCGCGCGAAGCTGATAGTCTTCAAGGCGTTGTTCGAGCCGTTCCAGATTACGGTGATGCGGCCCGCAAATCGTTTGCAAGGTTTCTGTATCTGAGACCGCGAAAATCCGGCTTATCGGAGATGCGGGCGAGCGTGGAGGCAGGCTCAAGCGACTGGCTCCACTTTGGACGCTAGCTGTCCGCCAACAGAGTTCAGCGTTGCGGCATTCATCGTCACATTCACGATCTGGCCTGTCAGGTCTTCAGAGCATTCAAAGTGAGTGGCCTGAAGATAAGGCGTACGACCGGCCATCTGGCCTTCATTACGGGCCTTGCCCGTGACGAGAACCGGCAGGGTTTTGCCAATCTGAGCCTGGTTGAAGCGTGTCTGTTGCTCGCGAAGCAGAGCCTGAAGGCGTTGCAGACGTTCGTCTTTCACTTCTTCAGGCACCTGGCTGAACATGTCGGAGGCCGGTGTGCCCGGTCGACGCGAATATTTGAACGAATAGGCTGCCGCATAATCAATGCGCTCAACCAGTTTCATCGTGTCTTCGAAATCTTCGTCGCGCTCACCCGGGAAACCGACGATGAAGTCTGACGTAATCGCCATATCAGGGCGGATTTCGCGCAGGCGATCAATGATTTCGATATAGCGCTCAGCCGTGTGGCCACGGTTCATCGCTTTCAGAATGGCATCAGAGCCGGCCTGAATTGGAAGGTGCAGATACGGCATCAGCTTTTCAGTGTCGCCAAACGCTTCGATCAGGTCATCGTCCATGTCGCGCGGGTGAGACGTGGTGAAACGAATGCGGTCCAGACCGTCAATCTTGGCGAGGTGACGAATGAGCTTGCTCAGCGTCCAGCTATCACCGCCTTCAAGGACTGGCGCATCACCGTGATAGGCGTTGACGTTCTGACCGAGCAGATTGATCTCGCGCACACCCTTATGCACCAGCGCCCGCGCTTCGGCGACGATCGCATCGACATTGCGTGAAAATTCCGCGCCGCGTGTGTACGGCACCACGCAGAATGTGCAGAATTTATCGCAGCCTTCCTGCACGGAGAGGAACGCTGATGGACCATCTACCTGTCTATCCAGCGGCAGGGCGTCGAATTTTTCTTCGACATCAAAGTCGGTCTCAAGGCGCTCGTTTGCTGCGCGGTGAACGCGCGCAATCATTTCTGGCAGCTTATGATAGGCTTGCGGGCCGAGCACGAGGTCGACAGCTGGCTGGCGGCGCATTATCTCTTCGCCTTCAGCCTGTGCGACGCAGCCTGTCACGCCGAGCAGCATTTTGCCGCCGGACTTCTGCTTCAGGCGCTTCAGCTGGCCAAGTTCGGAGAAAACCTTTTCGGTTGCCTTTTCACGGATGTGACACGTGTTCAGAAGCACCAGATCGGCATCGTCTGCTGTTTCGGTGGTCACATAGCCCAATGGTGCAAGCACGTCTTTCATCCGTTCGGAATCATAGACGTTCATCTGGCAGCCATAGGTTTTGATAAAGAGGCGTTTGGTCGCCGCGTTCATTTTCGCTCGTTCAGTCAGGATTTTTCGGAGTCGTCCAGCGGAACTCCGTAAAGTTCCAGACGATGATCGACGAGCTTGTACCCCAGTTTACGTGCGATCTCAACTTGCAGCCGCTCAATCTCTTCATTGACGAACTCGATGACGTCGCCGGTGCGTACATCGATCAAATGGTCATGGTGATCATCAGTGGCTTCTTCGAAGCGCGAACGGCCGTCACGGAAGTCGTGGCGTTCAATAATGCCAGCTTCTTCAAACAGCTTCACAGTACGGTAAACAGTGGCAAGCGAGATGTTGCGATCTACACCTGCCGCGCGGCGGTGAAGTTCCTCCGCATCTGGGTGGTCATCGGCCTCTGACAGAATGCGCGCGATGACGCGACGCTGTTCTGTAAGTCTAAGCCCGTTTTCCTGGCAGAGTTTCTCGATCCTGCTCATAGTCACCTTCCTGATAGTAAATCACTTATGACCATATTGGCGCGTGAGGTCCAGTATCCTGACCTATTTGATCGGCTTTGACATAAGAATTGCGTCTCGGGCCGGTGAATTCGCGCGGGTATAGTAGCCCTTACGACGCCCATCTTCTGAAAAGCCGTGATGCTGATATAGAGCGCGCGCGGCCAGATTGTCGTCGGCGACTTCAAGAAGAATTCGGTCAAAGCCGGATGCGCGTGCAGCCTTTTCGCCTTCATCGAGCATATGTTTTGCCAGCCCTTTGCCGCGCAAGGCGGGCGCTGTCGCAATGGATAGAAGTTCGCAATCATCAACGCAGGGCAGATAGACCGCAAACCCGACGCACGCCTCACCATCGAATGCGCCGAGCCCGAACGCAGACTGGGTCTGAACCATCGAAGTCAGGGTTTGTGATGACCAGGCTTCTTCAAGGCTCGCAGCCTGCAAGTCAGCCAGCTTTGAGAGCTCTTTTGCAGACAGCGTTTGAAGCTCAGAGAAGCGGAGACTTGGCGGGAATGGCATCCGGATCTCTCACATAAAGCGGGCTTGGTGCGCGGATGTCATCAGCATGGATGAGCTTTGCCCAGCGCGGAACACCTGAGGCTGTAATCTCGCACACATCCAGAGGCTGGTCCGGCAGAAAGTTTCGAATTGTGTCGACTGCGTCCGGTGTGCAGACCACAGAAATACCTGCGCTGACATATTCCGTCAGATCGTTTGCGCTTAGTTCGAACGGCTCGGAACGCTCCGTTCCCTGAATGCGCTGCGCCCAGAAGGTCTGATCCGGTGGCCTTAGTTTGGCAGGGATGAGCGCCAAAACCGGCCCGTCCTGAGGTTTGCTTACCAGCGCCTCAAGGCTTGTGATGCCGAAGGCCCGCTTGCCGTTTGCGAGCGCGAGGCCGCGTGCAAACGCAACGCCGATGCGAATGCCTGTAAAGCTGCCCGGGCCGACACAAACCGAGAACCGGTCAATCGCGCCCATGGCGATACCGGTTTCATCAAGAACCGACTGAACAAGCCCCGGCAGAAACTGATCATGACCGCGGCGCATCTTTTCTTCGCGAAACGCCAGAAGCGCGTCGTCTTTCAGAAGTGCTACGCCGCAGAACGGACCAGCCGTATGTATGCCGAGGCTAAGGCTCATTGAATGTCAGAGAATCTGACAGGCGTCTTCAAACGCCAGACGCGGTGAGCGCGGGAAGAGCGCATCTTCATTGCCATAGCCGAGGCTACAGATGAAATTCGCTGTCCATTGTTCTGTTTCCGGGTTGGACTGGAAGAATTCCTTATCAACGCCGCCGCGATCGAAGCCGGACATTGGTCCGCAATCAAGACCCATAGAGCGTGCCGCGAGCATAAAATAAGCGCCTTGCAGCGTGCCATTGCGGAATGCAGTTTCAGCGCGGTTTTGCGGATCGTTAAACCAGTCTTTTGCACCCGGATTGTGCGGGAAGAGCTCTGGAATCTTCTCCGGGAAATTCAGATCGTGCGCGATGATCACGGTCCATGGCGCTTTTAGCGTTTTTTCGCGGTTACCTTCGCTCATGAATGGAGCGAGGCGCTGCTTGGCGTCTTCAGAACGGATAAAGACAAAGCGCGCCGGACAGCAGTTTGCGCTGGTCGGGCCAAACTTCATCAGATCGTATGTGCCACGGATCAGCGCTTCTTCGACGTCCTTGTCGGCCCAGTCATTATGTGTGCGGGCTTCGCGGAAGATCTGGTCCAGACTTTCCGCAGGGAGTTGAGATGACATGTAAGAACTCCTGTTTAACCGAGTGCCTGCTCGACGGCAGTTACTTCCGGAACATAGTGGCGCATCATGTTCTCAATGCCCTGTTTGAGGGTCATTGTGGACGATGGGCAGCCGGCGCACGCGCCGCGCATGTGAAGGGTCACAACACCGGTTTCCGGATCGAAACGATCAAACACAATGTCACCGCCATCCTGTGCAACAGCAGGGCGAACACGTGTTTCGATCAGTTGTTTGATTTCCTCCACAATCTCTGCCGTGTCGCCTTCATAGACGATCTCTTCGCTGGTCGCGGCCTGATCAGCTGCTTCATCGATTACGGGCATGCCGGACATGAAATGGTCCATGATCGCGGCGAGTGTCATGGTTTTTACATGGCGCCAGTCGGACTCGGCGGTCTTGGTGACCGACACAAAATCTGCGCCAAGAAAGACGCGCGCTACGCCCTGAACGTCGAACAGGCGTGTCGCGAGTGGTGAGACCTCACCTTCCTCAGCATTTGCGAAGTCACGCACACCGTCTTCCAATACCGGTTTTCCCGGTAGAAATTTCAGCGTGTCCGGATTCGGGGTGGCTTCAGTCTGAATGAACATTTGAGACTCCTTATCGAGCCATGAAATGGAGGTCTATTAGCTCCAAATCAACTCCTGTCACGGATATCTGTTGTGGTGGCAAGGTGATTTTCTTCCAGAACAGCTTCCAGTTCGCGCAGCGCGAAGATGGCGTCCTCCATCAGATAGGCGAGCGTCATCATGTCATTTCCGCCCAGAGAGAAGTCCCCAGGTTTCGGATTTGACACAATGAGCGGACGCAGCGCAAAGGCGCGCGCCAGGGTGTTTCTGGCTTTCTCACGGGCATCGCGAAAGCCCGGGTGGACAATATCATCAGTTTGCACTGCATTGAGCAGAGTCCCGACGGCGTAAATCTTGCCCATAATCCGGTAATAGTGGTCCGTTCGCGCGCGATTGAAGATTTCATGGTCATCGGATTGAACGGAGCGGCGAATGTCTGAGACGCTTTCCGATAGGATATCGGCATAGAGGGCAGCCTCGGCGCGCATGAGGTCCGCCATCGCGTCATTGTCCAGCACCGAGCGGGCGATCAGTCCATCAAACCGGCGCAGTGCTTGCGCGGCGGCAGATAGCTGGTCTTCCGAGCCCTCACCTATCGCATTCAGGATCAAAGTGGCGGCGATTGAGAGATCCTCATTGCGGGTGCGTCCTGCCCGCGAGGTATCGGCGCGAAGATCTGCAAATAGCGCCAGCGTTTCTCTCAGCCCGTCCTGAAACGCCGGAACCGCGATCAACTGGTTTTGCGGATGCCATTCGGGAAGCGCGTCGGACCAGTGTCGGACCTCAAATTCCGTCTGAATAAGCTCGATGGCGGCGCCAATACGCTGATCTGCCCAGACTTCGTCGCGGCTATTGTCAGCTATCTGGTCTGGCAGTTTATGAGAGAGCACCATGGTTGCCGGATAGGAGCCAAGGAGCGCGATGATGATCATCCCGCCGCCTATCGGTTTCCAATGGCGCAACCATCCAAACATGCTGCTTCCGGCCTTCTTCGCCCCGTCTCGAGACATTGAGGTGAAGAATGAATACCCCTTACGGCGGGCACAAGGCCGGAGACTGCGATTCTTTTGAAGTTAAGCGCGGGCGCTAGTTACGCAGGCGTACTTCAGCTTCAGTTGAAACGAATTCGACCGAGTCGCCATACTGGATTTCCAGTGTGAGCGTGACGGTGTCGCCTTCGGTGAGGCCATCTTCGACGTCAAACAGCATGATGTGATCATGCAGCGGCGCAAACTCTGCCGTTTCGCCAGCGGGCAGAACAACAGACTCGACCTGACGCATGCGCATCACGCCATCATCCATCAAATGGGTGTGAAGTTCGGCTGTGCCTGCACGGTCGGCTGATGCTGCAACAATCTGCGCGTCCTCGGACGAGTTCGACGTCACGGTGAGGTAAGCGCCGGTGACATTGCGTCCTCCGGCAGGTGCACGGACAAATGCGTCAGTGACGACGAATGCCGGGCCAGTTGCTTCCTGGGTTGTCTCAGACGGTGTGGAGTTGCCGCATGCTGTAAGGCCAAGAATGGCTGTCGCGAGGAGTATTTTGCGGAGCATGGGAGGGAATCCTTTATGAAGGCGGTGACTTTCCGCCTTCATAACGTGACTCAGCCTTTTTTCCATAAGCCTATAATGTCGCGGACCTCATCAATAACCGGTTGCGCAATCGCTGACGCTTTTTCTGCGCCCGCCGCGAGCACGGCATCAATCGCTGCCGGATCAGCCAGCCATTCATTAAAGGATTTTGTGACAGGCGAGAGGCCGTCCACCACGACTTCAGCCAGTGCAGGCTTGAAGGCACCAAAGCCCTGACCGCCGAACTGGTTGATCACATCCTCTGAAGAGCAATTTGCCAGCGCCGCATAAATGCCGACAAGATTTTCAGCTTCCGGACGACCCTTCAGGCCCTCAACCGTATCCGGCAGAGGTTCAGGGTCTGTCTTCGCCTTTTTGATCTTGCGCGCCATCATGTCTGCATCATCGGTGAGGTTGATGCGTGACAGATCGGATGGATCTGACTTCGACATTTTCTTCGTGCCGTCTTTCAGGCTCATAATACGCGCGCCCGGCCCTTGAATAAGGGGTTCCGGCTGCGGGAAGAAATCCGGCACATCATATTCGCGGTTAAACCGCTCGGCGATGTCGCGAGAGAGCTCAAGGTGCTGCTTCTGGTCTTCACCTACAGGCACGTGAGTTGCCTTATAGGCCAGAATGTCAGCGGCCTGCAGAACCGGATAGTCGAAAAGGCCAACGCTGGCGCGTTCCTTGTCCTTGCCGGCTTTTTCTTTGAACTGCGTCATGCGTTCCAGCCAGCCCATGCGGGCGACACAGTTGAAATACCAGCAAAGCTCGACATGTGCCGGAACGGCGGACTGGGCGAAGATCACAGCCTTTTCAGGGTCAACGCCTGCCGCGAGGAATGCCGCTGCGATCTGACGTGTATTGGCTTGCAGCGCGCCCGGCTCCTGCGGAATCGTCATGGCATGAAGATCGACCACGCTGAAAACGCAGTTATGTGTTTCCTGCAGGCGAACGAACTTCACCAATGCGCCAAGGTAGTTTCCGAGGTGGAGATTACCTGTTGGTTGTACGCCGGAGAATACAAGCTCCGGTCCGGAATATGTCGATGTGGTATCAGTCATGGCGGGTCATCTACTCGACAGCGCGGCGTCGCACCAGCCCTTTTAGGTCAGAGATGCGGACTGCGCCGGTGATTATTGCGGAAATTGCGTAAGTCATCATGCCAAACAGGATGAAGATCATGGTGACGACGAGTTTGCTATCGTAAATGTGCGTTTCGATCACCGCGCGATAACGCAGTACGGCAACAAGCACGACGGCCATCATCATGGTTGCCAGCAGGGCGCGAACGAGGCGTGACACCAGACGCGGGCCGGGCGTGTACCAGCCGCGCTTGATCAGCCCGCTGAACAGAAAGATCACATTGACCCAGGCCGCGGCGCTGGTGGCGATTGCAAGGCCCGGAAAACCATAAGCGCCGTTTGATTGCAGCCAGAAGAACAGGCCAGCGCCCAGCACAGTGTTGATCACGACCGACCAGAGCGCAAAGGCCATCGGCGTTTTGGTATCTTCATGCGCGAAATAGGCAGGGGCCAGCACCTTGATCAAAACAAACGCCGGAACGCCCCACGCATAATGCATGAGCGCAAGCCCCGCATTATTGGCGTCCGAGGTCAGGAAGGCGCCGCGTGTAAAGAAGCCCTCGATCAGAAAGCCCGGCGCAACACCGAGCGCCGCTGCCGCTGGAAGCGTAAGAGCGAGCGCAAGACCAATGCCTTCATCCATAGTCGCGCGGCTCGTTTTACTGTCATCAGAGCGGGCAGCCCGCGACAGGCGCGGAAGGATCGCCACACCCACAGCCACACCCACGAGGCCTAGCGGCAGCTGGTAGAGGCGATCTGCATAATAAAGCCATGTCTTCGCGCCGACTTCAAAACTGGCCAGAGACTGGCTGACGATAATGTTGATCTGCGTGCCGCTCGCCGCAATCGTCCCGGGCAGGGCGAGTGCCATGACTTTTTTGACGCCGGGCGTAATGCGCGGAAGGCCAATAATTGACAGTCGCACATTCTGGCGGCGCACACCCCAATAAAGAAGCAGCATCTGCAGGATGCCGGCTAGAAGTGTCGCCACCGCTGCCGCTTTTGCTGTCACATCCGGAGACGTGCTGACAAACGCTGCGCCGATCAGACAGATGTTCAGAAGCGTCGGAACAAAGGCTGACAGGAAAAACCGGCCACTTGAGTTCAGCACGCCTGAGAGAAGCGCCGCGATCGACATACAGGTCAGATACGGCATGGTGATACGCGTTAAGAGGATCGCCAGATTGAAATTCTCGGTATCGTCTGCCTGTCCGCCATGCACCAGAAGCAAAAGCCATGGCATAGCGAACTGGGCCAGAATGGTGAGCGCGGCGGTGATTGCGAAGAGCACGCGCATCGCCTCTTCAGCCACTTTGGCAGCAGCCTCTGGCCCTTCAGCTTCCAGCGTGCGCGAGTAGGAGGGCACGAAGGCTGACGCAAACGCGCCTTCGGCAAAAATTCGGCGGAACAGGTTTGGAAACATCAGCGCGGTTGTCCACGCATCACCGATCGGACCTGCACCAATTCGGGCAGCGAGAAACACGTCCCGCGTAAAGCCGAGCGCACGGCTCACCAGTGTCAGGCTCGATTGTACGAGCGTGTTACGAACCAGACTCAAATCATCCCCCGTGAGCCAAGCTTATGGCTGTATCAGAAACTGTCTGCTGAACGAGCCTGCGCCAGCGTATGTGCCGGTGTACGCGGCGCGTTCTGTTCATCTGCGCCGAGTACATCCAGAAGATCAGTTGCGAGCGTGTCGACCAGCGTTTGTTCGGTCAGTTTGTCGCCCGCGGCAGTCTGCACATAAAACGTGTCTTGAATACGTTCGCCATAAGCCCCTGCGTGGGCAGAATGGAGTTTCAGCTCTTTATTCGCCAGCGTCCGCGCCAGATCATACAGAAGTGCAGCACGTTCTTTGCCGGTCACTTCGATAATCGTGTATTCGGCAGAGCCGGAATTATCGAAAATAACGTCCGGTTCGACCACAAAGGCGGCTTCGCGGCGGGCATTGATGGATTTGCGCTCACGGACATCGCCGACGCCCTTGAGCACCGCATCCATAACCTTTTTCTGCAAACGCTTCAGGCGCGAGCTTTCGCCAAGGCCGAACATGCGGCCATCTTCGTCCTGCAGGACGAAGAGGTCGAGCACCCCGCCCTCGCTGCCGGTATAAATCTGGGCCGCCGCAATATGGGCTTCTTCGTTTACCAGTGCACCGACAATGTCAGAGAACAGGCCGGTCCGGTCGGTTGTGGCGACCATCAGCTCAACGCTGGAAGATTGCGGTGAGACTTTGCACTCCACAATCGTTTCAGCGCCCGCATTTGTGAGCAGGTCATGCTGCCAGTCGAGTTCGTCTGGCACCTGGCTGGTCCAGTAACCGGCTTCCATTTGAGACATGAGCTCTGGCAGCTCGCCCTTTCGGGAAATGAGTGCTTTGCGCGCCTTGTCCGCCCGTGCGTTGAGATCGGATACGACATGGGTCTCTTCCACATCGTCCTGACCGAGCGCGGCTTCCGTCAGCTCGTAAAGTTCCTTCAGGAGCTGGCCTTTCCAGCCATTCCATACGTCCGGACCAACCGCGCGAATATCGGCAACGGTCAGGATGAGGAGCAGGCGCAGGCGTTCCAGTGAACCGACACGTTCTGCGAATTGCGTGACGGTTCGCGGGTCTGAAATATCCCGCTTCTGTGCGCAATCGCTCATTTCAAGGTGGTTGCGCACCAACCAGCCAATCAGCTCACACTCGGCTTCACCGACCCCGAGACGTTTGGAAGCCGCCATAGCCGTCTTTTCGCCTTCAACCTGCTGGTCGCCCAGGCCTTTGCCCGTGTCGTGAAGCAGCATGGCGAGATAAAGCGCGCGCTTATGTTTCAGGAGCGGGAAGAGTTTATGGCCAAGCGGGAAGAGGCCCTTATCTTCGCCGCGTTCCATTTCTGCCAGCGCATCAATGGCGCGCAGCGTATGCTCGTCCACGGTGAAGTGGTGGTACATATTGAACTGTGTCTGCGCGACGATATCGCCAAATTCCGGTACCATCGTGCCCAGAACATCGGCTTCGTTCATCATCCGCATAATCGGGCCGGGGTCCGACGTATTGATCAGCAGGTCGATGAAAAGCTGAGCCGCTTCAGGATCGGTCCGGTGGGTATCGTTGAAGCATTCAAGCGAGCGCGTGACAGCCGACAGCGCACGCGGGTGAATGTCCACATTATTGTCTTCGGCCAGTTTGAACAGGCGAAGCATTTCGACCGGTTTTTGCTGGAAGAAGGTTTCGTCCTCTACGTTCAGGCGACCGGCATCCATGACGAACCCGTCTTCAGAGATTTTCGGACCCTGCGTGAAGGGCAGGAAATGTAGAAGGTTCGGTTTGGCCTTTTGCTGGTCCGCTTCAAGCCGCGCACAGAGAATGCGGGTGAGAGATCCGACGGTTTTGGCTTCGAGGAAATAGCGCTTCATGAAGCGCTCGACGCCCATGCGCTCCCCGACATCCTCAAAGCCCATGCGTGAGGCAATTTCAGGCTGAAGATCAAAGCTCAGGCGCTCTTCCGGACGGCCCGTCAGATAGTGGATGTGACAGCGCACGGTCCACAGGAAACGACCGGCATCGCGGAAAGCCTGTGCTTCGTCTTCGGTGAAGACTTCGCGCTGGGCCAGCATGTCTTCCAGTGTCGTGCCGCCATAGGCATGGCGTACCAGCCAGAACAGGGTTTGCAGATCGCGCAGCCCGCCTTTGCCTTCTTTGACATTCGGCTCGACAACGTAACGACTATCACCTTGCTTTTTATGGCGTTTATCGCGCTCGTCCAGTTTGGCTGCGATGAACTGGCTCGCGCGGCCTTTGATCAGATCATCATGATAACGCTTGCGCAGATTTTCATAAATCTGCTCGTCGCCGCAGATATAGCGGGCATCCAGAAGGGCGGTTTCTGTGTTGAGGTCTTCTTTGGCGAGACGGATGCATTCATCGACATTGCGGAAGGCATTGCCGACTTTCAGGCCCATATCCCACATCATGTAGAGCATGTACTCGATGACGCTCTCAGCCCATGGCGTCTGCTTGTAGTTTCGCAGGAAGAGGAGGTCGATGTCGGATGACGGCGCAAGCACGTTGCGGCCATACCCACCAACGGCCAGCACGGCCAGCTTTTCGCCTTCTGTGCGGTTGGAGTCGCCGTAAACAATCGTGGTGGTGAACCAGTAAAGCGTAGCGATCACTTCATTCTGAACGGCGGCTAGCATGCGCGCCACATCAAGGCCATCAATGCCGGCATTGAGGCGTTCCTGAGCAATCATGCGTCCGCGGAATAATGCGCCGTGCAAAAGGTCCATCGCGCGGTCACGCAGTTCTTTATCCTGCGGCATATGATCGAGCGCGGCAGCTTCCAGCTGGACTTTAAGCTTGCGGGTTTCGATGACCGAGTCGATCCGCCAGGGTTTTGGCGCGCCTCCGAAAGGCTTGGACTGGTTTGCAATTTCGGTCTTACTGAGAGGAAGTGTCGGCATGAGGTGCTTCTATCGCGATTTCAGGGTGTTTTGCCAGCGCTTTAGAAGATTACTGCCGCATAAGACCCTTCAAATGATACAGAGC
>CENJ01074064.1_pt1 | contig 17214 bp, 15 predicted proteins | sample 356161 | NCBI WGS metagenome assembly CENJ01 (sample SAMEA2619531, study PRJEB7988) | marine metagenome | biome: marine biome (ENVO:00000447); feature: surface water layer (ENVO:00002042); material: "saline water (ENVO:00002010), including plankton (ENVO:xxxxxxxx)" | depth 5 m
CCATCACCTCCATCAGGACCACCTTTAGGTATGAATTTTTCTCTTCGGAATGAAACAGCTCCAGAGCCTCCATTTCCAGCAGAGATATCTATTTGTGTGTAATCTATAAACATGATTTAATCACATGAATATAGATATATGTGTAGAAAATGTACTAGCCCATATTGGACACAATTTCATGCCCAAATTCAGAACATTTAAGCTCTTCTGCGCTTTCCATCAAACGATGAAAGTCATAAGTAACTTTTTTCTTGCCTATTGCCCCTTCAATACCTTTTACAATTAGATCTGCAGCTTCCTGCCAACCTAGGTATTCGAACATCATAACGCCAGATAAAATAACAGAACTAGGATTTACCTTATCTTGTCCAGCATATTTGGGTGCAGTGCCGTGTGTAGCTTCAAATATTGCATGTCCACTGGTATAATTAATGTTAGCACCTGGAGCGATTCCAATGCCGCCAACGATAGCAGCCAAAGCATCAGAAATATAATCTCCGTTTAAATTTAACGTTGCAATGACATCATACTCAGATGGTCTAAGCAGTATCTGCTGTAAAAATGCATCCGCAATGACATCTTTAACAATGACCTTATGCCCATCTTTATTAATAACTTGCCATGGGCCCCCATCTAAGTCTTCTGAATCATAACTACTTTTAGCTAGCTGATAACCCCAATCTCTAAAAGCGCCTTCGGTAAATTTCATAATATTACCTTTATGAACCAGAGTAACTGAATCTCTTTTTTGCTCTATTGCATAATCAATCGCTGCCTTAACTAATCTTTCTGTTCCTTCTTTTGAAACAGGCTTAACTCCTAAACTAACAGTATCGGGAAATCTAATATTTTTTACACCTAAATCATCGATTAAAAACTTTTTTACATCTTCAATACCTTCTTCTCCATGCATCCATTCAATACCAGCATATATATCTTCAGTGTTTTCTCGAAAAATAACCATATCAACTTTTTGAGGCTCCTTTACAGGCGAAGGAACGCCTGTAAACCACCGTACAGGCCTTACACATGCGAATAGGTCTAATTTTTGCCTGAGAGCAACGTTTAAAGACCTTATTCCACCACCAATAGGCGTAGTTAGAGGTCCTTTAATTGCAATTTTATGATCAAGTATTGTATCCAAAGTTTCTTGAGGTAGCCACTCACCATTAGTATTGAAAGATTTTTCACCAGCTAGGACTTCTACCCATTCAACAGACCTTTCACCTTTATAAGCTTTTGATACCGCGCTGTCAAATACGATTGATGCGGCAGCCCATATGTCAGCCCCAATACCATCACCTTCAATAAAAGGAATTTTTACGTTGTAAGGTACAGACAGTCCACTGTCTGTCATTTCTACTTTTTTACTTTGAGACATGTTTTAATCAACTTTCTACTTTTTTCTTACTCTTGTTATCTTTTTTCTTCTTATTTGATTTTTTATCTTTAGAAGATTGAGCCTTTTTATTTTTGTAATCAGTTAAGTAGTAACCAGAACCTTTAAATATTAAGCCAGTACCACCGCTAATAACTCTTCTTAAACTATTCTTCTTACACTCAGGACACTCTTTTTTAGGAGCATCTGACATGGATTGAAAATACTCATACATTTTTTCACAATTGTTGCATATGTAATCGTATGTGGGCATATCTAATTTTTTATAAGAATTAAGGAGTTAAGTTTACTAAATATTAAACATTATATCGCTTATATAATGCATCTTGCACGCATTTTGGAACATAATCTGAAATATCTCCACCCAACCTAGCTACATCCTTAATTACAGTAGAATTAAGATGTACGTATTTTTCATCTGGCATCATAAAAAGAGATTTTACATTTGGATTAAGATTAAAATTCATCATGGCCATTTGGAACTCAAATTCAAAATCACTTACATGCCTCAGTCCTCTTATGATTGCAACAGACTCTGTAGAACGCACAAAATCAACAACTAGTCCATTAAAGGTATCCACCCTAACGTTATTAACATCCAAAAGACTTTCTTTTATTAAATCAACTCTTTCTTTATCATTGAAAAGAGGTGATTTTTCTTGATTAACTGCTACGACTAAAATTAGCTCATCAAATAGCTCAGCAGCTTTTCTAGCGATATCTAAATGCCCATTATGAATTGGATCAAATGTCCCAGGGTAAACTATACGCTTCATGATTTGCTAAATATAAGAACTTTAGTGTCTCCGTATACTTTTTCAATACAGTCATTATATGTAAAGTTATTTTTTTTCATTTCTACTACTAATTTACCATTTTTAGATAATTTTTTTATACATCTATTAAAAAGCCAATTATAATCAATTTTATCATATGGTGGATCAGCAAAAATCAAATCAAATGAATCATTAGTTTTCTCTAAAAAAAGTTCTACTTTATTTTTTATTATTTTTATGGGCACACCTTCAAATTTTTCACTATTCCTATGTAATAGCCTTATGCTTTTGGCATCTTTTTCAACAAAAGTAATTGAGGAAGCACCTCGACTAATAGATTCAAACCCTAATATTCCCGTGCCTGAAAAAAGATCTAAAACAGATGAGAAGCCAAAAGGACTAATTACATCAAAAATACTTTTACGAACTCTAGATTTAGTAGGTCTATAGGAAACATCTTTAGCAGTATCAATTTTAATACCTCTATAAATGCCACTAATTATTTTCATTTTTGTTAACTAGTCAAAAAAGAAACGTAAAAGCCTGCTCTAGGATCAGGTTTGTCGACCTCATTAAATAATACAAATTTCCTCAACAGGACGGTAGGTCCAGATCTTAATAAAATAGATGCAGTTTTTCTAATTTCTTCATCGCCACGAACCCAGATTAAAACTGGTTCATATATTCTGTTTGTTTTGTAAAACTGATCAAATTCCCTGATAGTGTAGTCGTTAATTGTTGTATCAAGCTCTGTGAGGAAACCTTCTTTATCAATGCCAATAGAAACCTCTTCAGATTTACTTAACTCCGGAAAATCAAAACTATAGTACCATAAAAACATTGTACTGTCTGATCCTGCTGATTCTACTGAATAACTAGTAGTTTCTAGACCAACAATATGCTCAATGTCAGGATTCAATCCACTCATGTACTCAAGACTTATGAAGGTACCTGTGATAGTTAAATTATTATATAACTTTAGTTCTGTTGATTCAAATAATTTGGATATTACATTTGATATCTCGCGAGACTGTAAATGCATGTTGATATCATAATCAACAATACCTTCAGAACGCTCTTTGAGATTTATTGGATCTATTTTTTTGATTACATATTCTTCATTTTCCCCAAAAAGAGGTTTATTAATACTTTCACGAAACTTTATGTAATTCATTGCAAAAAACAGCCCCATTATGACAATAAGAGCAAAAAGAAGCCATACCATCTCACCACCAGATATGGGGTCAGTTCTTTTCTTTTTTACTTCAGGTTTAATTTCAGCTTGTGGTAGTGAAAATGGTTCTTTTTCAATGTCTTTTTCTTCAGAAAAAATTTCTGTAAACAAAAAGTCGGAAATTTTTTCTTCTTCAAAAAAATTAAAAGAGTGCCTAGAACTAGCACCAACAGCTAAACTAGTTAGTACATTTGATTCATAATGCGATATCGTTTCAGTCAAAGCACTCGAAAGCGTCATATCATCAAAAGGAACCATCACTCTTAGATCAGACTCTTCCCAACAACCTAATGCTTGTCTTCCTAATTTATCAGCACTGTAAATAGGAACGTCATCAATGTCTGATTTGATCAAATGAAAAGATCCTAGAGTATATTCCTCATTCTTGGTTGATGAAATTAGTTTTGGTTGGCCAGAGCTGAATGCAATGACACCATGATCAAATCTGCAATTTTTAACCATAAAAAACTTATACTGGTTTTTATTTTTTAAGACAATCGCAGCATCAGAAACATGCCCAGCATCCATTATTACAGAGCTGAATGGTCCCATCCAATAGGGGTTACCACCTAGCTCAGATATAGAGAGTTTAATGGTTCTTATTAATGTAGTAGAGCATGCTACTGTATGAATGTTTACTTCATCTGGAAGATATATCTGACCAAAAACTGACATTTTTTGATTGTCAGGCCTGTTCTTTTTATTCTCTATCCACCTAACGTAGTCCCAGTAATCTTCTCTTGCAAGATCTATCTCAGTCTCAACACTATCATGGTAAATAAAATCATCAGAAATTGCTACAGCAATATCTTGACCACTGAAAGGAATCAATTCAGAGGCCCTTCTTATTGCAATTCCTAAAGAAGAGTTAAGCTCTCCCTCTTTATGGACAAAACCCGATATAGGGTCATTGTAGTTGACCTGTTTAACGTTATGAAGGGTTAATCCGCCGTTTTCATCATCTGACCATACGCCAGCAATGAGGAATTTATCTGAAACAACGATTCCTATCATAATATATTAAAAACCTAATCCCAGCTTCGATTTCCATCATTGATCTCGCCATGTCCAAATGACTTTAGAGAAAAAATAAGAAACCTAGGATCTTTATAAGGGTTTTCTTTGGTTATAGGACTTTTTACTTTGAATTTTTTGTTTTCATTGTCAATATTTATCAAATACTGATCACCGCTGAGAGGACAAGTAAAAATACTTGAATCAGGTATAAATGTTTTATAGTACTCAATCAATTCAACTCTTCTTAAAGGCTCCTCACCAAGATTAGCGACATAGTTTGGATCTTGACTATAAGTACTTAGGAATTTTTTCTGAGTAAAACTTGTATCATTCCTGCCTAATTCCTGAGAAAACATTACAATCTGAACCGTTGTGTCTAAAATAGTATCTCTTCTGTAACTTTTAAATCCAAATGTTGTATCATAATTAAAACCGAATGATTCGTTTATGTCTACTGCATACTCCCTACCAAACAAGGTAAGTGACTGCTCTCCAATATAAAGAGAATCACCAAGCAACGAATCCCTAGCAGAGTTAACCACTTTCATTGCCTCAAAAAAATTAGGATTATATGAACCAGTGAGTTGCTCGTAAAAAGCCTCAACATCATAAATATTTTTCATATTAAATCTACTTTGCTTTTCAAATTCCTGTTCCTCAGACCAGACAGAAACTGGTGCATATATAACAAAGATAAGAAAGAAAAATGCTAGAATAATGATAAGCTCTAATAAGTCTGAGAATTTTTTTTGGTCTAATTTTGACATGTAACTTTAATTTTCCACATTAGTTATAGTAATATACATTAACAACAGTACTCAATATTAATAAACCAATAGGCATTGAGGTTATTATTTTCTTAGATATGATAAAAGTAATATTATACTTATAAATCTATCTTTGAAAAAGGATTTTTTATTGGAGAAAGCTCACTTTTTAATGATTCTATAATTTTTTTACTTTGTCTAGATAGTGAGGCTGGAGTATCTACAACAACTCTTACAATCTGATCTCCTTTTGAAGAGCTTCTAAGCATAGGAAAACCCTTACCTCTCATTCTAAGTAGTTTTCCAGATTGTATTCCAGAGGGTATCTTTAATGTGGATTTACCATCTAATGTAGGAATTTCTACTTTACTTCCAAAAACGGCATCTGGATAACTTATTGTAAGCTCAATAAAAATATTTTCACTATCACGAACAAAATATTGATGTGTTTTTTCCTCAAAAACGACAAGTAAATCACCAGGATTACCCATCATATTTTCATTACCTTGTCCCTCAACAGTCATATAATTACCAGATTCTACTCCTGCTGGAACTTTAATATTAATGGTTTTATCTTTTTTTACCATTCCGTCTGGTCCAACACCATTAGGTCTACTTCCTACGATTTTTCCGTTGCCATTACAATGAGGGCATACGCTAGTCTGCTGCATCCTACCTAGGACGGTATTTGCTATTTTAGTTACTTGCCCAAGCCCACCGCAGGTTGAGCAGTTAGTGAATTGAACTCCATCTGCAACTACAGAACGCTTCACCTTGATCTTTTTTTCTATACCTTTATTTATATCTTCATAATCTAAAGTCAATTTTATTCTTATATCCGCCCCTTTGGATCTGCCACCTCTTTGTCTCCCACCACCAAAAATGTCACCAAATGGACTACCACCAAAAATATCACCAAATTGGGAAAAAATATCTTCCATATCCATATGAACCCCACCACCAAAACCACCGCCTTGCGATCCCATGCCAACCCCGGCATGACCAAATTGATCGTACTGATTTTTTTTCTGACTGTCGCTTAGTATACTGTAGGCTTCGGCTGCTTCTTTAAAATTCTTTTCTGCTTCCGCACTGCCAGGATTTTTATCAGGATGGTACTTAAGCGCAAGCTTTCTATATGCTTTTTTAATTTCATCATTAGATGCGCTTTTTGATACGCCGAGTACATCATAAAAGTCTCTCATTTTTTATTCACCACAACCTTTGCATGTCTTATGACCTTATCATGATATCGGTATCCTTTTTCAAAAACGCTTAAAATGGTATTGTCCTCCTTTTTTTTATCACTTTGGGTCATCATCGCATCATGAAGATCAGGATCAAGAACCTCACCTTCCGAGCCAAAAGGTTCAATTTTTTTATTTTCCAAAAAGCGCTCAATTTTTGAACGAAGTAGATTTATGCCATTGATAAGGGCGTCTTCATTTTCACCTTCTGAGGCCTCTGCTGATTCAACCATTCGGTTTAAATCATCAAATATTGGCAGAATTTCTTTAATTACACTCTCACCATCATATTGCAATAGAGCAGAAATCTCTTTGTTTTTTCTTTTTCTAAAATTTTCAAATTCAGCTTTTAGTCTAACATGCTTATCAATAAGTAAATCTAATTCTTTCTTATGGTTCGAATTATCTGATTTAGCTTTTTTCGATTTTTGCTCTGGTTTCTTTTTTACAGTCTGCTTTTTTGTCTTAGCAGTATTCTTTTGTGTCAAAATGGACTCCGAATAAATAGTTTAAAATATTTGCTCGAGTAAAAACAATAATTATATATTATTTCATTACTCCTGAAACAGCTCTATAACTACCTAGTACAGAAATTATACCAGAAAGCAAAGTAAGCCATAAAAACAATACCGGTGCTATAGTTAGTTCGACATTCCAACTAGTAAAATTATTTATAACATAGTTTGCACCATTAATAGTGCCAATGATGAGTGGAAAAGATACAATTGTCGCAATGATTCCATCGATAAGACCTTCAAAAATAAAAGGCATTTGGATGAATAATCTTGTCGCACCAATGAGATTTAGTGAATTAATTAAATCTTTTCGAGAAAATATAGATAATTTAACTGTATTATAAATAACAAGAACGGCTACAGATATAAACACTAGTGCAACCCATGGAAATATTTTCATTACTCTAGCATAGGTTCTTTCAATTTTTTTAATCAAGTGCCCTTGATATCTTACCTCCTCAACACCATCCATTTTTTTAATCTTATTAACGATTGGTGTTGCATCGAGCACCTCTTCAGAATTTCTTTTAAGGTTTACAACTGCGCTAATAGGCAGTGGGTTGTAACCTAATATGCCAAGAATATCCTCTCCAAATTGGTCCTTGAAAATTCTCACCGCATCTTCTTTATTAATGACAGTTGATGAACGGACTCCTTTAATTTCAAGAATCAGATCGGAAACCTCTTTTGCTACTTTTAAATCTATATTTTGTTTAAAAAACACCTCGATTTTATACTTTGACCTAAGGTATTGCAGAATGGACTTTGTATTTTCTCCAGCAGTAGCAAGCAGCCCAACAAAATAAAGAGCAAGAAACAGAGAAAAAACTGCTGTGAAGGTTGTCATCTTATGACGCCAAACATTTTTTAAACCTTCAGAAATTAAATATAAAAATTTATCCATCAACTACCTCGAAGCAGACCATCTTTGAGTTCGATGATCCTGCGACCTCTACCTTTAATCAAGTTATAGTTATGCGAAGCCATTAAGATAGTAGTACCATTATTATTTATCGTTTCAAGTAGTTGAACTAACTCAAAAGCAGCTACCGGATCAAGATTTCCAGTAGGCTCATCCGCCAAAATTAGCGAAGGTTCTTTAACAATGGCTCTTGCTAAAGTCACTCTCTGTTTTTCACCACCTGATAGTTCATAGGGGTAGTGGGTCCTTTTACCCTCAAAACCTACCATATCTAAAGCGTCCTCTACTCTATATGCTATTTCGCTTGCATCACAACCAATAACATGCAAGGGAAGTGCAACATTATGGAAAACATTTCGATCATTTAAGAGGTGATAATCTTGAAAAACCATACCTATATCTCTTCGTACAAGCGGAACCTGGCTTTTTCTCATTTTATCTGAATTGAAATCACCAACATTTATTTTCCCAGAATCACAAAATAAATCAAAATAAATCAACCTCATTAAAGTTGTTTTACCAGAACCTGTTGGACCAATTAAAAAAACAAACTCCCCATTATCGATAGAAAAAGATAGATTAGTAACTCCTCTACCTTTTTGATGTGTGTAAGAAACATTTTGGAAGTCTATCATATTCATAAATTACTCAAATATTTTTTATGGAAAAAGGATAGAACAATATTGAAAAATTAAATAAAGTTAAATATGAATATTATGCCTAGTAATATGAGTAAATTATAATAAGTTATTTTAATATAATTTTTTAAAGGGAATCCATTGAACTTAATTTTTGATCTTGTTTTAGTTTCGTTATCAATACTAATGCTTTGGAAAGGCGCAGATTGGTTAGTTGATGCCGCATCTGAAATCGCTCACTCACTTAAAATATCGGATCTTGTTATAGGTCTTACTGTAGTGGCATTTGGAACATCAGCACCTGAATTTGCAGTAACAATTCGTGCTGCGATAACTGGCCAGACAGATATCTCAATCGGGAATGTTGTTGGGTCTAATATTTTTAATCTAGGTTTCATTCTTGGTGGAACAGCAATGGTAAGGGCTATTAACATAACTCCGAAACTTCTTTATAGAGATGGCATCTTTCTTCTAGTTGTAACCATATTGATCTACATCCTATTTTTTGGATTTAATGGCTGGGATGCTGCGGATGCAATCAATGCTTATGAAGGGTCAATATTATTTTTGGCTTTAATTGGATACATCATATTTTTATTTATTAAAAAAGAACCAATTGAGGAAACCCACCCAAAATCTGCAGACCTTCAGTCTTACATATGGTTTTTTGTGGGTCTTTTCTCCATTGTAATAGGCGGGCATTTAATGGTTGAGCATGCGTCAAACCTAGCTCGTGCCTTTGGCATCTCAGATTGGGTTATAGCGGTCACAATAGTTGCCGCAGGAACTTCAGCACCTGAGCTGGCGACATCATTGACAGCAGCATTTAAAGAAAAACATGGAATGGCAATTGGGAATTTACTTGGCAGTGATTTATTTAATCTTCTTGGAGTACTTGGTTTAGCAGGTATAATTAACCCAACTAATATCCAATCTGATATTCATTCAAGTATAGTTGTGCTAATCATAATGGTTTCTTTGGTACTTGTTATGATGAGAACAGGTTGGCAAATAACTAGACTGCAAGGGACTATTCTTGTAACACTAAATTTAATTAGGTGGTACCTAGACTTTGCAGGCTAGGTAATTACGAGTCATTTGGTACGCTATATAAATTATTCTTATTTATATATTCCCATATTGGCAATGTTACCATATACCTTATTGTAAGATCTTCTACCCACCTTGATCTTATTTTTGAAGAAGAAAGTTCAAACCTTGGAATATTTGCAAAGTGGACATCTTGTAGTATCCAATGAGGAATATCTGATGGCCTAAAACCTGGCCTTATTGCTACAATTACCTTAGCCTCATCTAAGATCTTTTTTGGTTCTTTCCAATTTTTTAAGTCTATCAAACTATCGCTTCCAATTAGATAATAGATTTCCTTCTTTTCAAGATTCAACTTGTTTTTTATATCAATTATAGAATCAATAGTATATGAGGTCCCTCCTCTCGCTACGTCTACATCTGAGTATTCAAATTTAGGGTTATCTTCAATAGCGATCTTTATCATATTGATTCTATGATCTACGCTAGTTATGCAGTTTTTGTGAGGAGGTGAAAATGCAGGAATGAAGAGGACTTTATCAAAATTCTCTACCTCACATACCGTCTGGGCTATTAGAAGATGACCAATATGAGGGGGATCAAAAGTTCCTCCAAATAGACATACTTTCATTATATTTCTTTTTGGGAAAAAACTTCGGTTAATTCAAGCACTAGTTTCTCCTGTTTTATAAAGTCTCTTCCTTTATTTATCCAATGACTTCTGGCTTTTTTGTCATTACCTTGTTTCAAGTAAGATTTAATAACCTCATAATGTACACTCTCAATTATATCAGTGTCGTAGTATAGGTCAAGAACCTGATTAAATGACATTCTAGCTGGCTCAAACTCATCCATCTTCATGTAAAGAATTCCAGTTTCATATAATTTTTTTGCGAGTTTGTTTCTTAGAACGCTCATTGATTCTGAAACTGTTTTACTATGTTCGGATTCAGGGAAATCATCAAGAAATTCTCGATACCTTTCTAGTGCTTTTTCTGTATATGACTGGTCGTTATAGTAGTTTGGACTTTCTATTCTGTAAGCCTCACAAATACGAAAACGTGCTTTTTCAAAAAAAGGACTGAAAGCCATTTTTCTAGTTAAGTTTTCATATTCTTGGATTGAAAGCATGTACTGATCGTTTAGAAAGTAAGCTTCAGCCAAAAAAAATTGTGCATCATCTCCATAATCTGTTCCTGTACCCCTTGATAGGATAAATTTAAATTCGTCTTGAGCTTTTACAAACTTACCCTGATCTAAGAAATCCATTCCTATTTTTAAATGATCAGCTAGAGGTAAACTCTCATCAGGTAAAGAAGATGAGCATCCTATAAAAAATAATAAAAAAGTTATATATATATATTTCATTTAAAAGTTTAATCTAAAAGATAAACCACCAATACCATGTGTATTATTTGGATCAAATAATAGACCTAGGTCTAGGTCAACCTTTTTAGCCTTATCTTCATTTTTAATATTTCTGTTAGCCCAAACTGCTTCTAAACCACTGATTACATGATTAAACATCATTGCACTGATACTAAATTTAGCAAAAGAAAGCCATTGGTTTGCTTCATAACGATCATCAAGGTAACTTTGTTTCCTGGGAGTTTTTATAACTATCTCAGTACTATCACCTACATCTTTTTCTTCCCAATACCACTCTGAAGATGCATCTGACCATCCTCCAACAAACTGATCATATTTCCCAATGTTCTCATAGTAATGTCTATCTTTAACCATACTAAGATCTTCACTATCTAAATAGCCTGATAGGATTGAGAGGCTATCGGAAGTAATGAATTCAGTATTAAATAAATTTACTAAATCCCCTTCAAGATGAATGGTTAAGTGATGAGTCCCAATATAGTTTCTCATAGCTTTTAATTTATTGTCAGTGAAAAACAAGCCATTATTTTCAATAACTTCTGGACCAGATTGAGTAAAATTCCACCAGTCTTTTATATTCCAATTTTCATCAGCAAACTCTTGATAGTTCATTCTGATTTCATCAGCTTTTTTGTTTGAATATATGATACTAGTTATACTAACTATCTCCGTCGCGATAAAAATTCCTGGTTTCCAGAGCGGCTCTTTATTGTACAGTTGACCAAGGCCTGGCACGATCAAAGACATAATCAAAGGTTTTCCTGGATAAAAAGTAGAATCTTTTTCTACAACCGCCTTTGTTGAATCTTGACCGAACAAAGGAATAGTAAAAAGAAAAGATAAAATTAACCTAGAAATCAAATAATATTTTGAAGTATGTCCTGTATTCCTCACCATATGAGTATGATTCTCCTTTAATTGTTCTATTGAATTTAGTTAATCCTTTGTGAATCTCTAACTCAATTGCAGTTGGATAATTATAAAAGGAAAAACCATTGACTCTCCACTGTAGACCAATAGATTTTTTCCACATTTGGTCCTCTTTTTCACGCCAGGCATCACCAAATTGAAAGATCGCTCCCAAAACGCTATTTTGCATTATAAACCATCCTAATTTTACGTGCGCCTCTCTCACTAAAGGATAGCGAATAGATAAGTCAACCAATGCTGTTTTTGTTCCCTCAATACCATAGAATGGGTACCCTTTAAGACCGCTCATACCTCCATTAAAAAAATGAAAAAATGAATCAACCTTTGTATTTGTTATATACCCACCATTTAAGTGTAAACTGGTCGTCAACCTCTCAACCCATGGAAGTTCATAGTGATAGGTAAAGTCGCCTTGAAATCTTGCTAAATTATTATCTTTAAAATTTTCTACTAGAGTACCAGCATCTGAAAGGTCAAGACCATCGATAAATTTATTTTTCTCTAGGTCAATTTTTGCAGATACTTTAAATCCATTAGATGGATTAATATTGCCATCTAAACGCGGTTTTATAACATTTAGTTTCCAGTCTAGATTTATTGATACTCCATTATAATAATCATAAGCTACTCCAGCTTCAAGACCTTCAGCGGGAAGTGACTCACTAACAAACGCTCTATATCTTTGAAATGAACTATATAGCTCTATACTACTACCATAAAAAGGAAATCTTATTCCTGGGCGAAACAGCAACATTCTAAATTTTATGTCACTATCAATCTGATAAATGTCTTGATATTGAGTTTTATCTGAAGTGTTTCTAGTTAGATAAAAAGTCTCAAAGAACAGTGTTGGGTAAAATCGATTAAATTCAAAAATAAAGAAAAGATCAGCATCCATAAGGCTGTTTAAAGACATACCACCAAATAAACTTAGCCGCTCTATGATTTCACTAGAATAAAAATAAAATCCAGGCTTTACTGTACCATATTCTGCCATAACCTTGGGCATGATAAACATATTTGGAAATTGATCAACATATTTATGAGCCTTTGTTGTATCAGGCATTAGGATAGGACCGGATAGGTTTTCATTCTTTTGATAGTGAGTTTTTGAATATCCAACCAGAGTTTCATCGATCAATTGCAATGAATCTATAATCGCTATCTTATAGCCACCATTATCATATAACGAGTAAAGCACTTTACCACTCTTATTTATATTTGGCATAAAAGCACCGCCAAATACATTTGTTGCATAACCCTGCTTTTCATTTTTATCATCGATAAAATGCAGATTGAAGATGCCACTTCTATCATCAGAGTAGATAAGAGAGCCATTTCCAGCAAACGCGATATTACGTTCATCCCATAGATTATTATTTAAAACCATACTAAATATGGAATCTTGAAGCGAAATTTTTGCTATATCGCGGTAATGGTTGGTAGATATATCAAAATAGAGACAATTATCAAACTCATTGAATTTTAAACTACTGAGCATCGGTCTTTTTTCTAAATCTGTTATCTTATCAATACTATCGCGTTTCAGATCATACATGTAAACATCTTGAGCTCCATCATAAGTGGCAAGAAATGCTATACTACTATCAGATTTAATGTAAGTAGGTGAAAATGACCTGGCTCCATAAGTAAGCCTATTTTCTTTTTTTAAATTTAAATCGTATTCATATAGGTCATAGTATCTAGAACCGTTCTTATCTGGAAACTTTGGCTTTTTACTATAATAAATTATATTACCATCTGGATGCCAAGTTGGCGCAGAATAAACGGCGCCTGAGATCTTCTTTTCTGAGCTGCTATCAATATCATAGACATAGAGGTCTGTCTGCCCAAAATAATCATTATTTTTATTACTCAAATAGGCAAATACATTACTATCAGGCGCCCAAATTGGAAACATATTTGCAGTACCTTTATCTATAATTATATTAGGCTTTACATGATTTATCTCAATTGGTTTAGTAATCTTATCATAGCGCAACTTGAGTGTATTTATAAAATCGTCGTACACCTGCTCGCCATCAATATCTATAACGTTATAAAATGCGTCATTAATTGAAAACTGAAACGGGTTTGATAACTCTACCATAAGATCCTTTATAATACCAGATCCATATTTGTATGCAATGTATCTAGATAAAGCAAAGCCGGAATTATAGGTTGATTCGTTCCCAATACCTTTTTTACCAAATGTGTTCATTTCATTAAACGAAAGAAGATTATCATTAATTGCTCTATCTCTTAAGATCATATCTCTGTGAGTATCCCAATGATCCCAGTCTGCATTATCGTACATATACTGAGCTATACCTTCAGCAAGCCAGGGAGGAACAACTGTTCCAGGTATTGGATAACTCACCAAAGAATTTGGAAATCCATACAATACATCTTTCCTTTTTTCTTCTTCATACCCCATATATTGAATGTATGCTCCCGGAATCCTATTCCCCATCTTCATTGATTTTTGAAGAGAAACAATATGAGCATATTCATGTGTAATTACATTCTGCAACCACCTGTGACTACCTCTCAACTCAAAATTAAGAGGAGTTGCCCATATAACAATTTTGTTATCGTAATAATACGCTGCTCCGTTAGAATAATCATCAGCATCTCTCAATATTATATCCGTTTTATCTTCGGGTACAAAGTCATAAAACTGAGTTATCTTAGTGAAAATTATCTCAGCTACCGTGGCAGCTTCTCTTGCAGATCGTTCCGTTCCATTATGATAGTGAATGTTGAAATGCTCAGTTTTAAAAGTAAACCATTCTAACTCTGGATGATTATACTTTACTTGCCCGAATAACGAGGCATATACGGAAATTATTACAATGAGCAAACGAATCATTTAATAACAGCAATTTTAATAAGCTTTTTGTTTACATTGTCTAATGCAGGATTGGAGGATCTCACATCTATTTTACCAAAATAAACGCCAGCCTCTAGGCCTCCGATCATAAAATCCCACTCTGATATTTGAAATCCATTTGATGTAACACTCTTTTCAAACTTTTTTATGAAAGAGCCTATTGAATCATATATATTCACCGTAATATGATTTGCATCAAAGGTCTCTACTCTGATCTTGGTCGAAGGTAATTGCCTTACTGGATTTGGATAGCAATAAGATCTAATGATAAGATCATTACTATTTAGTGTTGATGTATAAGGGATGTCTACCTTTCTTGAATTGGTAAGCGATCCATTTACAGTAGTCCAACTATTCCCATTATTACTATCTTGTTTATCAAATTCAATAATACTGTATTTTGTGAAAATATAATTTTTCTGATTCATGTTATGTATAAATACCAAATCATCATTTTTAGACATTGAATAGGACAACAATAAATGACCTTTATTATCATAAATATAAAGTTTACTTGAGTCTTGCGACTTCACAATGATCTCAGGGCTATCAGTGCCAACGATATCTTTAGCAAGAGCAATACCTGAAACCTTATTATCTAGAGGAAAGCCAGATAAAATGTGCAAATCACTATTATAGGTTGTAATTACACCATTTTGATCTATTAAAATTGGGTTTACTATAGCATCCATATCCAAATCAATACCAATTAAAGACGATGAAGCTTCAATATCTAGAACAGTACTATCGCTTGCTATTAAGTCTCTGGAAATTAATTTATTATTATTTTTATCAATTTCATAATTATGACTATCAGAAAAAACTTTGTCTCCATATGAGTTTTTTTCAAATAGATTTAGAAGTGAAACTTGCGAGAAATCCTCACTATAGATGGGAAAAATCATAGAATCAATAATTGCTGAGGAATAAAGCTCAATTGCACTAAAATCCGCACTGAATTTATATTCTGCGAGGTTTACACTTTCAGTTCCATACTCATAAACCTGAAGAAGTAAACCATTTGAATTTTCTAGTATTCCTAATTCAATATGTTCCCTGCCATTTAGGTAAGAATTTAAATGATGAAATTTAGTCTTTTTATTTTCATGGATATCACTCATAAACCATAGAGAGTCTCTTCCTCCAATAATAACATTATTATCAGAGCCTTGTGGTAAATAGGCTAGCCTATAATTAGCAGTTGAATCATTAAAACCATATGGCATCATATCATTCAAAATTGATACCGACATTGTATCTGATGCGGAACTTATATGTTCAAATGAAAGATTGCTACTTGAGCCATCATTGGAATTAGTATTAGGATATGATAAAGGAGTAAATGAGGGCAATTCTCCTTCATTTTGAGGGTTAGCTCTATAGTATTCTCTGTTTTCTGCAAACCACATATCCCCAAAATACCCAGAAGATGGGTCATCAAACATAAAAAATGAATCAAATCCAATATCCTGTGCACCATCAGACTCTTCAAGATCCACACCCATATGATTAATATTTTCATTGATCTTATATGAAGATATACCTTGATCTATTTTTTGTTTATCAATATGCCATATAAGAAGCCCTGAGCCAGGCAATCCTAAATCGTAATTTTGAAACTTTGTAATAACACCATTTTCATCAGTAGACATTGGTATTGAGTCTATAATAGTTTTAATGAATGATGGATATTCATCTGTTTCTTTATATATCTTATATCTTAATGAATCTATACTGACACCAGTTTTGTAATGATTATTCCGGTTTTCAACCAGAAAGTATTCAAACTCATTAATATCCACTTTTAAAATATTATTTTTACTTCTTTTCGGCAAAGTAACCTGCGAATTTGATGATATTTGAGCTGGATGGTCCCACCCCGCATAGATTCTAGACCAGGGGTCTGGCGGTGAAGGAATCAGTCCCCGACCGTTATTAGATCCTTGATCCATTAAGCCAAAAACACCTATTCTACTTTTCCCATTATCAATATCCCACATTGGCGGAAGCCCAACTGCAAAACCGATCATTAAGGAAAGAGTTCCATTTAAACCAAATTGGTAATCGCATGGATCTGGTTCTCCAGAAAACATAGTATTAGATATATCAAAATTTAAATGATTTTGAGATTCTGGAAGTATAACACCTTTTGAAATAGTAGCATTACCAATTGTAATACTACTTGACCCAATAGATTCAAATATCATATCAGTATCTATGTATGTTGAAGGTATGTCCTCAGGAGTTGGGTCAAGAAAAGGCAATGAAAAATCCTGACCTATCCCAGCATGAAAAACAATGATCAAATCGTAATCAGAAAAGTTAACCGCATCTTGGCCATATGCAGCCTCTAAGGAGTGAATATATAGCTCTGTAAGCCTCTTATCAGCGATACTATCTTGTCCATATGGATAATAGTGAGACATTTCATATGGTA
>CENJ01172231.1_pt1 | contig 17198 bp, 17 predicted proteins | sample 356161 | NCBI WGS metagenome assembly CENJ01 (sample SAMEA2619531, study PRJEB7988) | marine metagenome | biome: marine biome (ENVO:00000447); feature: surface water layer (ENVO:00002042); material: "saline water (ENVO:00002010), including plankton (ENVO:xxxxxxxx)" | depth 5 m
AGCGCAGAGGTATCAGCGCAGAGGTACTGGTGGAAAGAAACTAGCGAGCAGTTACTAGCGAAAGATAATGGAGGAAAACGAGCATCCAGGGAACTGACCAAAGCGGCGCCGCAAAGCGTTTGCCGCCCATCGATCAAGTGGAGCAAGCAAATCTGCGTGAGGTGTTTAGGGCTGCCCTCAGGCAAGCAGCCTCAGATATTTATTTGTTCGCAGATCGGCCTCCGCAAATTCGCTGCCGCGGTCGCATCACCGCCCTCGTCATGCCCGAGCAGATCGAAGCCAAATCTGCCTGGGACGTTGTCAGGTGTTTTGTACCCTGGATCAGTCAGAGGCAATACGGTCAGCTGCGAAAGAATGGCGCCTTAGACATAGCCTGCGATATGAGCACCGTTGGTCGCTATCGGGTTAACCTGTTTCGGCATATTCGAGGTTACTCTGCGATCGCCAGGGTGATTGCGACCGAGCTACCGGATTTTGCATCGTTAAACCTGCCTGAGCCTTTTCTTCGGCAAGTGGATGCCCCCAATGGGCTTGTGTTGGTTAGTGGTCCGACCGGTAGCGGGAAGAGCACCTCACTCGCGATGTTACTCGACAGGTTCCTACGCACCCGTGGAGGTCATGCAATCACTGTAGAAGATCCGGTTGAGTTTTTATTCGAAAGCGATGCTGGAGTAGTGCACCAGCGAGAAATCGGGAGCCATGCGCGCAGCTTCGCGGCAGCGCTGAAGGCAGCACTGCGTGAGGATCCTGACATTCTCTTAATCGGCGAACTGCGTGATTCGGCTTCTGCGAGTCTTGCTCTAGCGGCAGCAGAAACCGGCCATACAGTTTTAGCAACGTTGCACGCTTCTTCTTCGATCGGCGCAATAGCGCGTCTGTTGGATTTTTTTCCTGCCAATAAACGGCACATGGCGCGACATATGCTTGCCGATTCGTTACTTGCGATTCTCGCGCAGAGGTTTGTCGTAACACCTAAAGCTGTTCGGCGTGTCGCTATTGAGACGCTTGTGGCGACGGATGCTGTGCGCAACCTGATTCGTGAGGAAAGAACTGAACAAATTCTGTCGGTCATGCAAACTGGTCGCGCCTGTGGGATGCGTACCATGGAGCAAGCAGTCTCTGCTCTCGGCACTTTCTAGGCGGACTTAGCGGTAGGAACGCGTCGCAGAGGAGAAGTTTGAGCCCCGTCACGGATGCGGCTAAGAAGTAGAGGCTTGACCTGGCAAAACGACTGTTCTGGTGGTTGTGATCCTAAACTTAGTTTCGCGTTCTGGTCATAAAGCATCGATGATCAAACTTTTGATGCGCGCACCTGTTCGCCCTTCGCTTTGTGTCGCAAAGGGCGTTATTGAGAAAATCAGTTCAAATCGAGCGATGTTTGAAAGCGCGATATTGAAGGAAACGCTTTACTTGGCTCATAGCACTATATCGGTTCGCTCAGCTTCGTTTGCTTCGTTTGCTTCGATCAGTGTTACAGGTTTTCGTTCATCCAGGTTTCGAGGATGAGGCATGCTGAGTGCTGGTGCACATCTGGGCCGGACTTGGCTCGCTTTGATTTCGAAGACCTCTTTTTGCCGGACCTTTGTTTTGCAGCTTCTGCTTTCGAACGTTTCGACTGTGGCCTTGAGTTATTTTCCTCCATGTCGTTTTGCACGGACCAGGACGTTAGGCGTTCATCGATTAGCGTTACAGAAACGCCAAATCTGTCGCGTATTGCCGCAGCAAAATCCGCTGCGGCAGCGGCCATTTCGGAACTGCTGCCATCCATATTCAGAGGTAGGCCAACAACGATGTCGGATGGATTGTATTCCTTGAGCAGTCTGCCAATATGCGCCCAGTCAGGTTGGCCGTCTTGGGCCGCTACGGTCACGAGTGGCGAAGCAGTATGAGTAACGGGCTGGCCGACGGCTACACCAATATGTTTAAGGCCGAAGTCGATGCCTAAGTAGTAGCTTGCCACGCTACTCTTTATCGCGCTCAGTATTACGCATGACCCGCTTCGCCGGTGAGAAAACGGCTATCGATGCCTAGCAGGTGTGCAGCGGCGTCAAAACGCTCGTCTAATGGGGTCGAGAACAGTACGGTTGGGTCAGCTGCAACGGTCAACCAAACATTGCGACTGACTTCGTCCTCAAGCTGGCCGCTACCCCACCCGGCATAGCCCAGAGCGACTAGGAACTCTTTCGGGCCCTCGCCATCTGCCAATTTTTCGAGGGCTTCCAGCGCAGTGGACAAAAATAGTCCATCTCCTAGTGCAGCTGAAGAATCCAGGAGCACATCATTCCCGTGGAGCACGAAACCCTTTTCGGTGGATACAGGCCCGCCTTCCAGCACCGGAACTTCAACCCAATTGCGTTCGGCAGATAAATTGATCCGCGCAAATAACTCGAGCAATGACATATTAGACGCACGGTTGATCACCAGCCCAATAGCGCCGTCCTCCGAGTGATCACAGATATAGATGACCGAACGATGAAAGTAGTCGCCGACGATGTTGGGCATCGCGATAAGAAAGTGGTGCTTTAAATCCATGGGCCCTCTGGGTTCAATCGATCGATGAACTTTGGCGCTGAAAACGCCATCGACGAGTGAATTCAATTCGATCGTACTGTTTTCGCATTGTAACGCTGAACGGTTGAAAGGGAGCTGCACGTCGCACCGTATCAAGAGCCGTTTTGTCTAAAGAAGGATGTCCTGATGAGTGTAGCAACTTCACTTTGAGCAGCCGTCCGTCGCTGCCAATAACCACTTCCATGAGCAACTCGCCAGCCAGATTACCATTCGCATAGTTGTTATTGCCGATGCGTTCGCACTTGCGTTTCCACATAGCTAAATAGGCGTCGACTTCATTCGTCTCAGGTCGACCCTCCTGCAGGGTTAAGACACGCGTACCAAAAGCAGCAGCCTTTTCCTGCTCGGCTAACGTCTTGGTATCGAAGTCTTTAATCGCCTGGATAAGCGTGCCTCTGTCGGCAATCAACCGTGGCTTGGTCTGCTGTAGTGGAGTGGTTGTAGTTTCCCTCCGGGGTATTTCAACTGACGTTAGAGGAGTGGCCTGCTCAGGCTCAATTATTTCTTGCTGCGTCTCCAATTTGGCAATTGCCTTGGTTGAATTGGGCTCTTTAGAGGTCTTGCGCGGGTCTAGTTTGCCAGACTGCGTCGCAATCGGGTTAAGTTGTATCGCAATTGGTTTTGAACGCTCGGGTGGCTTTGTAGGACTCAGGGTGACACCTAGTATGACTACCGCATGCAAAATTGCGCCAATCACGATGGTAAAGATCAGACGCTCTCGCGATCGGGTTTCTGCTATGGTCGAATATGAGAGAGGGTGTTGTGCCATGCCCATCTTACTGAAGCCGATGCTGGGGCGGCCTTTTGCAATAGTGTTTTTGAATCATTTGGCGGCTGCAATGGTTAGCGCATATTCAATAAGATCCCCAGCTATATCGAGTTCGAATTGATGATCCAACTCGCGGACGCAAGTTGGGCAGGTGACATTGATCTCCGTCAGATAATCGCCGATAACATCGATCCCGACAAAGGCGAGACCGCGTTGGCGCAGTTCCGGACCAATTTGTTCCGCTATCCAGCGATCTCTGTCAGTCAAAGGGCGCCCCTCTCCGCGTCCGCCGGCAGCGAGATTGCCCCGCGTTTCACCAGCGGATGGTATGCGAGCGAGCGCGTAAGGAATCGGCTCGCCATCTATAAGCAGGATACGCTTATCGCCATCCACAATTTCGGGCAGATAGGTCTGAGCCATGATCGGGACCAGTTCGCCATCTGTTAACGTTTCGATGATGACAGTCAAATTCGGGTCGCCGGCCATGACGCGAAAGATCGAAGCGCCTCCCATACCGTCCAGCTTTTTCAGCACAACGTTTTCGTGTTTGTCGTGGAACGCCTTCAGAACCTCTTTAGATTGGCTCACAACCAAAGGCGGGCAGCATTGTGGGAACTGTGTTGCGAACAGCTTTTCGTTGCAATCACGCAGGGATCTAGGTCGATTGATGACTTGGGTACCTTCTCGCTCTGCTTGCTCGAGCAGATAAGTGGTGTAGATATACTGCATGTCAAAAGGTGGGTCTTTGCGCATCATGACAATGTCCATATCACTCAAGGGACATACGATGGGATCATCCAAGTCACACCAGGCTGTATCTGGCTTTGGTGACAGCATCGTTGCAAGAAACTGATCTGTAAGCCGAATGCGTTGCAGGCGCGCCAAGATCTTGCCCTCACTGAGCATAAGGTCCTTCTGCTCAAAGTAGAAAACCTCTAGCTCGCGCTGCTGCGCCGCTTTGATCATAGCCAGCGTTGAATCTTTTTTTAGGGCGAGAGATGCAAGTGGGTCCATTAAAAATGCGATGCGGCTCATACAAGATTCCTTCAGTCTTTCTGACAATCGCGACGCTGGATGCACGCGGTGCCGGACATGGTAGCAGCACTCATTAATCTCTGCGAAATGCCTCTCAAAGTGAGGCTGCATCAGCTTGGTATGGACCAACGATAAGCGCAGAATCTAGCTTCTCAATAGGTAGTCCGCATAATTGGATTTTCGATGTTATGACTCAGAACGAAGGAAGTGACGTAAACCAGATGCTCTTATGGCGAAGGCTGCGCAATTTGTATGAAGCGGGGCTGTTAGCGCTTTTGACGAATAAAAATAGAGCTGAGGGCATCGCGGCGTTACAACGCGTTGCCACGCTGATGAAGCGCGTCGCCACGCGCCAAGATGCGGTCGAAGTTTGGGCTCAATTCGTCAAATACTGCGAGTTGGTTGGCTCCAAAGAGCTAAAGCTGGATGGTCGCGCCGTTGAGATTTTTCAAGAAGCAGCGCGCTACCTCAGGTCTTCACACGGCGCAGACTCTACCGACGGCGAAGCATTGCGACCACTGCAAAACCTGCTATCACAGGCTGATTTTATGTTTCATCCAGAGCCATTGCAGAGGCCGGGTGAGAGTTTTAGTGAGAGAACACTCGCCGAGATTTTTGCTGCGTGGCAAACCAATCAGGCTGTGCCAGAGGCCGCTTCCGCGTTGCGGGACGCACTTGTTACCCAGCAGACAGTCCTGAACCCAGAGTCCCAGCAGCTTTTAACCGAACTGGCCTGGGCGTTTGAAAATGTTTTTGATCAATTGATCGACGGAAACATTGGCGTCTCTCGAACTCTAATCGCGAGGACCGCGGAAGCCATTGAACAGCTTGAGGTAAAGGGTTCAAAGTCGCCGGAGCGTGGCTGGACTGTTTATGCAGAAGAGACAAGTCGGGATATTGCCGAGGTGGAGGACGACCGCATCGCTCGTATTGAGGCGTTGATTGAGGATGCGGATCTTCTTGCGTCGGGCGGAGTTTTGGGAGAGTCCGGTTGGACTTTTGAGGACTTTGAAGCAGAAGCATCGGAGCCGGCTATCGCGACTCAGGTCGATTCTTCCGAGTTGTTAAGCAAGCAAGCTCAGCTATTAGCACGGTTAGTGGCGTTGCTGGGCGACAATCCAAAGGCACTGCAAATTGTGCGCGAGGCTTTAGATTTAAATCAGCAGTTACGGTTTTAACCGCGGTTATCGCTGCAACAGGTTTGATAAAACAGCCATGGAGATTTGCAAAAGCTTCGGTGAAGAGCCGGCTTTTAGCACGTAACTCTTCTTCGTGCTCCATACAATCAATTGGGCAAGGCGTGTTGAACTAATGCCAGTGCTACTGCAGGAAAGTTTTCAGCCCTAAGCACGCGTGAGTGAACGGAATTAACGGCAAAGTCGTTAGAGTTAAAAAAGTCTAACTCGGCGCTGCTCCAGCCGCCCTCGGGGCCAATGCATAGCACGTAGTCATCGCTTACCAGACTTTTGGGTAGCAGCGGTCCGGTTGGGTCAAAAACAATTCTTCGGGTGGTGCTGGGTAGTCCAGCGATCAAGTCGCCGATGCTTCGGGGTGGATCTAATGTCGGTATGGTTAAAGCACCGCATTGCTCGCAACTCGCTATAATGATTTTTCGCCAGTGCGCTAACTTGTTCGCTAAACGTTTTGTATCGAAGCCGACGTTGCTTCGCTCGCTGGTCAGCAACATTACGTGGCTCGCGCCTAACTCGGTTGCTTGTTGGATCGCCCGGTCCATCGCCTGCCCTTTGAGCAAACTCATGGCTACGAGAAGATGCTGAGCTATTGGCGGTTCTACTCTAGAGACCTGATGCACCTGCAGGGTGGTCGTTCTTTTACTGTGCTTCACAATCGTTGCGAAATAGCCTCTACCGGAGCCATCAAATAGCTCTAGGCGCTCGTTTTCCTGAAGGCGCAGCACTCGACTGACATAGTGAGCGCGCTCGTTTACTAACGAATATTCCCGGTTCGATTCCAGCGGTTCATCGATGTGAAGCCTGTGGCGAAAAAGCATTAGTCGAGCTCTTTAATCAAAGACCCAGATTACGGCAGATTTTGGTGGCAGCACCCCACCTATTGAGTGTGTAGAAGTGTAGTGCTGGCACACCTAGGTCTATTAGCTGGGAACATAACTTGGTGACCACATCGACGCCAAGCGCGCTTAACGACGCTTCGTCGTTTCTGCGTTCCTCCAGTGCTTTGCCTAACCATCGAGGAATATCCGCGCCTGCTTTGTTCGAAAAACGGACCAGCGCATCAAAATCAGTGATCGGCATAATGCCTGGTATGATTGGGATATTGATGGCACTGGCTGCACATCGCTCAACAAAGTCGGCATAAGCATTAATGTCGTAAAAGTACTGAGTAACTGCGGAACTGGCTCCGGCGCTCACTTTGTCTTTAAAAAATGCCAAATCGGCACTTGGTCCGACCGCTTCGGGGTGTACTTCTGGATAACCGGCAACAGCAAGATGGAGGGCATCTCCGAAATGGTTTTTGAGCAAATGAACTAAGTCAACGGCATAGCGTTTAGAAGAGGCTTCGCCGCTGGGCTGATCGCCGCGTAGGCATAAGATTTGAGAGATGCCTTGTTCACGATATTCATCAACAAGCGCTATTAGTGCGCTGTTCTCTTCTCTACCTGCAGACAGATGAGGAACAATGGCTAATCCCGAATTGCGCAGCGCCTGAACAGTTTGCCGCGTCCCGTCTTTAGTCGACCCGCCTGCTCCGTAGGTGACGGAACAGTATTCGGGATTGAAGGCCTTCAGTTTGGCTGCGGTGCCTGCGATCAGCTTATCAACGCCTTCTGCGTCGCGAGGAGGAAAAAACTCGAAACTGATCGGTGTCTGACTAGCGCTCATATCAAGATCCAAATTACCAGCGGGGATTTGCGTCCCAATTTAGTAATCGGCCGGCAAAGCCGGCGATTAACCAGCAGCCAGTGCTTCAGCCTTGTCAGTTTTCTCCCAAGAAAATGCCTCTTCAGTTCGACCGAAGTGGCCATAGGCAGCTGTCGGCTGATATATGGGACGCTTTAGGTCAAGCATGCTGACCAAGCCGCCGGGTCGCAAATCAAAGTGTTCTTGAATGAGTTGAGTAATTTTCTTATTACTGACGGTGCCGGTCCCAAAAGTTTCGACACTTATCGATGTCGGTTCTGCCACGCCAATGGCATAGCTCACTTGAATCTCGCAGCGTTTGGCTAAACCTGCAGCGACAATGTTTTTCGCAACGTAACGGCCTGCGTATGCAGCCGAGCGATCAACCTTCGACGGATCTTTGCCGGAGAACGCACCACCACCGTGACGAGCCATACCGCCGTATGTATCGACGATGATCTTCCGGCCTGTTAAGCCACAATCGCCGACAGGGCCGCCGATAATGAACTGGCCGGTTGGATTGATATAAATTTTGGTTTCTGGCGTGATCCAGTTTTGCGGAACGACCGGCTTAATGATTTCTTCCATAACGGCCTCTTTAAGATCGCTCTGGGAAACGTCTGGACTGTGCTGGGTCGACAGGACGATGGCGTCAACACCGCTCGGTTGTCCGTCAGCGTCATATCGGAAACTCAGCTGGCTTTTTGCGTCCGGCCGCAAAAATTTTAAGGAAGAACGACGCGCTTCAGCTTGGCGCTGCACTAAGCGATGCGAAAAGGTGATTGGCGCGGGCATTAAAACGTCGGTTTCGTCTGTGGCGTAGCCAAACATCAAGCCTTGGTCGCCGGCGCCTTGCTCATGGTCTTGAGTTTCGTCAACGCCCATGGCTATGTCTGCTGATTGCTGACCGAGCGCGTTGATGACAGTACACTCGTTTGCGTCGAAACCAACTTCCATATTGTCGTAGCCAATATCCGCAACAACTCGCCTGACCAGTGTATCGAAGTTGACTTTGGCATCGCTTCTGATTTCGCCGGCCAAAACAATTAGCCCAGTTTTGATTAGAGATTCGCATGCCACTCTGGACTCGGAGTCTTGGGCTAATAATGCATCGACCACTGCGTCTGAGATCTGATCAGCGACTTTATCCGGATGTCCTTCGGATACAGATTCGGATGTAAATAAATATTCTTTTTGCATGTAAATCTCTAGATCTTATTTGACGAAGCGGCGGGCATAGCACTAGGCACGCCAAAGCGGCCGAGAATTATAGGGCAAGACGCACCCTCTTCAATAGCATAAATATAGTTGATTCCGTTGCGAAGGTTGCCGCAACGAATGACAATGGACCTCTTCTGAAATAAGGGACCCATTGTCATGGATCTAAATTGTGCAAACGCCATCCGAGCACTCTCAATGGATGCCGTACAAAAGGCGAAGAGTGGACACCCCGGTGCACCGATGGGCTTGGCAGACATTATGCAAATGCTCTGGCGGCGCTATTTGAAGCACAACCCGAGCGATTCCAATTGGGTAGATCGTGACCGTTTTGTTTTGTCCAATGGGCATGGCTCTATGCTGCTTTATAGCGCATTACATTTGTCCGGTTATCCACTCTCCATGGATGATTTGAAAGATTTTCGACAGCTGCATTCCAAGACCGCCGGTCATCCTGAGTTTAGTGAATGCCCAGGCGTTGAAACGACCACTGGACCACTAGGCCAAGGCTTCGCTACAGCCGTCGGCATGGCTCTGGCTGAGAAAAAATTGGCGGCAGAATTTAATCTGCCGGAAAACCCGATAGTTGACCACCGCACCTGGGTGATGGTCGGCGACGGTTGCTTGATGGAGGGAATTTCGCACGAAGCTGCATCGTTGGCAGGCACGTTGCAATTGGGCAAGTTGATCTGTCTTTACGATGACAATGGCATCTCTATCGATGGCGACGTGACAGGCTGGTACTCGGAAGATGTGCCGGTAAGATTCGAGTCCTATGGATGGCGGGTATTGCGTGATGTGGATGGACACAATCCACAGGCTATCCAGCATGCTTTGAGCCAAGCAACGTTAGCGAGTGATCGGCCAACCCTAGTTTGTTTTAAGACAACCATCGGTTTTGGCTCCCCGAATAAAGCTGGAACGGCTGCCGTACATGGCGCAGCTCTTGGTGACGACGAAATCGAGTTAACTCGCGATCAGCTTGGCTGGTCTATGCCGCCGTTTGAAATATCTGACGACATTTATGCCGCTTGGAATGGTGCAGCGCGGGGGCAGCAAGCGCAGCAAAAGTGGCAGGAACGTTTTGCGGCTTACGCTGAAGCGGAACCCGCAAAAGCTGCCGAGCTTGTTAGACGACTTCAGAAAACGCTTCCCGAGCAATGGGACGCGCCGCTTCTCACTTTGGCTCAGGCTGAGCAGGACCAGCCTACCGATTTAGAAACTCGTAAGGCATCGCAACGCTGTATTGGTGCAGTAGCAGAGGGTGTGCCAGAGCTGTTTGGTGGTTCTGCCGATCTGACTGGCTCAAACAATACGCGTTGGAGTGAGGCTGATGATTCCCAACATATGAGTTATGGCGTCCGAGAGTTTGCAATGACGGCCATCACCAACGGCATTCAATTACACGGTGGGTATAAGCCCTTTTCCGGTACTTTCCTGATTTTCATGGATTACGCTCGTAACGCTGTGCGCTTGGCCGCGCTTATGCGGATACCTAACATATTCGTTTATACCCATGATTCGGTTGCGGTCGGCGAAGACGGTCCAACTCATCAGCCTGTAGAGCAGCTGGCCAGTTTGCGTGCGACGCCAAATCTGTCGACCTGGCGGCCCTGCGATACGGTTGAAAGCGCCTATGCTTGGCGCGCTGCCGTAGCCAGCGAAAAGAATCCGACGGCTTTGGTGTTCACCCGCCAAAAAACGGAAGCTCAAAAACGATCGGCAACGGTCATGGCGAATATTCAGCGGGGTGGATATGTCCTTGTTGAAACCGCCGAGACTCCTGAAGCGATAATTATTGCGACGGGTTCAGAGGTTGCTTTGGCGGTACAAGCGGCGGCAGATCTTGCATCAGCAGGTGTTCACGTCCGCGTAGTGTCTATGCCTTGCGTAGAGCAATATTTACAACAAGATGGCGAGTATCAAGAATCCGTCCTGCCGTCCGCTGTTCGCGCTCGGGTAGCGGTTGAAGCTGCGCATTCTGCAAGTTGGTACAGATTTGTTGGGCTTGACGGTGCCATTGTTGGCATTGACTGCTACGGTTTGTCCGGGCCAGGAGATCAGGTTTTAGAGGCGCTAGGAGTTACGGTAGCCGCAGTGACGGCCGCTGTGCGGCGGGTTTTAAGCTAGTCGTTACGGGATCGTTTCGGTCAAGCTAACCTGTTTCGATGCACGCTCAAGTTGGCTCGACGGGGAGTAGGTTGGCTGGACGATTTAATTTGTGCTTCTAAGAGCATAGCCAGACGGTAACAGCTCAATGCGCCAGGCCGAGAGGGTACAGGGATATCCAAAATGAAAAATAAGAATACCGATGCGGTAAAAGCTCTCGACGACATTGATTTGGCGGCAAAACGTGTACTCATCCGCGCAGACTTAAATGTGCCAATCAAGCGGGGACAGGTCACCAGCGACGCGCGCATCCGCGCTGCAATGCCGACGATTGAAAAAGCCGTTAAGCAGGGTGCATCCGTCGTCGTAATGTCTCATCTTGGTAGACCTAAGGCAGGCCATTTCGACGAAGAATTCTCGTTGGCTCCAGTCGCTCTGCATTTGGCGGAGTTATTAGGGCGTGAGGTCAAACTTCTGCCGCGGCTCATTGATTGCTCAGGCGTGAAGGCAGGCGAAGTGGCTTTACTAGAGAACGTGCGTTTTCTTGAGGGTGAAACGGCGAATGAGCCTGCTTTGTCGAGACAGATGGCGGCCCAATGCGACGTGTTTGTTATGGACGCGTTTGGAACTGCTCATCGAGCCCACAGCTCCACCCACGGGGTTGCCGAATTTGCTCCAGAAGCTTGTGCGGGAACGTTGTTGCAAGGCGAGTTGGTAGCGCTGCAGACAGCACTGAGCAAACCAGCGAAACCCATGGTCGCCCTTGTCGGTGGGTCGAAGGTTTCGACCAAATTAGAAGTGTTGTCAGCGCTCGCAGATATTGCAGACGAGATTGTTGTTGGCGGTGGCATTGCCAATACGTTTATTGCAGCGGCAGGCTTCGAGGTCGGCAAATCACTTTATGAACCCGACCTAGTCGAGCAAGCGAAGGCTATTGCCGAGCGTGTCGCCGTACCGATACCGACTGATGTGGTGGTCAGCGCTCAGTTTGCAGAAGACGCGCGTGGCACCATAAAAGCCATCGATGCGGTCGGTGCTGATGATCTGATCCTCGATATTGGTCCTGTTACCGCTCGGGCATGGGCCAATCGCTTCGTACAAGCCGGAACGATTCTATGGAACGGCCCCGTCGGCGTTTTTGAGTTCGACCAGTTCGGGGAAGGAACGCGGGTGTTAGCAGAAGGCATTGCGGCGAGTTCGGCATTCTCTATTGCCGGTGGTGGCGATACCCTTGCCGCTATCGAAAAATATGCTGTCGCAGATTCGATCTCTTATATTTCCACCGGTGGCGGCGCCTTTTTAGAATTCGTTGAAGGCAAGGCACTGCCGGCCGTCGATATCCTTGCTCAGCGCGGTAGCGATTGACGGATTCCGGAGTGATGTGACGCGCCTTGAGTGCGAGTAAGATTGCACTCGTTGCAGTGGGCCACGCAAGGCGAGCGTCAGAATAGCCTGTTCGCTGGGCGTCTTAGGTTTAGCGCAATTCCACTTGCTAATCTGGGCTCAAGAGATAGGCAGCGATCGCAGTGCTCGGTCGAGAGGAGCCAACCGGTCAGGGTGCGGAGGCGTTGGCCGGATAGCTCGTGTTGTTAGTCAGTTACGAAAATAAATCGGAGAAAGACATGGCTTTGATAAGCATGCGCCAGCTTTTGGATCACGCGGCGGAGTACGGCTACGGCGTGCCTGCGTTCAATGTAAATAATCTCGAGCAGATGCGCGCCATCATGGAAGGTGCTGATGCAACGGATAGTCCCGTTATCGTGCAGGCTTCGGCTGGCGCGCGGAAGTATGCAGGCGCTAATTTTTTAAGGCACCTTATGCTGGCTGCCGAAGAAGAGTTTCCGCACATTCCGATTGTGATGCATCAGGATCACGGCGCATCACCCGCTGTGTGCCAGCGTTCTATTCAAATGGGATTTACCTCTGTGATGATGGATGGCTCGCTTTTGGAAGATCAAAAGACACCGGCCTCTTATGACTACAATCTAGAAATTACTGCTCGCACAACCGACATGGCGCACGCTTGCGGCGTATCGGTAGAAGGTGAACTTGGCTGCCTTGGTTCCCTTGAATCCGGTACCGCTGGGGAAGAAGATGGTGTCGGTGCTGAAGGCGTATTAAGCATGGACCAGCTCTTAACGGATCCGGAGCAAGCGGCAGACTTCGTTAAGCATACCGGCGTAGACGCGCTCGCCATCGCCATAGGCACGTCCCACGGCGCATATAAATTTAGCCGGCCACCAACGGGCGATATCTTGGCGATTGATCAGATAAAAGCGATTCATGGTCGCGTCCCTAATACCCACCTTGTGATGCACGGCAGCTCGTCGGTGCCACAAGTTCTGCTGGCGGAGATAAACGCACACGGGGGCGAAATTCCGGAAACCTACGGTGTACCGGTAGAAGAGATCCAAGAAGGCATCAAGCACGGCGTTCGTAAGGTAAATATCGATACTGACTTGCGCTTGGCGTCTACAGCTGCGATTCGTAAATTCTTGGCCGCAAATACCAGTGAATTCGATCCACGTAAATATCTTAAAGCATCGCAAGACGCTATGAAGGCCGTGGTCATAGATCGCTACGAAGCATTTGGCACCGCGGGTAATGCCAGCAAACTTAAACCCGTATCGTTAGATGTAATGTCGCAGCGTTATGCCGCTGGTGAATTGGTGCCGGTCGTTACTTAACGCTCGACCGCTTAGTGAGCGCTGGCGGTTGAACGCTGAGCGACGCGGACGAATGGAAAGTAGTCTTGAGAATCGCACTCGCTAAATCAAAGCGAGGTGCACGCTGGCTATACGGAGATAGCTATGAACTTAAGCCATGTTGTGAATGAAAATCAGATTCGTCTCGATGCAGACAGCCTGGCTCACTGGGGCAAGGATTGGACCAACGGTCTGCCTGTAGCGCCAAGTGCGATTGTTTTCCCTGAGTCAAACGCCCAAGTGCAGGAACTCGTTAGGTATGCGGTGGCTAATCAGCTGGCGTTGGTGCCTTCTGGCGGCAGGACAGGATTATCCGGTGGCGCCGTGGCAAGCCAAGGTGAAGTGGTCGTCAGTTTTGATCGCATGAATCAGATTCTTGATTTTTCACCCGAGGACAAAGTGGTTAAGTGCCAGGCAGGCACAATCACTGCAAATCTACAGGCCTTTGCAGAAGAGCAAGGCATGTTCTATCCAGTGGACTTCGCGTCATCTGGGTCAAGCCAAATTGGCGGCAACGTCGCGACCAATGCTGGCGGCATTAAAGTAATTCGCTATGGGTTAACGCGTGATTGGGTCGCAGGCCTAACAGCAGTAACCGGACGGGGCGATTTAGTCGCCTGTAACCACGGGCTGGTCAAAAATGCCACGGGCTATGATCTACGTCATTTACTCATTGGCTCTGAGGGTACGCTGGGTTTAATTTGCGAAGTAGACATGCGCCTTGCGAGTCAACCTGAGCCACAAACTGTTATGGTTTTAGGCGTGCCAAAGGTTGCGGATCTGCTGAGTGTGCTACAGCAATTTAGCGCTAAGCTGACTTTGTCTGCCTTCGAGTTTTTCTCTGACCTGGCGCTTACCAAAGTACAGCAGCATCGTAGCTTGCCTGATCCCTTAACAAGCCGCGTCGAGAACTATGCGCTCTTGGAATTCGACGAATCCGCGCTCGATGCAGCCGAGGCAGCTTTCTCGGAGTGTCTGGACAAAGGTTGGATAACCGATGGCGTGCTAAGCCAGTCCGCAGCGCAAGCCAAAGCCCTTTGGCAACTTCGCGAGGGCATTTCCGAAAGCATTGCCTGCTACACGCCGTACAAAAACGATTTGTCGGTCAGAATCGCAGACGTGCCAGATTTTCTTAGCGACGTTGATGGTTATGTGAGTAAAGCCTACCCGGATTTTGAGGTCTGCTGGTATGGGCATATCGGCGACGGCAATTTGCACTTAAATATATTGCGTCCTGATCGCATGTCGGTGGATGAGTTCTTTGCGCATGGGAATACCATGAGTCCGGAGATTTTTAAGCTCGTCTCTGCTCGAAATGGCAGTATTTCCGCTGAGCATGGCGTTGGATTGCTAAAACGCGATTATCTTGATTACAGCCGTAGTGGTGCTGAGCTCGATCTAATGCACGGACTAAAACAGCTCTTCGATCCCGCACATATATTGAATCCAGGCAAACTTCTGCAAAGCACTCACCAAAGCTAGTTTTACCCAAACTTGGTGACGTTAGCTCACGTGAGTTTGCGTTATAGCTGATGAACAGTTGTCGAGTCCGCGTACAGCACGACGTCGGCACTTTGAAATGCAAAAATACCGTTGCATAGCACGCCTGGCAGATCATTGAGTTTTGATTCCATCGCGAGGGGATCACTGACATCCAGGTTATGTACGTCTAATATCCAATTGCCGTTATCGGTGACCACGCCTTCTCGCCAGATTGGGTCACCTCCGAGCGCTTTTATTCGGCGTGCGACATGGCTTCGTGCCATCGGGAGAACTTCAACAGGTAACGGGTACTGGCCTAGTTTTGGGACAAGTTTGCTTGCATCAGCGATGCAAATGAAACGTTCTGAGGCGGACGCCACAATTTTCTCTCGCGTCAACGCGCCGCCTCCCCCTTTAATAAGCCGTTTGGCCGTATCGATTTCGTCAGCACCGTCGATGTAGCACTTAATGGTGTCTACGGTGTTAAGTTTGACTACGTGAACGCCCAGCTCTTCCAGTCTTCGTGTGGATGCGTCGCTAGAAGACACAGCTGCCTCAAAAGAGTGCTTGACGTTGGCCAACGCATCAATAAAGTAGTTGACGGTTGACCCCGTGCCTACCCCAACAATAGTTTTGCTATCTAGTTCGGGTTCGATTAGAGCCACCGCGGCGGCCGCAACCCGTCGTTTTAAATCATCCTGACTTGGTACGCTGATGGTAGCCTCCTGAATGTTGGTAGTGCTCTCCATTGAGTCAGTATTTGCCTGATAGGGCACAGCTGCAGCAAACACACAGAAAATGGTGCCCATGCTAGAAAACTATGTAAAGAAAATACTATCTTCCAAGGTTTATGATTTGGCGATAGAAACGCCTCTGTCGCATGCACCGCGCCTGAGTAATCGATTCGATACTCAAATCTGGCTCAAACGCGAGGATATGCAAAGCGTTTTTAGTTTTAAAATAAGAGGTGCTTATAATCGCATGGCGCGACTAAGCGACGCGGAGCGTGAACGCGGCGTGATAACGGCCTCTGCCGGAAATCATGCGCAAGGCGTCGCTGCCGGAGCACAACATCTCAAGGTTCGTGCAACGATCGTAATGGGTAAGAACACCCCCAGCATTAAGGTTAATGCAGTTCGCGATCGAGGGGCTAATGTTGTCCTCTTTGGCGACAACTACGATGCTGCGGCCGGGCGTGCCAAGGAACTGGCAGAGCGTGATAGCCTAATCTATATCCCACCCTACGATGATGTCGATGTGATTGCTGGCCAAGGCACAATTGGTCTCGAAATCATGAATCAGCACTCGGAACCTCTAGATGCCATCTTTGTACCGGTTGGCGGCGGCGGCCTCATTGCCGGGATAACAGCTTATGTAAAGTACCTCTATCCAAAAACCAAAATCGTCGGTGTGGAAGCAGAAGGATCGGCGAGCTTGCATGCGGCTATGGCGGCCGGCCGACGCGTCAAGTTGCCGGCAGAGAGTCTTGATCTATTTGCCGACGGCGTCAGCGTTGCTCAGGTCGGCGCAGAGCCATTCAAAATCGCGCGCCGCTACGTCGATGAAGTCGTTGTCGCGAATGTCGACGAGATCTGCGCCGCAATCAAAGATGTGTTTGAGGATACGCGTTGTATGTCCGAGCCCGCCGGTGCGCTTGCGATAGCGGGAATGAAGCTCTACTTGGCCGCTCACCCCGAAATCCGTTCTGCGGTCGCTATCCTCAGCGGAGCAAATGTGAATTTTGATCGCTTGCGTCATATTGCCGAGAGAGCCGAAATTGGTGAGTCACGGGAGGCGATTCTGGCGGTCCAAATCCCCGAAAAGCGCGGGAGTTTCCTGCAATTTGCGAGAGCACTCGGCAGTCGTTCCGTAACCGAATTCAATTATCGCTATGCCGACGCAGATAATGCCTACATTTATGTCGGGCTGCGGACAGAGTCTTCTGCCGACCGGAGCATCGTCGCAGCGGGTTTAGATGATCGCGGTTACCAAGTCTTTGATATGACTGATAACGAGGCTGCTAAGGTCCATGTGCGTCATATGGTTGGTGGCCGTCGGCCGACCCCAGTTGGAGAGATCTTGTTTCGCTTTGAATTTCCTGAGCGCCCAGGCGCGTTGCTGCAATTCTTACGCGGGCTGGGTACCCGTTGGAATATCACGCTATTCCATTATCGGAACCATGGTTCGGCGTGGGGTCGAGTTTTGGTAGGTTTCGATGCCGAGAAGCAGGACGGCGTGATTCTTACCAAGCATCTAAAAAAAATCGGCTATCGATTCTGGCGTGAAGAAGGCAATGAAGCGTACGACTTATTTTTACGTTAACCAAATAGATTCACCGCAAAATAATTTTCAGGTAGGGGCGCGGTTGAAGTGCTTTTGTTGAGTGATTTATTTCGCGCAAAATCTCAAGCGCTTTAGATACCCGCGCTT
>CENJ01042532.1_pt1 | contig 17189 bp, 17 predicted proteins | sample 356161 | NCBI WGS metagenome assembly CENJ01 (sample SAMEA2619531, study PRJEB7988) | marine metagenome | biome: marine biome (ENVO:00000447); feature: surface water layer (ENVO:00002042); material: "saline water (ENVO:00002010), including plankton (ENVO:xxxxxxxx)" | depth 5 m
CGTTGGGGGGATGAATTTGATGGTTATCTTGAGCGAATGCTTGAGATCTATCCTGCGCTTATACCTGGGTTTCATCGATTGAATCTTAATGATCATGTGCGGCTAACTATAATTGTTGATGATGTGAATTACGCATTTTCACACATAGATGCAAAAGTAGATGCATGGTTTTTGGATGGCTTTAAGCCCTCGACTAACCCTGATATGTGGAGTGAAACTGTGTTTGAGAATATGGCGCGCTTAAGTAATATTGGCAGCAGCTTTGCGACATTTACAGCTGCTGGGGCAGTTCGTCGTGGATTGAAATCTGTAGGGTTTGATGTGGAGAAGGTGCCGGGTTTCGGGTCTAAACGTGACATGAGTGTAGGGCGTTATACGGGCGAAAGAGTTCCTCAGAAAAAGGAGGGGGAATGAAGGTCGCTATAATCGGTGCTGGCCTTGCTGGCTGTGCTTTGGCTTATGTGTTCAAAAAAAGCGGTGTAAAGGTTAAGGTTTATGAAGCGGCGGATAAAATCGCGGGGGGGGCTTCGGGTAATGATGTTGGCTTGTATAATCCGCGTTTTTTTGCCGAAAGAAATCCTGAGAGTGATTTTTACGCTGCGGCTTTTGCTTTAGCGATTAGGAGTTTTTATCGCTTTGATGATGTCGGTTGGAACGATTGTGGTGCATTACATTTAGTTACAAATGGACAAAAAGAGGGGCGTTTTCCTAAGACTGTGAGAAGTTGGCAATGGGAACCTGAACATATGCGAATGGTTGGTGCCCAAGAGGCTACTGAGATTGCCGGCGTTCAAATAAAACAAGATGCACTTTATTTAGATGATTCTGGCTATATCTCACCGCGAAAGCTTTGTGAATTTTACATGCGAGATGTTGATATCGAATATGAAGCGGATATAGCTAAGTTAGATGATGTTGAGGCCGATATTGTTATTTTGGCAAATGGGTATGGCGCTAAAAGCTTTGTACCGTGGCTTCCGCTTTCAAGAGTTAGAGGGCAGCTTAGCTATTACACGCAAGGTGCAAATTCAAGCGAACTTAAGACTGTGCTTTGTTATGGTGGATATTGTACACCGTCCATTGGTGGGGTGCATGCAGTAGGCTCGACATTTCAGCGTGGTGAAGCTGATTTGGAACTTAGAAGTGATGATGATGCGGATAATTTATCAAAGTTAGAAGCTGTTGTCCCTAAACTTGCGTCTGGCTTTGAGTTTGTAAAGGCTAGAGCTGGTGTCAGGACAACGGTAAAGGGGCATTTCCCCATTATTGGTAAGGTTCCGGCTGTTGAGAACCTCTATGTTTCAACAGGGCATGGATCACATGGGATTTTATCAAGCCTTATGGGGGCTTATTTATTAGTAGACATGATATTAGAGCGCCCATTATCGTTGTCGAGTGATACTGTTCAGGCGCTTTGTCCTTCTCGATTTGAAGTTTAATTGAAATGCTGGTTGTGGGTACGTCAGCGCATGAGGTTAATAGAGATTGACGCTGTGTGACGAGTGACTATGATCGGCGATAATGAATGAATTTACTTTCACTTATGATCTGCTTATATGGCCATTACTCACGTTTCTTAGTGTGATGGGGATTATCCCATGGGTGAGGGTTTGGGCAAAAGAAATTGGTTTAGTTGATAAACCTAACTCAAGAAAAGTTCATGATGGTTTAATTCCGCTGATTGGCGGAATTGTTGTGTTTCCCGTGTTTATGATTAGCCTTTTGATCGCGGGGTTTCCAATCGAAAAGCATTGGGCTTTGTTTCTTGCTATTACAATTATGCTGATTACTGGTGTTATTGATGATCGGCATGAAATACGATCATGGATTAAGTTTGCTATTCAGTTTGTCGCAGCTTTCCTAATTGTGGTTCCTGGTGGCGCGCAAGTTTTTCAGTTGGGTAATTTATTTGGTTTTGGTGATGTGGGGCTTGATTTTATGTCCTTGCCATTTTCAATAATTGCGGTCGTGCTTTTGATTAACGCTATTAATTTAATGGATGGTTTGGATGGTCTTTCTGGTGGTACTGTCTTTATAATCTTAGGATGGTTTTTATATGCCGCTTATGGTGGCGGTACGGAAGGGCAGTTTGTTTCTATTATGATGTTAATGGGGGCTATTGCAGGCTTTTTGACTTTTAATATGCGCGGTCCATTTAGGCGTAGAGCATCCGTTTTTATGGGGGATGCGGGAAGCTTGAGTATGGGCCTTATGGTCGCGTGGTATGCTATTACGCTTTCGCCTGAGCATGCGCGTGTGATTGAACCTATTTCCGTAGCTTGGGTGTTGGCTATCCCTATATGGGATGAATGTGCGCAGTTTTATCGCCGTGTGAAAGAGGGGCGTCATCCGTTTTCTCCAGATAAAGGGCATTTTCATCATCATTTTTTGAAGGCTGGTTTTACGCCTAGGGCAGGCGCGCGGAGTGTTCTTATTATTGTTTTCCTAGGTGGTCTTATTGGGGTTTTTGGTGCGCAATTTTTACATGTACCTTTGCCAGTTTTGACTGTTGTTTGGATTATCGGGATTTTGGGTCATATGACCTTGTCTCGTAATCTTGAAATATATCCAGCATTTATAAAGCGCTTTTTTAAAGTTGATATAGAGAACAATTCTTAAAGTATATCAAGTGTGGATAATGGCGATGGATTGTTTTAGATCCCTTGATTTGAATCGGCTCAGCTTTTCTAATTAAATTATCACTTATAATGATTCAGGGTTGTTCCATGCTTATTAAGCCTTTTAAAATTAAACCAACATATTGTTTGTTGTTAACTAGTGCACTTGTGTTAAGTGCGTGTGCTCTTGAGGAATTAACGCCGATGGGGTCTGGTGGAAAGAAGGTTGAAACAGCCGAGGATCTATTGGCTGCTGAAGGTGAGTGGAAACTTGTAGAAGAACAAAGACCTAAAAATCCATTACAAAAGCATATGGATAGCCGAGACCAAGTTGTACCTTGGAAAACCTCTGGGAGTAGGGATTATACTGAGTCTGCTAAGAGCATGCACGTAGATGAGGATATTCATTTCCGTGTACTTAGACTTGAGCGTCAGATGGATACAGTTCGGAGCGATTTGGATAAGATTGTGCCTAAGTTGGCCATGGTTGAAAATAAGCCCGTTGCTGTGGCTGCTAAGACTAAAGTCGCTGCTAAGCCAGCTAAAAAAGCGATGGCAGTGACTAAGCCTAAGATGGAAGCTAAAACAGTTAAGTCTTCTGTTGGAGGTGCGCTGCGCGTCATGAAGGTTCGTCATGGTGTACACCCTGATAAGTTTCGTTTAGTTCTCGATATGAGTAAAACGCCAAAATTCACTTATGATTTGGACAATACTGAGGGGCTTTTAATTGTTGAAATGCCTGCAACTGGATGGAGTGCTCCTATGTCGAAGAGCTTTGGAAACCACCCCGTTGTGAAAAGTTATAATGCGCAGATTGATGGATCGACGGCACGTATGATGATTGAACTAAAATCACCGGCTAAGGTTACTATGGCTAAGGCATTTAAGCCTAATCATGTTCATGGTGATCGCTTGGTTTTAGATATTGCCGCACAGTAAATACTTAATTTTTTTGATTAGAAAAAAGCCGCTGCAAAAAATGTAGCGGCTTTATTTTATGTTCTATTTATATTCTACAATTTATCTGGGGGTGTCGTTTTTATCTTTCACCCATTTATCCATGAGTTTTGCGGCTGTGATGTCGCCGGTTACATTAATTGTTGTTCTGCACATATCAAGCAAAGCGTCTACTCCAAGTATTAGGGCTACACCTTCTGCAGGTACGCCAATTCCTACAAGTATTGTGGAGAGGATTACTAGACCTACGCGTGGAGTAGCAGGGGTGCCGATTGATGCACCGACAGTCGTAAGGATAAGTAGAACTGTCTCTAGAATGCTTAGCTCTATACCAAAAACCTGACATAAAAATATAGCGGCTATTCCTTGATACATTGCTGTTCCATCCATGTTTATGGTCGTACCAATAGGAATTACAAAACGGCTGATTTGCTGACGAATGCCTAGTTTCTCTTCACATGCTTTTATCGTGAAAGGCATTGTTGCACCGCTTGATGCTGTTGAAAAAGCTAGCAGTTGTACTTCACGTATTTTGTTAAGGAAACTCACAGGGGATGTGCGTGTGAAGAGTGCTATGAATATGAGGTATATCACTAGCATGCATAACAAGCCTGCTATGACTGTTATGGTATAGAGGCCGACGCTCATAATGGCTTCTATCCCGAGTTTGATGGTAACGCTGGCGATCAGACCGAATACAGCTATAGGGGCGATGATCATGGCCCAGCTTATAATTTTCATGCAGATAACCTGACCTGAGACACATAGATCCTTAAAAGGGCGTGCTGTTTCTGATGGAATAGTAATAAGTGCGACCCCTAAAAGTATGGAGGCTATTACTATTTGCAGCATATTTTTTTCAACCTGTGCTTTTGTTAAGTTGCTCGGCACGAGGTTAGCTATACGATCCGGTATAGTGAGGTCTTCAAATGTTGAGCCAGGAATTCGTTCAGCGGCTGCACCTGAATCTATAGCTTGTTCGGCGACTAAAGGGTCGATAAGTGAGCCAGGCTGTACGATGCTAACGAGGCCTATGCCGATTGTGATTGCGAATGTTGTTGTAAGAATGAAGTATGGGATGAGTTTAAAAGATATACGTTTTACGAAACCTAGATCTTTACTCTCTGCTATCCCTAAAATGATAGAGCAAGCTATGAGGGGGACGATGACCATTTGAATAAGGCCTAAAAATATAATGCCCGGAAGCGCGAGCCAGTCTGATGTTGTTCTGAGCCAGCCTTCATCCCAGAGGCCTAAACCATCTGGAGATAATGTGAAGCCAATAATAATTCCGAGAAACATCCCAATTAGGATTTTGACCCATAAATCTTGAGCGATAATAAAGTCGGTTGATTGGTCGATAGATTTGGCTCTGCTAGATTTTTTCTTTGATATAGGCATTGTTCAATTTTTTTCGAAGGGTTTTGTTTTTTCACACGTAATATCAGTAACAATAAACATCTTGTAAGGAGATTAAAACCATGAAGCGATCATTAGTTGCTATTTGTTCTGTATTATTACTAACGGCTTTACCTGTACATGCTGATGAGGGGCGGCCACATAAAGGGAAAATGTTTGAAAGACACGATACAAATGGTGATGGTGTTATATCAAAAAGTGAGTTTTTAGCGCATGCAGAGGAACGTTTTTCTAAGATGGATGCGGATGGAAATGGAGAAATTAGTAAAGAGGAGGCTAAAGAGGCACATAAGAAACGCAAGAAAAAGTTCGAAGAATGGAAGAAGAATAAGGACTAAGCGTGCTATGAGTCAAAATATCGTTGCATTCAATTAGCTGAAAGCGCATAAAGCGTTTTATGGCTGATGAAATAGACATAACAGATGAAAGCCTGATGGGACGCATATGTAATGGTGACCATCAGGCTTTTGAGATGTTGGTGAATCGTTATCATCAGGTTTTATATTCTGCGGCGTTTAGAACGTGTAATGACGTAGATCTTTCAGAAGATGTTGTTCAAGAGGCTCTTTTGAAGCTTTGGAAAAAACCACAGAGTTTTGACTCTAGGAAGGGTGTTAAGCTCAGTACTTGGATGTACCGCGTAGTTGTAAACTTAACTCTTGATAAGCTGCGTGCGAAAAAAAGGCGAGGAGTGTGGAGTGATGATACAATAGACTCTATAAGTGATGACCGTATGAGTGCCATAGAGCAGATGGTCATGAATGAAAGGCAGGAGCTTTTGGAAAAAGCTATTATGAAATTGCCGGAGCGTCAACGTGTTGCACTTAACCTATGTTTTTTTGAGGGGCTAAGTAATAAAGAGGCGGCCTATATACTTGGGGTTGGTGTTAAGGCAGTAGAATCGCTTTTGATGAGGGCGAAAGCAAGTTTGAAAAATAACTTAAGTCCGTGGAAAGGGTGAATTGAAATGGGGTATGAGCTAGAGATTGAGGAATTAATTAGAGTTCGTTATCAGCCAAAAGCGCCTGTTGGACTTGCGCAGCGTACGGTGGACGCCGCTAAGGTTATGCCGCAGAGTGCTCGTGTACGTTCTGAGGGGGTAATAAGCCGATTCGTGTCGTATGTAGCTAGTTTTGTTGATGATGTGCTTTTTCTGCCGCAGCCAGCTTACGCTACCGTTCTTTTATTGGTCGGTGGTTTTTTAATTGGGGCCAATGGTGATTATATCGCTCTGTCGGATGACATTAATGTTAGCGGGTTTTCTGATTATCTATCAATAGATGATGATTTTACGGCCGCAGATTTTTTAGCTGAGGAGCTTAACTGATGTTAAAAGGTGCTTTTAAACTTAAATTACTGTTCACGATTTCTTTTATTTTAAATATCGTGCTTTTGGGGTGCGCAGGCGGAATTGTTTATAAACGTATGAAGCATACTGGCTGGAACGAAATGCGTGCAGATCTCTCGCCAGAGGCGCGTAATCTTGCTGGCCGCCATTTTCAATCATCATTCCAAGATATTAAAAAGATAGCGAAAAAAGCTCGTTTTGAGCGCCGAGAGCTAGTTAGAATTCTATCCGCTGAAAGCTTTGACCGTAAAGCTTTTGAGGAGGCAGCTCACCGTTTAAATGGCTATCAATCGGACATTATGTTGATAAAAATTAAAACTACGGGTGATCTAGCTGAACAGCTTTCAGTTGAGGATCGTCGTATAATGGCTAAGCGTATGGTTAGTATGTTAGAGGGAGTTAAGCGTAAAAAGAGAGGGCGCAAAAAGGGGCGTGATGGAGATAAGTTTCGTTCTCACGAGGATGTCTCAAAGCGTATGGGAGGAATGCATAAAGATGTTCCTTTGGTTGTTCAGGGGCGAACCGCTGAGGATAACGATAAGCGTAAGGTAAACGTAAAGAAGCCAACTCAAAAGCCAAGTGTGGTAAATGGAAATTCTAAGCCATCAAATGAAGAAGGTGGTTTCTGGAATTCAATTGATATTAAGCCGGATTATACGAGCCAAAATGAATAGGCTCATCTCCATCTTTCCATAGAGGGAATTTGGGCATAATCGCTTTAAATAGTTCTGAGTTCAAATGTGCATCTAGCCATTTTTGTAAATGTGGTAAAGGTAGCGCGCTGAACCTCTCCTTATCAACGTGGGCAAATTGACGAATAAAAGGAAAGATGGCTATATCAGCTAAAGTTTGTTTGTCGCTTATCAGGTATCCGTTCTTTTCAATTTCGTTATTTAAAATTTTGAGGATTTCTACAGCGTGTTCAAAAGCGTTAGAGCAATCTTCATCAGGGTATCTGTTCGGATATTTATAATGATCTAAATTATATTTAAAATTCGTATCGTTTAGTTTTATTAAATCTTCGTATTGACTGCTCAGTAATGATTTTGGATCGCTTTGATTTAGTGCCCATAGCATGATATCCAGGCTTTCATCTATGACGTCTCCGTTTGAGAGCAGTAGCACGGGTACTGTCCCTTTAGGAGAAATTTCGAGCATATGTTTTGGTTTGTCTCTTAGTATGATTTCTCTTAGCTCTACGTTAATGCCGCTGCAATAAATAGCTAAGCGTGCGCGCATGGCATAAGGGCAGCGACGAAAAGAGTATAGAATAGGGAGTTTAGCTGTCTGCTTACTGTTCACTATATTTTTCAGCGTAGAATTTTTGACGATCACGAAGTGCTTTTTCACGATCTGCTGTTAAGCTGTCTTTACAGTGATGGCACGAAATGCCTTTTTCGTACTCAGGCCTTTTTGTGTCTTCAGCGCTCAGTGGTTCGCGGCATGCATGGCAAACCTTCCAATCACCTTCTTCAAGTCCATGACCAACAGATACGCGTTGGTCAAATACGAAACAGTCGCCTTTCCACATGCTCTGATCAGCAGGGATAGCTTCTAGGTAATCAAGGATACCGCCCTTGAGGTGGTAAACATTTTCAAAGCCGTGCGCTAGCATATAGGCTGATGCTTTTTCGCAGCGAATGCCTCCTGTGCAGAACATGGCTACTTTTTTATGTTCTTTAGGGTCCAGGTTATTTTCAACCCAATCAGGAAACTCTGTAAAGATTTTCATGTCAGGGTCTATTGCACCGTCGAAAATTCCGACTTTTGTTTCATAGTCATTGCGCGTATCGATAAGAACTACGTCTGGATCACTGATCAGTGCATTCCAATCTTCTGGTTCAACATATGTGCCGACTAGCTTATGCGGATTTGCTTCTGGCTTTCTTAAAGTAATAAGTTCTTTTTTAGGGCGAACTTTAAAACGGTTGAAAGGTTGTTCTGAAGCGTGTGAGAATTTGAATTCACAGGCTGGCTCATTTGCGGAGCGCACCCCTAGTTTTTCATCAAGAAACGCGATCATTTTATCCATGTCATCAGGATGTGCTGCGATTGTTCCATTTATGCCTTCAGGAGCAAGGAGAAGCGTGCCACATATTGATGGGACATTCTGGTCTGTATAACCGTATATTTCTTCACGAAGCTTTTGAATATCTTCGATAGGAATGAAGCGGTACATAGCCGCGACTTTGTATGCGTATTCTGTTTCTTGTGTCATGGCGGCGTTATACCCAAAAGCGTATTTAAATGCAATAAACTTAGATAAATGACTGCGTTTTTACAAAAAATAATATGTGTTAATTCGATGCTTATATTTCTCTAGAAGACGCAACCCATCTCTGAAGAGTATGGAATTTTGTTGAGCCATCTTGATTCTTTGGTGCTTTTTCTAGAAGTGATCTTTCATGGATTGAAAAGGCATCTGGGTTGCGGTCATAGTGCGCAACAAGCTCAGGTGTGTTTATAAAGCTATCTAATGGTGATGTGCTGTTTGCAGCTTTTGTAATAAGATCCTTTAGTCTTTTTTCATCCATAATATTTCCCCTATATAACCAGTTAACTCGTATGAGTGGAATTTGTATCAAATGTTATGGCTAATACGCAAGTTATATTTAGCCTCAATATTCACTATATTTGCTGTAATTATTCATCAAGTTGTGAGCGCAAGAATTCAAAGAGCTGGATTAAATCTCTCTTTTGTGGCGCGTTGATATTCCATACGATGCCAACTTGCCGTGTGGGTTTGGGTTTTTTAAATGGAGTTAATGCCACATTATCAGGCATTGGTGCATATTTAACGACCATATTTGGAAGGAGTGTTACGCCGAAACCGTAGCCAACCATTTGTATGAGTGTCGCAAGGCTTGTTGCGCTGAAAGTTTTTCTTCTTGAGGGGAGTTGTAATTCGCATGCCGCCAAAGCATGGTCACGCATGCAATGACCTTCCTCGAGTAGTAGGAGTTCTTCTGGCTTTATATCGTTAATGGAGAGGTTTTTTGGCAATGCTTTATCTTTAGGTGAAGCAAGGTAGAATTCCTCTTTAAACAAGTTGTGATGTTCCAAGCCTTCGGTATCGAAAGGGAATGCCAGGATGGCTGCTTCTAGTTGACGTTTGTGAACTTTTTCGACTAAACGTTCGCTGATATCCTCGAATATTTGCAGCTCTAAATTCGGGTAAGCTGTTTGAAGGCTAGGAAGTATGTTCGGTAAAATATAGGGCGCAATTGTAGGGATGACACCCAGGCGAATCGTTGATGATAGAACTTGGTTTTGTGCTTTTGCTTTTGCAACGATAGAATCAACATCCGATAATATGTTTTTAGCGTTATCTGCTACTTCGTTTCCGAGAGAGGTTAGGGTGATTTTCCTTCCCATTCTGTTTACCAGTTGTTGACCTAGTATATCTTCTAGATCTTTGATGCCGGCACTAAGGGTGCTCTGTGTAACGTTGCAGTATATGGCGGCTTTGCTGAATGATTCCTCTTGTTCCAAGGCGATTAGGTAGCTGAGTTGTCTGAGTGTGGGGCGCGCCATAGTTGGTCTTTCATCGCTTTAATGAATGGTTTTTGTCATTTTAATCGATTTTTTCGATGAAAACTAGAGGAATTACTTGCTGGTTTTTACACTGATTTCCATTCACAATTTTAATGCTAACTATTTAGTTTTCGGATTTATTTTATCTAGGACGGATCAAAGAAAGGATTATGAAATGGCTGTTGAACGAATTCAAACTGGTGGAGGTTGTCCATTCACAGGAGCGGGTGCTAAACATGCTGCGGGTGGTGGGCAGCGAAATAAAGATTGGTGGCCTAAGCGTTTAAATCTAAATATTTTGCGTCAGCATTCTTCACTTGTGAATCCTATGGGGCCATCTTTTAATTACCTAGAGGAATTTAAGACACTAGATTTTGATGAAGTCAAAAAAGATATTTTTGCCCTCATGACGGATAGTCAAGAATGGTGGCCAGCCGATTATGGGCATTATGGTCCGTTTTTTATTCGTATGGCATGGCATGTGTCGGGTACATATCGTGTAGGTGATGGCCGCGGCGGCGCAGGGCAGGGGTTACAGCGTTTTGCACCGACGAATAGCTGGCCTGATAATGTAAGTTTGGATAAGGCTCGTCGTTTGTTATGGCCTATTAAGCAAAAGTACGGCAAGAAGCTGTCATGGGCGGATCTCTTCATTTTGACTGGCAATTGTGCTCATGAATCTATGGGATTGCCAACGTTTGGTTTTGGCGGTGGCCGTGAAGATGTTTGGGAACCAGCAGAAGATATTTATTGGGGTGAGGAAGCTGAATGGATGGGCGATGCTGCACGATATAGTGAGAGTAATGATGAGGACCGTGTTCTTGAAAACCCATTGGGTTCATCGCATATGGGGTTGATTTACGTTAACCCAGAAGGCCCAGGCGGTAAGCCTGACCCCCTAGCCGCAGCGCAGGATATTCGTGAAACATTTGGCCGAATGGCAATGGATGATGAGGAAACTGTGGCGCTTATTGCTGGTGGTCATACTTTTGGTAAATGTCATGGTGCTGGACCTGATTCTCATCTGGGGGCGGAGCCTGAGGCGGCTAGTATTGCTGAGCAGGGGTTAGGCTGGAAAAGTTCTTATAAGAGTGGTAAGGGAGTAGATACGATTACCAGCGGTTTGGAAGGTGCATGGACCCCGAATCCAATTCAATGGGATACGGGATATTTTGATATGCTGTTTGGTTATGAGTGGGAGCTTGGTAAAAGCCCAGCTGGGGCTCATCAGTGGCATGCTGTAGATGTTAAAGATGAGGACTTGGCGCCAGAAGTTGATGGATCAACGAAAGTACCAACGATGATGGCGACTACGGATATCGCTTTGCGAGAGGATCCTATTTATCGTGAGATTTCTGAACGTTTCCACAAAGATCATGAAGCGTTTATGGATGCTTATGCGCGTGCTTGGTTTAAGTTGACGCACCGTGATATGGGGCCAAAAGTTCGCTATTTAGGTCCAGAAGTGCCAGAAGAAGATTTGCTGTGGCAGGATCCAATACCGGCTAATGACGCATCTTTAAGTGATTCTGATATTTCTGTTTTAAAAGAAAAGATACTGGCTTCTGGTCTATCTGTATCCGAACTTGTGTCTGTAGCTTGGGCTTCGGCTTCTACATTCCGGAACTCTGATAAGCGAGGGGGCGCGAATGGAGCTCGAATTGCTCTTGCGCCGCAAAAAGATTGGGAAGTAAATGAGCCTGAAAAGCTCTCTAAAGTTTTGGATGTTTTGAAAACCATTCAGGATGAGTTTGGTAAGCCGGTTTCACTGGCGGACCTGATTGTTTTGGCTGGATCTGTAGCTGTTGAGAGAGCCGCTAAAGATGCTGGTTTTGATATAAGTGTCCCATTCAATGCAGGGCGCGGTGATGCTTTGCAGGAGCAGACGGATATTGAATCATTTGAGCCATTAGAACCATCTGTTGACGGTTTCCGCAATTATGAAAGGGCTCGCTTTAAAGTTTCTGCTGAAGAGTTCTTGATAGACCGTGCGCAGCTATTAACTTTAAGTGTACCGGAGTTGACTGTTCTTATCGGCGGTTTGCGTGTTTTAGGTGCAAATTATGGTGGAGAAAAACATGGTGTTTTCACTGATCGTGTTGGTACGTTGAGCAATGATTTCTTTGTGAATTTATTAGATTTAGGCACTGAATGGAAAGCGACTTCGGACGATGAATGTGAATTTGAGGGCATTGACCGTTCAAGTGGTGCTGTAAAATGGACTGCTAAGCGGGTTGATCTTGTGTTCGGTTCTAATTCGGAACTTCGTGCTGTTGCGGAGGTTTATGGCTGTGCTGACGGTCTTGAAAAGTTTGTTGAGGACTTTGTTGCGGCATGGGTAAAAGTTATGGAACTGGATCGTTTTGATTTGAATCCTAGCTATCAGTAAGTTTGTATAACTTAGTAAATTCGTGAAGGGTAGCGCTAAATCCTGCAAAAGGGTTTGCGCTATTTTTTCGATTCAACTTAGTTCTTGTTATTGATTTTTTCGATTTGTTCTATCGTTAAATATTGTTGGTAATTCGATGGGGAATCGTGCAATTTTGACGTCAATTAATGAGTTAAACTATTTATATGGAGATTATATATGCTAGGTATTGGTGATCAGCTTCCTGAATTTGAAGTAACGGGTGTTAAGCCAGGTTTTAATTATCATGAAGAAAACGGTGAGAGCGCTTTCGAAACAATTACTGAAGAGAGCTTTAAAGGTAAGTGGAAGGTTTTCTTCTTCTATCCAAAAGACTTTACATTTGTTTGTCCAACTGAAATCGTTGAGTTTGCAAAACTAGAAGAAGACTTTGCTGACCGTGATGCTGTTGTTCTTGGTGGTTCTACAGACAATGAATTTTGTAAGCTTGCATGGCGCCGTGAACACGCTGATCTAAATAAACTAAACCAGTGGTCATTCGCTGACACAAATGGTTCTCTAGTAGATGGTCTTGGTGTTCGTGAAGTAGAAGCTGGTGTTGCTCTTCGTGCGACATTTATTGTTGATCCACACGGTGTTATTCAGCATGTATCTGTTAACGGTCTGAATGTTGGTCGTAACCCTAAAGAAACACTACGTATTCTTGATGCACTTCAGTCTGATGAGCTTTGCCCATGTAACCGTGCAGTTGGTGGTGACACAATTGATGCATCATCTGTTGCAAATGACATGCAAAAAGCAGCTTAAGTTACATTAAGTCGTATTTTTATTCGAGCGGTGTTTGATGTCGTCGGATGCCGCTCGTTTTGTATCTAAACTAAGGAGAAAATATATGTCTATTGATAATCTAAAATCACAAATTCCTGCTTATGCTAAGGATATTAAACTTAACCTTTCTTCACTTGCTGGCGATGAAACATTAGATCCGCAAAAGCATTGGGGAACATTTGTAGCCTCTGCATTGGCTACACGTAACTCAGAGGTTATTGAGGCTGTGATGGCAGATGCTAAAGCACATTTGTCTGAGCAGGCGCTAGAAAGCGCAAAAACAGCAGCGGCATTGATGGCAATGAATAATATTTATTATCGTTATGTGCATTTAGCTTCGAATAAGGAATATGGCACTATGCCGGCTAAACTTCGTATGAATGCGCTTGCTAACCCTGGTGTTGAAAAAGTTGACTTTGAGCTATGGTCATTGGCTGTATCTGCAATAAATGGCTGCGGTATGTGTATTGATGCACATGAAGCTGAGCTTAAAAAAGCGGGTATGTCTGCTGGTGATATTCAAACAGCTGTGCGTATTGCATCTACTGTTCATGCAGTGGCTGCAGTCCTTGATGGTGAAAAAGCACTGGTCGGTGAGATTGCTCAAGCAGCTTAGAAATGATAATAATGTTTCGTATTTTTAAAAACGTCCCTTAGGGGGCGTTTTTTTTATTGCTTTCTTTTTTTTAGGGGCGTAATTAACAAATCTGTTGTAGGTCAACTCTTATGTAAAAGAAATGGTTTTTACTATGTTTGCAGTAAATGTAAAGGTTGTTGTTGATGACGCTTTCGAATGTGAAGGCGCCGTTTGCGCATGGGTTGAACCATCTAAAGTAAGAGAAAAATAAAAAAATGTAGGCGCCCATAGAGGCGCTTTTTTTATGGCTGTAAATATTGGTTGGTATAGTTTGAAGGTAATAAAATGGGTTTGTCATTTGGTTTTAATTTTTTGAATAGAATTGGTCTTACATCAAAAAGACCTGTTGTTGATTTCGGAAAAGAAGTTGTAAAGGCGAGTAATGAATTACGTTCTCGTGAGAACGAGATGTATATTCATGAAGTTGATACTACGCGTTTAGACGGTTGGGGTGACGATAATAAGCTCTTTAGTGGCCTTCGTAAAACACAGTCGGGGTATGACCTTATCACTTATGATACTGAGCATAAGGTCTATCGCTATTTTGAAGTGCCTTCTCTTGATAAAGGGGATCTCATTCGCGGTGAAGATGGGCGTGTGCGTATAACGGATAGTTTCTTAGATGGTGAGTGCGCACAGCCTGCTGTTTTTTATGCACCGGAAGTTGATCCTGAGAATATTGAATTTAAAAAAGAATATTACGATAAAATTGAGCCTGTTCATGAGAGGGTAAAGGCAAAGCACCTCGATAGAAACCAAAAGCACTATACTTTGCACCGTGCGGATATTAGTGACCTGCCGGAAGACTTTATGAGTTCTGTTAATATTGCTACAGATACTGAGGTTTGGACGAATGGCTGGCTCTACTACGTTATAGATAGAAAGAATAACGAAGAAGATAAGTATAGAGTTGATTATTACATTCCAACGCGCCGTGCACATGGAGGCTTTATTCCAGGGCCTTTGAAGGATTTGTTTGACTGGAGGCGCGTTAAGCATAATGTCGGTGAAGATATACACTATCAGCGTGCAATTGATGTGATGCAAAATCACTTTCAGGGAGTGGATGAGCTTCAAGCAGGGCTTAAATATGAACGTGGTTTGCGGACTGTTTTCGAAAATGCCGTTGAGCATGAGGGTAAGATCGATGTTATTTTGCAAGAAGAGCATAAATTCTGTGACACCGGGCTGAAGTCAGCTTGGTATAAAGCAAGACGGGGAATGCGTTATCCTATTGAAAACCCATATGTTACTGGGGGGGCTGCTCTGGCTGGCGCGTTTATGTATTACTTTACGGGTAAGCCTGAAGCGGCTGTTGCTACGTCTGTGTTTGTTGAAGTGTTTGCGCACCCAACCATTAAAGCGATGACTTATGGTGCGCGTCAGGTGATGGGATATGTTGGTGAGCCGCGATGGTACCGGGGAGGGAATTGCTCTGATGTATTTAATACGGGTAACCTAAAGAAGAATAAAACTAACCCAGACCCTAGAACTTTTGATCCGGGTGATAATATCGTTCTTAATTTTGATGAACGTTATATTCCTGATAACTCTGTTATCGCTCCTATGGACTTTAATCCAGTGAGTTTGAAGACTCATATTATGTCGCATGGTAGCCAAGGGGTGCCTTGTCCACATTCGGAGCATTGGAGTAAAGGTAAGGTGGAGCTTCGTATATTTGCTGATGGGCTAGTAAGGCTTAAGATGGATCTGGACGATGGATCCGCGATTTATTTAGCGCGTTACAGAAGTGATGCTGTTAAACGAAGTTACTTTGATATGGATCAACATTTTAAAGAGCAGCTTCATGATGGAATTTCTATTGTTCGCAAGATGAGCAAAATTGATAAAGGGGTCAAAAAAGGATGCTCTTCTATTCAACGAAATGTGAGTTTAGAAGCTTCGATAGAGTTGGTTAAGCAGCTTTTAGAGAGTAACCAATATAACATGACTGAGGCGCAGCAGGGTCATTTTTTAAGTAATATTGAAGCGTATTTACGTGTTCCTAATTATGCTTATCTGGATTATATGCAAGAGCAAGACCGAACTTCTGTTGCATATTTAAGCGGCGATATGCAAAAGCCGCCGTCATCAAGTGTTGTTATTTAATTTTGCGGAGGGAGCTGGTGTACAAAGACTTCTCTATGCGGGTATGGGATTTCTATATTATTAGCTTTTAGCATGTCCCAAATTGCAAACATCACTTCGCTTCGAATATTTGTTACACCTTGCTCTGCGTCTTTTATCCAGAAACGTAATTTAAAGTTTAAAGAGCTGTCGCCGAATTCTGCAAGGTGACAAACAGGGCCGGGATCGATACAAATTCGTTCATGTGCCCCTGCGACACATCCTTGTGCCAGCTCTTTTACCAAATGTGGATCAGCATTATATGAGACGCCAAAAACTACCTCTAAGCGTATGAGGGAGTTGCCATGACTCCAGTTTACGACTCGTTGCGTAATGAACTCTTCGTTGGGGATTAGGAAAGATTTATTGTCTCTGGTTACAATTTCTGTGTAGCGCGCAGCCATTTGATTTACCCAACCAAATGTTCCGTTGGGAAGCTCAATAACATCCCCAGGCTCAATTGATCTATCAATAAGCAGAAGCATGCCAGAAAAGAGGTTAGATATACCTTTCTGTAAACCAAAACCAATACCAAGACCAATAGCACCACCAAAAACAGCGAAGAGGGAGAGGTCAATTCCTGCAGATGTTATGCCGACAAGCAGCGCAATCACAATTAAGATAACGCGCACGACTTTTGCAATGAGGACCTGTGAAGAGCGACTAATGCTTTTGATTTGAAATATACGCTGCTCTGCAAAGCTGGAAATGAATATGGCAGAGTAGAGCAGGGCAAAAAGAAGAATGATACTTTTTATGACGGCAAGTGCTGAGATTCTAAACTCACCAATGCTAAAGGCTAAGCTGTCTAACGTAATCATGGTTTCGTCTAATATGCCAATAATGCTGAGCACTGCTATGGTCCATATTGAGAACGCGAAGAAGTTTCGGGCAGCGTTATTCGCTATAAACTGAACGGCAATACGAATTACAATCCAAGCTAGCAGTACCTTCATTACAATATTGCTAAGATCCGTATTGATACCAAAACTAGGTAAGGCAAGCGTCTGCGATGAAATGAAGAGCAAAGATAATGCGCAGATAGGGAGTATTAGTTTTATAAGATTTCTATAGATACGTTTAACGGCTGATGGAATTTTAAGCGTATCAATTTTTTCTAGAAGTTTATCTTTGTAGCGATGGTAGATAAACAGCGAGGTTATATAGACAGCAAATAATAGAGCGATCTGATAGAAGGTGCTAACTGTCATAAGGTCTTCGTTAATCCAAGTTAAAGCACGATCAATTAGATTTTCGGGTTTAGCTTCGTTAGCTAAACGTTCGGCATTATCTATTAGATTCTCTGTATTTTGTGCAGCCATATATAATGGCTACACAAACGAAGCGTTTTAA
>CENJ01168836.1_pt1 | contig 17177 bp, 18 predicted proteins | sample 356161 | NCBI WGS metagenome assembly CENJ01 (sample SAMEA2619531, study PRJEB7988) | marine metagenome | biome: marine biome (ENVO:00000447); feature: surface water layer (ENVO:00002042); material: "saline water (ENVO:00002010), including plankton (ENVO:xxxxxxxx)" | depth 5 m
ATCGTTGTTGTTGTAATCGTTGTTGTTGTAATCGTTGTTGTTGTAATAGTTGCAGTTGTTGTTGTTGTAATAGTTGTTGTTGTTGTTGTTGTAATCGTTGTTCTGCCATTTTTTTATTATTCATAGTTTCCATTAATTTTGATTGTTGATTAATGCGATTTAGTTCATCTTGTTGCTGACTAAGTTGTCTTTCTCTTTGAATACTATTCACTCCAGATATTACTCCACGCCTTGTTCTATCACCGAGTCTCATTGCACCAGGTATAACAGTGGATGCTGTCCATCCTGCCAAAGAACCTAACGCATTTGTGGCTGTTCCGGCAAGTGAAGATGCAGCATTTTTAAAATATTGATTTCTTTGTCTTGTATTCTCTTCATTTTGTCGGCGAGCTATTTCTTGTAAACTTTCCATGGCTCGTGTACCCCTTACTCTATTTCCTGTTACATCTACTGAAGATGGAAACAACGTTTCATCGCGGTTTATATCCGGGATACCTGAAAGATCTACTATATCTATATTCTCATCGTCGTCATCGTCTACATCATATAATTCTCCACGATTTCTTGCATCTTCAAACTCTTGGTCTATCCTATCATCAAAATCTACAGTACCTTGAAATTCTACTTCTGGACTATTTGGACTATCTTGGATTTCATGGATTTCTGCTAATTGCGAATTTTGTTCGGCATCTGCTAATTGCGAATTTTGTTCGGCATCTGCTAATTGCAACTCTTGTTCAGCAGCCGCTGCCGCAGCAGCTGCTCTTTGTCTTCGTCTTTGTTCTCTAAATAATTTTTCTGGATCATCTAATACTTGAGATAAATTACCACGTCTATTTCTTGTCCCCGACCCGCCTAAACGTTTCGTTCTTTGTTTGTTTTGTCTTTTATTTCTTCTTGATAAATTTGGCATATAATATATAGTAAGAAAATAATTAAATATATAATGATTGGTTCGATACAACAAATTTTAAAGTATTTTCTTCTATATTCTTTAATTTTTCTACTAGTTCTATATTATTTAATAAAAGTGCTACCTTTTCCATTTCTTTTACAATATTATTTATTTTTAATAAAGCTTTTATAAAATCACCTAAAAATATATCTTTATCATTTTTAGCATTTTGTATAATAGATAAACATTCTGATTCATCATTTGCATTAAACCAATTCATTACTAATATAACAATGTCGTATTGATAATTATAACTAGAACCCGTATTTATTTCACTTGCTATTTCTAAATCATAATATTTATCATGATAATTTTTTATAGAATTAACAATATCTTGCACTTTATTATTATTATACTTAAAATTATAACATACTATTTCATCTGATACGCGTATTTCCGCAAAACAACTAAAAATACCCGCTATTTCACAACTACTTATATCTTTAAAACCATCTGTTTTATCGTAAAGTTCTCCAAATGCCAAGCAATGTACTTCATGCATATAAGTTGCTATAATGCCTTTCGGTTGTAATAACCATTCATCATTTATAAATCCACCAACAATTAATATATTTATAATATGTTGAATATTTGTTTCTACAAAATTTTTAGCATAATTACCTGTTTCTTTTTCTTTTTTAATTTCATTATCAATATTATGTAATTTTAATAATTCATCATAATCATTTTTTAACGTTTTATACTCTTCTTCAATACGACGCGCTTTTCTAAGATATTCTTTACGTTTTTTTTGATTTACATATTCTCCAGGGTATTTACATAAATAATAGTCATCTAATACATTTTTAGGAGTACGTAAATTAGTTACTAATGTGTTTTGCGTATTACGTTTTTTTTCCAATTCTATAACCGCATCTTGGGATAATGTTATTCCAGATAATATATCTTCTTGCATCATACTTTGCTCAACAAAACCTATTAGCTTGTGTAATGATTGATTTTCCCGGAAATCTTCACTATTTAAAATACTCAATACTAAATTATAATTTATTTTAAATTTTGATTTCAGTATTGGAGGTTCACCCATTAACATTCCCCGATAAGATATACATGATGGTGGCTCAAATAAATTATTACAATGAATTACATGACCAATAGTATCTATACCACGACGTCCAGCTCTACCAGCCATTTGTGTATATTCATTACTAAATAACTCGCGCATTGTATTACCATTGTACTTATATAAACTTGTAAATATAACACATTTTGTAGGCATATTCAATCCAACTGCAAAAGTTTCAGTTGCAAATAACAATTTTATATATTTTTTATCATACATTAATTCTATCATTTCCCTGAATACGGGTATTATACCCGCATGATGTATTGCCACACCCTTTTCCATTAATTTAATTATATTTTCATATTCAGGCAAACAAGTGTATTCACGCCAATTTTTAAATCTACTTACCAACATTTGTTTACATTCATATCTTATAATAGATGGAGTACTATCATGTTCCTCAAATAAACTAAAATTAACTTCTGAAGCACATACTTCCACCTGTTTTCTTGAAAATACAAAACATAGTGCAGGGAGTTTTTCTTGCTTTTTTAAATCATTCCATAATGAATTTAACACAAATTTACGAGGAATGCGAATATGCTGTTTTTCAAAATATTCTAATGTATTTTTCATTTTATTATATGTAACATCTTGAAAATCACTGCCAGATTTTAAAATATGAAAACGATTAATACTATTTTCAATAGAATTTTTAATATCTTTATTTTGTATTTTTTCAATCGCGCTTGTTGGTGCTGTACAATAACTATAATGAACTAAAGGAACGACTCTTGTATTTGTAGAACATATATCTACAGGCAATGTTTTTTTTTCTTGTACCCATGAAGCGAATTTTTCAGGTTTATGTATTGTAGCAGATAGCATGACCATTTGAATATGATTTGGTAAAAGTAATATAGCTTGTTCCCATACACCACCCCTTTCAGGATCAGCAATATAATGTACTTCATCAAATACAACACATCCTAGTTCATTTTCTATATCCATAGTAAATTCCAATGGCCCTTGATTTTTTTTATCTAATATATTTGAGTTAAATAAATGATTTCGTAATATTTCAGTAGTCATAATTAGCACATCCGCATCAGGATTACACTTACAATCCCCAGTCAAAAGACCTACTGATAAATCAGGGAATTTATTTGTAAATTCATGCATTTTTTGATTACTTAAAGCTTTAATTGGGGTTGTATAAATTATTTTTTTTCCTTTTTGAGAAAAATAATGAATAGCAAACTCTGCTGGAACTGTTTTACCAGAACCAGTATGAGCTGTTACTAATATATTATGCCCTTCTGTAATACCATGTACTGCTTTTTTCTGAAATGGGCTCAATTCAAAAGGGAAAATGGTTTCGTCAATCATATGATATATCATATTCTCATCTATTTAATACCTTTACACTATTATACAGAATAATATATAAATATTTGTATTAAGATAACATAATGCTTATTAATAATAAATATGAAATAATACAATTAATAGGAAAAGGTGGTTTTTCAAAAGTGTATTTAGCTAAAAATAACATTACAAATGAATATGTTGCAATAAAAATGGAAAAATTACAAACCACTACTCCAGTATTAAAAACAGAAGCTGAAATATATATTTTATTACAAAAAAGAAAAATAAATATATCCCCAAAATTTAAATGCTATGGTATATATAAAAAATACTCATATATAGTATTAGAATTTATAGATACTACATTGACATCTATTATGAAAGAAAAAACAAATTTGTCTTTTGATTATGTATGTCAATTAGGACAACAAATGATATATTTATTGAAATCGCTTCATAGTCAAGGGATTTTACATAGAGATATAAAACCTGGTAATTTTGTTTTTTCAAAAAATGCCAAGTCTTTAAAATTAATAGATTTTGGGCTATCCAAAGTATATTTAATAAATAATGTACATATTCCAATTAAAGAAGGTTATAAAATGCTTGGAACTGCAAAATATGCCAGTTTAAATATACATCATGGAATAGAATATTCTAGACGCGATGATATAGAGTCAATGATATATACTTTAATCGAATTATATAAAGGAGTTTTACCATGGGGATATTGTATATGTAAAGATAAACAAGATACATATAAAATAATAGAAATGATAAAAGATAAATGTAACATGGAAAGATTTTGTGGAAATGAAGCAATAGTGCTTGTAGAAATATTAGATTATATACGAAGTTTAAATTTTGACGACGAACCAAATTATGAATGGATTAAAAATAAATTAAATATATAAATCATTTATCTTCAATCATTGTATTTTTTGAAATATCTCGTGTTACCTTATCTTCATTAATAGTACACATTACTTGCTGGACTATTTCAATATATTCGTCTTTTTTTGCATCATTTTCTTTCCAATTAGGATTTTGTGTTTCCCAATCCGTCAGAATCTTTATATGTTTATCTTGAACAACATTTATAGATTTACGAAGTTTCTCTTTATTTGTATCTTTTTCCCAAGAATCGGCATCTTTAATATAAAATGTTTGTCTCTTTACATCACTACAATGTATTGGTCGTTTATATTCCCCCAGTTCTTTTAATCCATTTAAAAATATATTGGATATGCTTTTTTCTAACCCATTATTTTTTGTAAAATAAATATCATTTAATTCTATTTTTAATGAATTTACAAATTCTTTAATATTAAGTGCATGTTTGCATTTTTCATTTAAGAATACATTTAAATTAAAATTATTTTGAATATGCGTTGGACCAACTTTTTCACTTAGTTGTTTTAATGATCGTTTTAATTCATTATTCTCTTCTATCATGGTATAAAACATTTTTTCTAATTGCTTAGATTGAACTTCTTTTGGTACAATTTTTGTATTATAAATACATTTGGAATTATGCTTACTTAAACTGCTCTTATGTTTATATATTTTTCCACATTTATCACACGTATAAGTAGGTATTTCATTCAATATACCCGATATTGCATTTATATGTTTTTTTGTAAGTAGATGTTTATTGTAAGTATCTTTTCTTTTATAAACTTGATTACATGTTTTACATTCATATAATTTATCATCCATAATATATTATATATATATGTTTTTAATTTATTTCGCTTTTTTTGTTAGCCAAAAGTTAGCCATTTTAGTGTATGGTGTTAAAATATTACAAATATATAAATTTATCTTATCATATGACGTAACATTTAAATATTCAAAAAAATCTCCGCTTTTTTCCGCCTTTTTGTTAGCCACTAAATGGCTCGGGGGAAATATACATATACATACGAATTAATTTATGGTGTTAATTATTTTATTTACTATTATACCATAAATCATGTATTTTTCGTGTAATTTTATATCAATTTATTTTTTATGCTCTCCGCTTTTTTTGTTAGCCATTTTTTAAGTCAGTAACAAAATTTAAAAAAGAGAAAAAAAACGCAAACTACAAAGGTTTTAAAAATAATCGAAAATCTGCTCCGCCTTTTTAGTTAGCCAAAAGCTGGCTAACAAAAAAGCGGAAAAAAAAAAAACGATCAGAATTGGTCATTTTATGTAGGCCTACATAACTGATTTTTTTGCTTTTTTTTTACCTACATGATGTAAAGGGCAAAAAGTCCTGGATTTTGCAACAAAGTCATTCGAATTTTCAAAAATGGACATTTTTTTTTTGTCCATTTTTATATTTTCCAAAAAAGTTTTTGCAAAAAATTGATTTTTTGTGTTTTGAATATAGATTCTCCCCGAGGACTGATGTGTTTTTACGTTACCATTATGTTGTTAAATTTATGTATATTTATTAAATATTTGTTAGCATATTGTCTAGATTTATGGAATGTTTAACAATTTGATCATGATATATTTAAACAGTATTTAAACATTATAGCATACTATTATTAGCTATGAAAGAAACATTTTATTGTACAATTCTATTAATAATAAGCAATTCTCAAAATATTTTTTTAGTTATAATGCCGTATATATTATTTATATTAAGTATATTTGGAATTCAGGTTTATAAAATAACAAGTCGCGAAAAAATAAATTTAATTAGAAATAATGTTAAGAAAGATTTTTGTAGTTGTTATGATGAAAATGGAAATCCCATTGGATTAATAATTCATAAACATATATTTCCAAAATATATATGTTGGAATTCGACGTTTGGAGACAATTGTTTACATATATTATCTCAAAAAAAAACTAGAGATAATTTAACTAATATTGTATGTAAAAACAAAAATCTTATAGAAGAAAAACCGACAAACGAAATAGAAAATAAAACAGAAAAATATAAAGAAAAGTGTAATACAATAGAATATTTTTATCGTACCGGTACTTACAGCTATTTTTATTATAATAAAAGAGATTTATATATCAATTATGAGTATAATACACATCAAAAAGAAATTTCTAAAAAAATAATTGATTATTATAGAAAATACGACAAAGTTTGTGCGTATTTGTATGGAAAAGTGGGTGTCGGTAAAACGTATTTATCTTATTTATTATGTAAAGAATTGAACGGTTCTCTTTGTGATACTTATGACCCAACGTCACCCGGTGATTATTTTCAAGATTTATATAGCTATACGCAGCCTTGTAAAGATAAACCTATGATTGTTTTATTGGACGAAGTAGATATAATACTAACCTATATACACGAAGGAAAGGTTAATAAACATAAGAATGTACCTGTTCAAATTCATAATAAAGCTACTTGGAATAATTTTTTAGATAAAATTGGAATGGGAATATACCCCAATATAATCTTAATATTATCTTCTAATAAAAGTATACATGAAATAGATAAAATGGATCCATGTTATTTAAGGAAAGGACGTGTAAATATAGTGAGTGAATTAATTGATGAAAAATTTGACTAATTAATTATTAAATTATTTTTAAAAATGATTATAATATAATAGATGATAGCGTATATTATTATATTTATTACATTATATATAACATATTCTGTTTTAGAATGGATAATACATAAATATATTATGCATAATGAAAACAATGTTATAGGTAAAAATCATGTAATACATCATAAATCAACATATCATGATATGACATTGAATAAATATAAACAACATTACAATGATTTATCCGTAAGTGAAAATTTATGTTTCGATAAAGAAATGATATTTGCAAGTATATTTTTTTACATATTATATTTTTATACATTAACCCGTTTTACATCAAAAATTTCACATTTAGTGTTTAGTTTCATTATATTTATCATATTATTATTATTTATGTTTGTAACATGGAATTCAATTCATCCATATATTCATCATGAAGACGGTAAACAAAAATGCAATTTAGCATTCTCTTATGAAACAATAAAAAAATTACATAAAGAAAATTTCTTAGTGAAATTGTTGATAGATAATCATATAATGCATCATAAGCGCAAGGGAGATAGAAAAGGTAATTATTGTGTTACATTAATGGGGGCAGATCATTTATTTGGAACTTATTACGTAAAAGAATAAATATAAGTTGTACAGTAAAATAAAATTTAAATAATACGGTGGTTAGCATATTACGAAAAAATAATGAATATATATATGACGTTAGATCATAAACATTATTTTATAATAGGATTCATAGTATTATTATTATATGTGCTATGTGTTAATGTTATTTACAAAAGATTATGTAAGTGATTTTTTTTTAAGACCACGTTTAAATTTACATACTGCTTTAATTACTGTAAGGTTAATTCTCCAAGGTTTAGATAACTCAATTAATTCTATATTTGTTTTACCAAGTAAACTATATTTTTCTTTATATTGGTTGTAAAAGTCGATTCTAAATTGTAAAGGATTTTTATAGTCATTTTCTATTTGATTCAAGATTTTTTTTCGAGTTGTAGGAGAATTAATATCTATTTCTGTCCATTGTTTGATTTTATCAAGAGATTCATGATATTTACTCATATATAATATATAGTTAGATGTATATATTATATATTTATACGTATTAGCTTAAACAAATATTATATAAATAAGTATATGGGAAATGTATCGAGTGTAAACGAATTGTATTCACATAAGCAAATTCAAGATAGATTGGTTAATATGGCTGCTGAAATTACATTAAATTATAAAGATGATGATGAGATTGTAGTTATTTGTCTTTTAAAGGGAGGATTTATGTTTACAGCAGATTTGGTTCGAATGATTATACGTAAAATATATATTGATTTCATGACCGTAAGTTCTTATGGAAATGAATTTGAGTCAAGTGGAATGATAGATATTAAACAAGATATTTCAATGAATATAGAAGGTAAAAAAATTATTTTAATTGATGATGTGGTAGACAGTGGATTTACAATGAATGCAATTATAGACCATTTAAAGCTAAAAAACCCAAAAGAAATAAAAACGTGTTGTTTATTGCATAAGAGAAAGGTTAATGTTCCAATAGATTTTGTTGGTTTCGAATGTCCTGATAAATACGTTGTAGGATATGGTATGGATGCAGCAGAAGAATACCGTAATCTGCCATTTATTGGAACTTTGAAATAAGTTAAGAACTAGATTGAACCAATAAATTAGATCCACCTTCTCCAGTAGATGATGCTACATTATAACCAAATGACATACAACCATTTATTACTAACGTGCACGAAGAATTGTTTAAAATTAATACAGCATAAGTTGGTTCTGATTCGTATATATAATTATTCCAATTAGAGAATGTAGTTGTACTTAAATTACTAATATAAAATGGTTGTATACCATTAAAATTTGTAATAATGACTGCTAAATCTACATTTGAATCTATATCTAAAGCTCTAATTACATTTGTAGTGCTATCGTCGTCTCCATCATATGCTCCTCCACCGCCACGATTTAATGTATTGTTTGTAAATATACAGGCTGTACTATTATTTACACCACCCAGACTATTGGTAGGAGCCCAAGCACTATTGCCAGTGGTATTATCTACTAGAGTAGACCTACCAGGACCACCATATGAAGTTTCGCCTAAAATAATTATCCAATAACGAACGTAATCATCTTGGACCCCTGTTATCATAATAGACGCAGTGGTGTCTCCTGTAGTTTCACCTTTTCCGTTGAATGAGCGGCTATTTACAAAATTCATTACGTTATTTTGAGCAAGTGTATGTGGGCTATTGGTAAAACATAATGCAGCATTCCATGTATTATAAATTGAATTGTCTAATATATTACATCTAAAACAAGATTCTAAATGAATACCTGACGCATAAGTTGATAAAATATTATTATTTTGAACAATGCCCTTATGACATTGGTCCAAATATATACCCGTTTCAATTGCCGATTTAATTACATTATTTTTAATGGTTACATTTGTTCCGCGCGTAACATATATACTTGCATTATTTCCTTCAAAAGTACAGTTACTAATTTCCACAGAAGTACCTAGTAATGTCGGCGAATCACCGGTGTCTAATGTGGTGATATATTCTGTATTAAAATTACATCCATTTACATAAATTGCATAACCATCTGTATTTAAGTCACTCCAATTTGTGGAAGAAGTATCATCTGTAGCATCAGAACCATCCCATCCACAATTAATAAATTTACAATTTTTAATACATACTTCAGTACCAGAAATATAAATACCATGATATGCATTTTGAATGGTTAAATTTTCAAAAGCAATATAACTATTTACTGTGTACGATGTATTATCATCACTTTCAAAACCAGTGGTACCTGAAGACCAACTTGACGTAGTATTAAAATCCAATATAACATCGCCCGCTTCACCTTCACCAATAATTTTAACATTAAAAAATGAGGTGGTATTTCCACTCGATGTTAAATATTCTGGAATAGATATTGTAGAACTAATGCTATACGTGCCCGGTTGAATATAAATATATGCAGTATAAGTAGCACTATATGTTGAAACTGCGGCGGCGGCAATTGCTGATGATATTGACGTATAAAATGTTCTAGATACACTACCGTCTTCATTACTATAAGTTTCATTTCCACTTAAATCACTTTCACTTGCTGGTGTTACCCAATAAGCATTTGGATACCCACCGAAATATTGAATTTGTCTTTGTAGATCCATGGCAACGGTATTCAATGTACTTAAATTTACAGCATGAGTGTTTTCAGTAGCTTCGTTTTCTAAGTAAAGGAAAGCGCCTTCACCACCATTTTCATCTTGCACGTATATATCATCGCCACCTAAATAATAAATATATCCGCTCATTTATAATAAAATAATATTTTAATTCTTACAAGAATACCATGTATTATTCATAATTAATAATGTTATAGACATATGTGGTGGTAATATAAATGTCGTAGCATTAGTAGATGGCCATTTTGAATTACCATTTGAACTAGATGTACCGGTTATTCCAGTAAGACCCCAACTTGAGATTTTATCGTTATTTTCATCATTCACTGTTACATTAATAGATAAATAATCATTATTTACTATAGATATTTGATAGCCATTATTTATACTAGAACATTCTGGTAATATAACAGATGGAGTAATATCATAAATATAGCTAAATTGAAATATATCATGATAATTATCAGAATATGTCATATTATAACTTTCATCACTTGAAAGTACTATTTCATGTACCGTGCAAATATTAGTCATTTATAATTAATTAGTATTTTAATTCATAGAGCTGTACCATTTATTATTTAAATAAATAAGAGAAATAGCCATATGTGGGGGTAATGTAAACGTAGTAGCAGCTGTTGTATTCCATGTTGAATTTCCGTCACTGCTTGCATTTCCCGTAATTCCTGTTAACCCCCAACTGGATATTTTATCATTCGTTTCATCATATACTGATACGCCTATAGATAAATAATTGGTATTTACTAAAGTAGCTTTATAACCATTTGATATAGTAGAACTATCTGGTAATATAATAGATGGAGTAATGTCAAAATTATAACTGATTTCATATATATCATGATTATCATCTTGTGCGGATAAATTATAGTTTTCTGTTACAGTAACAGTAATAGTTTGAATTGTATATATATCACCTGTAATAACTGTTGTATCCCCACTAATATATACACTACTTACTTGAGTTCCAGTAGCAAATGATTTAGTAGAAGCTTTACCAAATGATACATTTAGATTACTCATTATACAATAGTAGAATATTATCTTACAGCTTGAATAGCTGCATTTTCTTCTTCCATTGTTTGTGATGGAATATCGTATAAACATTTTACTTTTATTGAAAATGATATATCCATACTATTTAAATTTATAATACGATTGTGTTCATCGTATATTCTAATATCTAAGCGTTCTAAATTAACAGGACCAAAATAAAATCGTGGCTCACTGATTAATGATATACCGCCTTGAGATTGTAATGAGAATATGGAGCCCGACAATGAGATACGTGCAATCATATTTTCACTTAATAGTCCAAATCTTGAGGATGTATAAAAATTTAAATTAGCATTTTGATTAAAGTCGTTCATATATAAAAATAAATAGCGTGGTCCAGAAAAATCCAATACACCTTCAGAAGTGTAGGTATTTTGATAATAATATATGTCACTACGAAATCCAAGTTTCCATCCTAATTTAGTATCTATTTCATTACTATCTGTATTATTATAATAAATATAATCAGTTGCATCTGTATAAATAACACTTTCTGTCGCATCTGGATGTACAGGTGCTTTAAAATTTAACTCAAATGTTGCTCCAGAATCATAATTTGCGTTACTACTATCTAAACTAATGGTTAGTTTCCCCGTCCCACTTACAGTTCCATTTGATGTATCATAATCATAAGTAAAAATAATGGGAATACTATTATTTGAAAGAAAATCATTAAATTCTGTTAATAAATCTTCATAATAATAATTTCCATCAGATAAAAATAACAATATGTATGAATCATTTGACGAAGAGTCTGTATATTTAATCCAAAAATAATGATTATTATATTCTGCAGCAAATCCATAAAATGTTGTAGGAATCTCTAAATCTGAAAGTGTTAATTCAGTAGCGTTATATACTTTTTGAGGTAAATCTATTGTAAATTGTGTTGATTTTGTGGTAGTGTAATTATTTCTAAATCGAGAATCAATGTTTAACAACTTGGTAATAGTTTTTCTTTGCACTATATTAGCAGGATTAAAGACTACTGTTTCATCTTTCGCTATATTTTTACTTTCTTCACTGTTGTCATTATTAAATACTTGTTTTACGTTTAAAAAAAAATTTGCTAAATTGGAGTTTCCTTGTATTATACAATCGTTTATTAATTTATCAGTTTTTTCATTTACCAATGTGAGAAAGTTATCGTCATCTTGAACCTCTTCTAAATCTAATAATTGAATAAGCTCATTGATTTTATAATTTTCTATATTAGTATCTACATTCATAATAACATATATTTATATTTTTTAAACATAAATTCACTTAAAATATTTACAGTATTGAAATATATTATTATAAATAAGTATAATTTTTGAGATTATAAAAATATTATCTTATAATAGATGTCATTACCGGAACAACGTCCTCCTTTAACACGTAAGGAATTAGAAGAACGTATCAAAACTTTGGAAAATGAATTAAAAACAATTCAAGAGAAAAAATGGCATGATTATGTGGATGAGTTTGTTGACAAATGGTATGAAGATAATAAAGACCAAGTTGATATAGGTAATGTTTATGTAGGCCCATTTAAAGTAGATCTTATGCCCGATACATTAGAGAAAAATATATATAAGAAAACAATTAAGATAATGTTTTCACTATTTAGAGATGCTACGAGTCAGCCCTAATGCTTTTATAATAAGAAATTTTATCATCATTAGAATAAAAATGACAAGTACAATATCTATAACAAGGTGATCCAGTGTGAACCACCATATTAGCTAATAATAATTTATAGGGTTCATGTTTTAATCTATATTCTCCTATTAACCAAGTGTCTTGTTTATTTATAATTTTACGATTAGGAATATCAATATACTGTTTTATATGTGAATGATAAAAATGGTCATTCATATATAATATTTTCTTATTTTTAGTTTGAATAAATATTTATTTATTTACATATGTATTATATGAAAGTATCTATTATTGGATTAGGATTTGTAGGAGGTTCTATGCATAAAAGTTTTATGGAAAAAAATATTAATGTATTTGTTTACGATAAATATAAAAATATAGGCACTTTAGAAGAATGTTTAGATAGTGATATTATGTTTTTATGTTTACCTACACAATATAATGAGAGCTCTAAATCATATGATTTAGAACCTATACACGAAACATGTACATCATTATCATTATTAAATTACAACGGTGTGGTTGTTTTAAAGAGCACATTGATACCAAATACAACTCATAGTTTATCGAAAAAATATGATTTGCTTAAATTTATTCATAACCCTGAATTTCTAACAGCTAAAACTGCTTATGAAGATTTTCATAATCAAAAACATATTGTATTAGGTGAAGTATCAAAAGATGGTACTAATATAGTAGAAAATTTTTATAAAAAATTCTATCCTAATGCAGAAATATCAATATGTACTAGTACTGAATCCGAGAGTATGAAGCTTTTTTGTAATTCTTTTTACAGTATTAAAGTCCAATTTTTTAATGAATTATTTTTATTGTGTAATAGTTTAAATTGTGATTATAATACTATAAAAGATTTAATGATAAAAAATAATTGGATAAATCCGATGCATACAAATGTTCCAGGTACAGATGGAAAGCTGAGTTACGGTGGTTATTGTTTTCCTAAAGATACAAATGCTCTTTTAGAGTGTATGAAATCAAATAATTCTCGTCATAAAATATTAGAGGCAAGCATACATGAACGTAATGAAATGAGAGATGACAATGAAAATATACAACATGTTATGAAAGAGACACATTAATTATGTGTTTTATAATTTGATTTGCATTTTTCCATTTTAAACCATAATCACTATGATTATGAATAACAGGTATATTCATGGCTTTACATTCTTGAACCATATTAGCATTTCCATCATGGTGGGTAAGTCTTAATGCTATAAAACATTTTGAATATATATTTGGCATATTATTATTGGAAACATTTAAAACATTACTATAAATAACTTTAAATTGTGGTAATTTTTTTAATACATGCATGTAATATTTTATACCATATATATATTCTTTACCTGGTGTTAACCCGTTATAAATAAAAATAGTGTCTTTTTTTACAGGTTGTAAAGAAGGTTTAAAAATAGTATAATTTACTAAGTCCATATCAATTGTTATAGAATTTATATTGTATTTTAATAAGCTTTTATATATACAATTACTTATTGATATATGAATACAATTTTTTATTTTTTTAATTTCATATACTGTTTGTTTTGAATGATTATTTTTAGGATTCATATCTTCACCTCCCCATATAATAAATGAAATATTTTTATGTTTATACACTCTTTCAATGTCTAAATCATTATAAATTCCAAAAAATATAACTGGTTCAAATATATTATTATATTTTTTAATATTAAACTTTTTGAATTTTGTAATAATTTGTGGATATAAATGAATTAATGAATTTGATACTTGAATTTGTGGAGTCATTTTAAGAATATCTTCAAAAGATATGCTTGTTATTTCGTTTATAACTTCTACGATTTTATGTGTTCTTCGAAGTTCCTTATGACCATATTTTACATAATGTTCTATAGCTTTTTCTTCATTATCAATATTTGCATGTATTAGGTCTTCGTAATGATTTATATAAAAATTCCAGTCAAAATGTGGATATTTTAAATAAAAGGATTGTTTATTCATATACAAAATATATAGGTTTTAATTATATTTATTTTTAATAAAGTAATATAAATGAAAATTATAAAATTTTTATTTATATTGTTTTCTTCGAGTTGTTTAAATGCATTTTCTATAAAAAAGAAATATTTTAATAGAAAAAATGTAATATTAAATGAAAATAAAGATACAAATTTATTAAGTTTTTTTGATTATAAAATATTAAACTTTTTAAGAAAGCAGTCTTACTGTAAAGAAACAATTATAAATAAAAAAGAAAACAAAGCATATAATATTCATGATTTAAATTATTTAAAAAATAAAAAAACGATATCTGTATCACCTGGTGGTATTCAAGGATTTTATTTTATGGGTATAGTTTCTTATATAAAAGATAATTATGATTTATCTAATGTAGTTTTTACAGGAGCTTCTGCGGGTGCTTGGATATCATTATTTTCATGTTATAAATATAGTAATACTAATTTAGTAAGACATATGTTAGACTATGATTATAATAATATAAAATCTGTATTAGAATTGCAAATGTATTTTAAAAAACAACTTTTATCTAAATATACAAGCAACGAATTTGATTTAAAAAACATATTTTTAGGGGTTACAGTATTAAAAGGTTTTGAATTATCCACAAATATATTTTATAATTTTGAAGATTTAGAAGATGCTATAGATTGTTGTATTGCTAGTTCTCATATCCCTTTATTAACTGGTGGTGTCATTAATAAATATAATAATGAAATTTCATTTGATGGCGGTTTTAGTAATTCTCCTTATTTAGATATAAACACAACAATATTACATATTAATCCTTCACTATGGTCTAACAATGAGTCAGAGGATTTAATAGATTATAATGATTTACTAATTACAAAAGCCTATAATTTTACAGAAATGTATAATGATGGATATAAAAATGCTAATAAAAATAAAAATAGTTTAAATAAGATTTTTAGAATATGAATATTAATTATGGATAATGCTAATATTTTAATTACTGGTGGGGCAGGATTTATAGGATCACATATTGTAGAGAATTTAATCCATAAAAAATGTAATAAAATTAGAATATTGGATAATTTATCAACCGGTAATAAAGAAAACATAACCTCTTTTTTAAAATACGATAATGTAGAATTTATGTATGGTACAATAGAGAACTTGGAAGTATGTAGAGTAGCCGTAAAAGGAATTACACATATATGTCATCAGGCTGCATTAGGTTCAGTACCAAGGTCTGTGAATAATCCATTGTTAAGTCACGAAACAAATGTAAACGGATTTTTAAATATATTAATAGCAGCAAAAGAAGAGGGAATAAAACGTATTGTATATGCATCGTCTTCATCTGTATATGGTGATGATGAAAATTTACCAAAAAAAGAAAATAATGTAGGAAATGTATTAAGTCCTTATGCGGCTACAAAAAAAATAAATGAAATATATGCAAGTGTTTTTTCAAAATGTTATAATATGGAATTAATAGGTCTAAGATATTTTAATGTATTTGGTCCGCGTCAAAATCCTGAAGGACCTTATGCAGCTGTAATTCCAAAATTTATTTATCAAATGAAAAATAATATTAGACCTACAATAAATGGTTCTGGTGAATTTAGTAGAGACTTTACATATGTTGATAATGTAGTTGAAGCAAATATATTAGCTTTATTTACAAGAAATGAAATATGTTTTAATAAAGTTTTTAATATTGGTGCTGGGGGAAGAACAACTATAATACAATTATTTGAAGTGATTAAAAAACATATGGATTCCCACATAACCCCTATATTTAGAGAAACTAGAAAAGGTGATGTTCAGCATTCGAATGCATGCATATTAAATGCAAGAAAACATTTGAATTATAATCCAAAAGTGAGTTTTGAAAGTGGTATAATAAAATTACTGATATAAATTTTTTCTAATGTTAATTTATAATGACAGTCACTTTATCTTTGAGACAAAGGTCACATGAGTCAGAATATTGGGATTTATATTATACAACCTCTCAAACAATCACTGCTTTTGAATTTAAAACTACTGGTGGTACATGCGAACTCAGTAATGATGATGCAGCAGTAACTGAATATGCTTTTAATGTAATGTGTACATCAAATTTTTGTATGGCCATGCAAGATTTAATGAGTAATGGTCACGCAATACCATCTACATATACTGAAGAATTACTTATGACACTTAACACTACAAAGGATAAGCTTAATTTATCTAAAATAAAAATATATAATGATGGAATACGACTTCATAGTGAAGGTGAAGTGAATGGTATTCATCATCTAGATGATACGGCAGAAGCAGCGGCAGAAGCAGAAGCAGAAGCAGAAGCAGAAGCAGAAGCAGAAG
>CENJ01093219.1_pt1 | contig 17172 bp, 17 predicted proteins | sample 356161 | NCBI WGS metagenome assembly CENJ01 (sample SAMEA2619531, study PRJEB7988) | marine metagenome | biome: marine biome (ENVO:00000447); feature: surface water layer (ENVO:00002042); material: "saline water (ENVO:00002010), including plankton (ENVO:xxxxxxxx)" | depth 5 m
CGGCCGGTGAGATAGCGGGAATAGTTCTCAATGCCGTTACAGCTGCCGGTGGCCTGAAGCATTTCAAGGTCGAACTGGACGCGCTGTTCAATGCGCTGGGCTTCGAGGAGTTTGCCCTGTTCCTTGAAGGTGGCGATGGTCTGCTGGAGCTCGTCCTGGATCTTGTCGACGGCCTGATTGAGGGTCGGGCGCGGGGTGACATAGTGCGAGTTGGCGTAGACTTTGATCTTCTCAAGGCGCTGGATTTTCTTGCCGGTGAGCGGGTCGAATTCGGAGATGTCCTCGATCTCGTCGCCGAAGAAGGAGACTTTCCAGGCGCGGTCTTCATAGTGGGTGGGGAAGATGTCGATTATGTCGCCTTTGACGCGGAAGGTGCCGCGGCCGAAGGCCTGGTCATTGCGCTTGTATTGCAGGGCGACGAGGTCTTTGGCGACGTCTCGCGGGTCGCGGCGCTCTCCGACTTCGAGCTTGAAGGTCATGGCGGTGTAGGTCTCGACCGAGCCGATACCGTAAATGCAGGAGACCGAGGCAATAATGATGACGTCATCGCGCTCCAGCAAGGACCGGGTGGCGGAGTGGCGCATCCGGTCGATCGCTTCGTTGATAGAGCTTTCTTTCTCGATATAGGTGTCCGAGCGCGGGACATAGGCTTCGGGCTGGTAGTAATCGTAATAGCTTACAAAAAATTCTACCGCATTCTCCGGAAAAAATTCCTTGAATTCGCCGTAGAGCTGAGCTGCGAGGGTTTTGTTCGGAGCTAATATTAGTGCTGGGCGTTGGGTGCGTTCGATAATATTCGCCATTGTGAAGGTTTTACCCGACCCGGTCACGCCCAGAAGGACCTGATCGAATTCGTCCTCGTCGGATAACCCCGTCACTAGCTCGTCAATGGCCGTTGGCTGATCGCCAGCGGGCTTATATTTCGACTCCAGCTTAAAGGTGACGCCGCCTTCGGACTTGTCCCAGGCGCGCTCAGGACGGTGCGGCGTCCACTCCGTCGGAGTGAGCACTTCCACGGCGCCGTCCATGATGAATTGCGATGCTGGAGCTTCTTGCATGCCCCGATTTCGAGATGATCCTGCCATGTCAGTAGTATGGCGGCAGGATACCCGGTTTACCAGTCATGCAATGCTGTTCTCCTGACAGTATCTGTCAGTGGGGATCAGCCATTGGTTTTGGACGAAATCGCGTCAGCCAGAATCTGGAAGTGCGGACGCAGATATCCGAGCCCTTCTTCGCTCGTCATACCTTGTTTCAGCATGCGACGCAGGCCTTGTGCGTAAATCAGGAAGAAGGTCAGCGGAAGCGTACGTAGATACTCATCTGGCAGAGACGGCATAAGCGCGCTCAGGACTTCGCGCTGAGCATTGTGAAATGGAGCTAAGCGCTCATCCACCTGCACATACCCATCCGTTTCCCAGCTGAAGGCGTTCGCCAGAACCTGCAATGTCAGTGTCGGGTAAGACATGTCCCGGCTCATCTGAATGCGGGCAAAATCCAGCAGCAAGTCGCAAGGGGAAGTAAAGCTGGAGGTTTTGAGCGCTTTGATCGTATCGACCAATTCATCATTGCGCAGCTCAAATGCCTGCTGCAACAGATCGCCCTTGCTCCCGAAATACTGAATAATCAGCGCAGGCGAAACACCCGCCTCTTCCGCAATCTTCCGGATAGTGACCTGTTCTGCGCCAATTTTTTCGATGAGAGAAAGCGTACAGGAAAAAATACGCATCCGCGTATCATCAGATTTTTTCTCTGAACTATTATTCTGAGTGCTCGTCATAATCCCAGTGTAGCCTCTAGTCAGACCTTTTCGGTCGTTTTTGTTTTACGCATCTACAACCAAAAATTATTCCAAAAATCCAGCCCATAAATACACAAACTAGACTTAAGCAGAATAAAACTGATTCCAACTGCCCAATGGTTAATAAGTCCAGTCACGCGAGCAAAAGTATAGTTACCTTAAGTTATACTTACACTGCTTGACGCCTTATCTAGCTGAACTAGTTCAGTTTTTTGCGTTGCCCAGTGACAAACGAAACGAATTGATCCGTCAAGCCACGGATACGCTTTCAGTCCCATTTGCCGCAGCTGGTCAAAAATAGTCTCCGGCAGTTTTGCAAAAACCTCATTCCCCTCTACGGGGTGCGCCAACACGCCCAACTCGCCATTAAGCAGAATTCGCGAAACCTCTGTTGCACACTGATTTGCGTGTTCGGCCAGCGATAACCAAAGGTCACCCTCCAGAAGCGCCAGCGCCTGAACGGATATAAACCGCATTTTTGGCGGCAAATGCCCCGCCCGTTTGGCCCGCGCCCGTAACTCGCCAATTCGCTGGCGCATATCACCAAAAAGCACAATAATATCGCAGCCAATTGCACCATTCTTGGTGAAGCCCAACGACATGCACTGCACACCAGATTTCCAGGTGATCTGTGCCGGGCTCCAGCCAGTATTCACGATAGCGTTCGCGAACCGCGCACCATCCATGTGCACATTCAGACCAAACGCTTTGGCCAGATCACAAATCTCCGCGACCTGATCCAGTGAATATCGCGTTCCGCTCTCCGTCAGATTGGTCAGCGACACAGCTGCTGGCGGTGTCTCATGAACAAATTCAGGATCCGCTTTCTCGCATAGAGCCTTCAGGTGAACAGGGTCAATGCGTGCGTGCTGTCCTGAAACGCAAGACAGTTTCCCGCCTGCAGAAAAGAATTCGGGCGCCCCGCGCTCATCGCGCTCAATATGCGCCTCCTCATGGCAGATCACACTCTGAAGCGGACCGTAAAGGAGCGACAGGCACAACGCATTCGCCGCCGTTCCGGAAACAACAGGCAGTATTTCAACATCACATTCGAAGATTACGCTTAGTCGCTGTCGAAGCTGCGCTGTGATTTCATCAGCCCCATAACTCGGTTGCGAGCCATGATTGATACGCGCCAGCGCCTCCAGAACCGCGGGGTGCGCGCTCGCAGACGTATCAGAAGAGAAATCCAAAACCTTATCTCACTCAATCACATCAATAATATCAGGTGTTTGCCAGATAAGATGCTGCCCACCATCAACAGCAATCATCTGGCCCGTGACGGCATCCGACTCCAGAAGAAAGCGCAGAGCTTTCACGATTTCCGCCGGGTTCGCTCCGCGCTCAGTCAATGTCGCCTCGACCTGCTTGCGAAAATCGTCGGCCGACTGACGCTCATTCTGCAGAGTCGGTCCCGGGCCGATTCCATTCACACGGACATTTGGCGCAAAAGCCTGAGCAAGCGTCTTCGTCGCACTCCACAGCGCAGACTTAGAAAGCGTATAGGTGAAGAAGTTCGGGTTCAGCTTCCAGACACGCTGATCAATCATATTGATGATTGCGCCTCGCTCGCCTTCCGGCAGTGACTTGAAAAACGCCTGAGACAATCGGATCGGCGCCCTCAAATTCACGTCCATATGCAAATCCCAGTCATCACGCGTGTGACTGGCAGCGTCATCATCCACAAAAACGGAAGCATTGTTGATCAATACGCCAAGAGGTCCGCCAAGCCTGTCTTCCGCTTTCCTGACGAGAGAAGACACATCTGCCTCGCTCGCCAGATCAGCCTGCACAAGAACGGCATGACGCCCCTCTGCCCTAACCTTTTGAGCGGTCTTTTCCGCGCCGGCCTCAGAACTGCGATAATGGATGGCGACATCATATCCATCCTGCGCAAGCGCAATAGCGATTGCCTGGCCCAGGCGCTGTCCGGCACCCGTCACCAGAGCGCGTTTAGCGGGAGCTAACCCCATAACCCGCTCCAGTCACCCGCCAGAACATAGAAGTGATGCAGACCAAACAGATAGAAGGCATAGGCCGCGATGAAGACCAGACCGGTCGCCCAGCCGATAGACCGCCGGAACAGGGTGTAGAGGAATAACAGGCCACAGGACGCCCCCATGAACCAGTGATCAAATGTGAGGAAAATCTCCGGCAACGCAAATGGACCGAAGAATGCGATTATACCGCCCGCGCCCAGAATATTGAACATGATGGAGCCTGCGACATTGCCCAGAACCACATCGGCTTCCTTGCGAAAGGCGGCGGCCATAGCTGCAGCGAACTCTGGCAGCGACGTGCCGACAGCAAGCAGCGTCAATCCAACCAGCTCGTTACTAACCCCAAACTCCGTCGCGATATTCGTCGCCCCACCAATTGCCAGATGCGAGCCAGCAGGAAGACCAACAATACCAAGCGCAATAAACAGAGCAGTCTGAGCCCAGCCCGGAGGCGGCTCTTTTGCTTCATCGGCAACAAGTTCATCTACATTTCCGCCCGGCGGAAAAAGGAGAGAGCCGACAATATAAAGCACCAGCGCGCCGACAAAGCATAAGCCAATGAGCGGAGACAGGCCGAAACGTGGCGTGACGACCAACCAGGCGATCGTCGCCAGCGCCGTCACTGTCATGGCGCGGAACATGCCCGTGCCCGTCGTCTTCAACCCCATGATGAGGGCCGGCACACCGAGCACCAGAAACACATTGGCGATATTTGATCCAACAATATTCCCCATGGCCATGCCGGGGGCGCCTTCCATAGTCGCATCAATGGCGACCAGCATTTCAGGCGCTGACGTCCCAAACCCCACGATAAAGACACTGGCCAGAACGTGAGAAACGCCAAGCTTCAGAGCGGCTGATACCGCTCCGCGCACAAGAAAATCCCCTGCGAAGACCAGAAACACCAGCCCCGCCACAAGAATACCGAAATCAAAAAGCATAAAGGACCAGAAGGTTCTCTAGTCGAGGCGCTTCATATCAATCAGGTTCAGAATTGCGAAAATACCAACAGCAATACCAATAGCGACAAGTGCATACATTGTCCGACTCCTTATATTCAGTCCGCATTTAGCCCGACTTGTCATAAAATACGAGTGGACGCCATGCCACACACGGATGTTTCATGCCAAAAAATCTCCGCACACGTCTTTTCCAGACAATTTTCAGGATAACCCGCCCAATGACGCTTGGCGTGCGCGGACTGGTTATCAACGCTGAAGGGCAATGCCTTCTCATACGGCACACTTACACGCCGGGATGGCACTTGCCGGGCGGCGGTGTGGAAAAAAAGGAATATGCAGAACTGTCACTGGAACGCGAGCTCGTGGAAGAGGCCGGAATAGTTATTGAGGGCACCCCCATTCTGTGTGGTGTATTTTCCAACCACTCAAACTTTCCAAATGACCATGTTCTTCTCTACCGCATTGAATACTGGAGCCAGACAGTAGCGACTTCCAAAGGTGAGATAGCAGAAGCGGGCTTTTTCAGCCCGGAAAGCCTCCCCAGCGAAACAACTCCAGCAACCCGCCGCAGAATTGATGAATGGCAATTGGGCAAGAAACCTTCGATATTTTGGTGAAATATAAAACTCTACCTAGAGTATAGTTTAGATTAAGTTTTTTTACTTAGTGGATTACAATATACATAAATGTATACTATTGTATACATCGTGATACAAGAATAAATTACACTGTATAATTGTTAATTAAGGATAGATAGGGAATTGGTAATCTATTTGATTTATCAAAACACAACCGTACGGTAACGAATGGGCCAGGGAGCCGTTGCGTTGCCATCGGATTGGAAGATAACCAGATGGGAAAGACGACGCCTATGTCCCCGAATGTACAACTTGTGAGCCGCCTTAAGTTTCTGCGACTCGACACAACTGCGATCGCCACCCTGCACAAGATGAGTGCTACCGTTCAGGAAATCCTGCCTGGCGTGCTGGAGCAGTTTTATACACACGTTGCGCAGCACCCGGAAGTCGCCCAATTCTTCGATTCCAGTGATCGGATAAAATTCGCCGCCAACCGCCAGACCGAACACTGGAAAATGATTCTGAAAGGTACGTTCTCGGAAGACTATATCAGCTCAGTTCAGCAGATCGGCTCCGTTCACGCGCGCATCGGCCTCGAACCACAATATTATCTGGCCGGCTATACATACCTCATCGACGAAACCATGAAGCTGGTCATGAAAAAGCTCTCAGACCGTAAAGGCCTGAGCACCAAGAACATCGAAGAGTTCACAAAATTCCAGAGCGCCTTTCTTCGGGCAGCCATGCTGGACATGGATCTGGCCATTTACTTCTTCAACGAGACCCGCAAGAAAGAAGCTCAGCAAAAAATTCTCGATATGGCAGACCATTTTGAGAAAGAGGTTCTGGGCATCAGCGAGATCGTGTCTTCTGCCTCTTATGAGCTTGAAGCGAGCGCGCGCTCCATGACGGAAATTGCGGAGCGAACCTTCAAGGGCTCTGCAGATGCTTCATCCTCCATACTTCAGGCCAGCAATGGCGTTGAGCATGCAGCTATTTCTGCAGACGAACTCGGCAAAGCGGTTGCCGAGATTTCAGAGCGGACAGCGCAGGCGCACGAAATGTCAGCGCAAAGTTCCGGCACAGCTAATGACGCGAGCGAAACCATTCAGCGCCTGTCGACATCCGCCGACAAGGTCAGCGAAGTGGTCTCACTCATTTCTGATATTGCCGCACAGACGAACCTGCTGGCGCTGAACGCGACCATTGAGAGCGCACGAGCCGGCGAAGCTGGCAAAGGATTCGCCGTGGTCGCCTCGGAAGTGAAAGCGCTTGCGAACGAAACCGCGAAAGCCACCGAGGAAATCACAGTTCATATCCAGGAAATGCTGGAAACCACCAATCGGGCTGTACAGGCAATCAGCGCCATTCAGGCGTCCGTTACAGAGATGAACTCCGTATCACTCTCGATCAACGCAGCGATTGAAGAACAAACCTCCTCCACGCGCGAAATTGCGCGCAACACCCACGAAGCCGCCCAGGGCGCTAAAGCGGTGGGAGAAGCCATCACCGAAGTTGCCTCCAGCGCCGAACGGACAAAGGACGTTTCAGCCGAAGTGGTGACAGCCTCGTCAGAACTCGGCCAACAGGCAACGGTATTGCGCACACAGGTACAGGACTTCCTGCAATACATACGCGCCTCGTAAGCCGCCTCACAAACAAACACTGTAAACCCCGCCCGAAAGGCGGGGTTTTTTGTTTACGAGCATGCAGAACTTTTATTCAAGTTCGCTGCAGCGCACAAATCTAATACCTGTAAAGCTCACGAATAGCGCCCCATATATACTGACCCACAACTACGAATGACTTTAACTTTAACCCATTAGAAATAACTTTAAAGTTACCAGCCAAATGTAGAATTGAACTTGTTTATGCGATCTCAAATGTAAAGCCCAAAATGTCGCAGAACAAAACTTAAGTATAAACGAGCAGGCCCGATTTGTTAACCTTCTTTCAATCTATCCGTGTAAAACAGATAGTGTCGAAAGACGAAGTGGTCCTGGACGTGGCGTATCCCCCTCCCTCCCCAACACGTCCTGGTACAAGCGGCCGTCTCCCTCCTCCCCCCCCGACCGGGAGACGGTCGCATCTTTCGACGCGCTTCCAGAGAAAGAGAAAGTCAGATCAGAACAGGCTGCCCTGCTCGCCTTTTTTGGATGAGGGCTTCGGGGTCGAAGGTGCTGAACGTGCCTTACCGGTAGAGACCTCTACTTCACCATCCGCAAACTGAATGGTCAGCTCCCCAGCAGATCGCGCGGGGGCACTCGCACGCACCAGCTCACCATTGCGGGTTTTCACGACAGCAAAGCCCCGCTGAAGCGTAGCCTGATATGACAGGGCTTCCAGCAAATTCCCTGCGCGAGACAGCCTGTCATCCATTCGAGACAGGCGTTGAGCCATTGCACGCTCAAGTCGGTCCGCGGCCTGATCCGTTGCGCTCGTATCACCCACCCTGCGGCGCAGTTGTTCCCCGCGCGCTTCAAGACGACGCGATACGGTTTCAAGTTTCGACTGCTGAACACTTTTCTGACGCAACAGACCGGAGGACAGACGCTTACCGGACTGGTCCAGCTTTTCAGTGAGTTGGCGCAGACCTGTTTCCAATGCCCGCGGGCGTAGACGCGGCCCCACCTGATCAAAAGCCGAGCGTTTTTTCAGAACTGCGGTCTGCAATGCCTTTGACAGCCGACTTTCAGCATAATCAAAGCGCTGCTGCCGCGCTTCGAGCAGCACCATAGGCTTTGGAAGACGTGCAGCGATTGCTGTCAGCTCACGATCATGACGACGCGTGGTTTGCGTCAGTCCACGCATCAACCGCTCACCCTGTCCTGTCACGGCCTGAACCAGCTCGCTTCTGACCGGTACAGCGATCTCTGCTGCGCCCGTCGGCGTTGGCGCGCGCCGGTCTGAGGCATAGTCGATCAGCGTGGTGTCAGTTTCATGCCCTACAGCTGAAATCAGAGGGATGCCGGACGCAGCCGTAGCGCGCACGACATTCTCCTCGTTGAACGGCCAGAGATCCTCTATCGAGCCACCACCACGAGCGACAATAATGAGATCCGGGCGCGGTATAGGTCCGCCCGGCTGAAGGGCGTTAAAGCCTTCAATGCCTTCTGTGATCTGCGCTGCAGCGCGATCTCCCTGCACCAGAGCAGGCCAGACCAGCACATGCACAGGAAACCGTTCCGTCAGCCGGTGGAGAATATCACGAATAACGGCGCCAGTCGGGCTGGTCACCACACCAATGACCTTCGGAAAGGCAGGAAGAGGCTTTTTGCGCGATGCCTCGAACAAGCCTTCAGCGGCGAGCTTTTTCTTACGCTCCTCAAGAAGCGCCATAAGTGCGCCGGCTCCCGCCGGGTTCATCGTATCGGCAATCAGCTGATAGTTGGACCGCCCCGGATAGGTCGACAACTTACCTTCAGCGACCACTTCCAGCCCCTCTTCCGGGCGAAAAGGAAGGCGCCCGACCGAGCCCTTCCACATAATGGTGTTGATGACCGCCTTATCGTCCTTCAGATCAGCATACATATGGCCCGACTTCGCAATGGTCACACGGCCCAGCTCGCCCCTCACCCGGACGCGGTCATAGGTCGTCTCAATCGTGCGCTTGATGGAGCCCGCAAGCTCGGAAACAGACAATTCAGGCAGGTTCGCGCTGGAGGGGCGTTCAGATGGAAAGAAGTCAGACATAACCATTTCCATAGCACAGGCCTGTGAGTCGGCGAGCGCTCGTCGATAGAAAATTACCGTCAGCCCTGCTTATTTCATGCATCCGGATAACGAGATCAAAAGACCTTTCTGCCTAAGGTTTTGCCTGACTGCAGGAGGCAGGCCCGTGCAAAACGCACCAAAACCAATAGATCGCGACAGTTATCGCACCGAAATCGAAGCGCTTGAACAGTATCTTCAGCGCACGAGCACATTCCACGCCATCATCCGCCTGATGGGCATTGTGGTGATGATTGCTGCGGTAACCTATGCCTTTCGCGGGCATTATGGCGTCGAAATTGCGATCTGGGCCGCCATAGTACTGGGCCTGGAGCTGCTGGCCTACAAACGTACCCAGTCCTGCTTCAAAAAAGGCCCGGCTCCACTCAGTGAGGATGGCCAGATTGACGGGAAACCGGTGACCCGCAAACAAGTCCGGCTCGCAATCTATATTGAAATACTGGTCCCGACCTTTTTCATGACGGTTGCCAATGCGGCCCCAAGCCTGTTCTTGATGTTTTTGCCCGCGCCCGGACCAATTCTAGGCTTTCTCAATGCGGCAGTTCTGATGCTCAACATCGCTGCACAGCACACCTTCCGACCGTCTATGCCATTTATCACCATCCCCATTCCGGCCATTGGCCTGATCGGGTGTGCATGGGCCATGTCGACGCCCGAAAATTTCTGGCTAATCATGGCCATCGCAGCCAGCTTTCTCGTGCAAACGCTTTCAATTACGCTGTCAGGCGTTCGGGCGCAACGCAACCTCGTCTACTCCACCCGGAAAGCCGAGAACGAAGCCGTCGCGCGCCAGATTGCGGATGAAGCCAATACGGCGAAATCTGTGTTCCTCGCAAATATGAGCCATGAATTGCGCACACCACTCAACGCCATCATCGGCTATAGTGAAATGATGATGGAGGACGCAGAGGACGAACATCGTCTGTCCGATACGGCAGACCATCGCCGCATCATCATGGCTGCACAACGCCTGCTCTTGAACATCAACGACATTCTCGACTTCTCCAAAATTGAAGCCGGACGCCTCGATACCGAGATTGGGCAATTCGATCTTCGAGACATGATACAAGACGCTGTAGATGCCGTCTTCCCAATGATCGCTGAGAAGCCCGTCCAAATCAGGGTTACGCTGCCCGAAGATTTGCCACCATTCTGGTCAGACCGGCACCGACTGGAACAATGTCTCCTGAACCTGCTCTCCAATGCCGTTAAATTCACCCATGAAGGCGAGATTGAGGTTCGGGGGTATTTTGAATCGGACTCAGCCGTGGGGGAATTCGTTCTGGAAATCCGGGACACCGGTATAGGGATGAGCGAAGACCAATTGTCGAAAATCTTCAGCCCGTTCGTTCAGGCTGATGAATCTCTTACCCGTGAATATGGCGGAACGGGCCTCGGCCTGGTGATTACCAAGCATCTGATGGGACTACTGGAAGGCAGCATTGACGTAGAGAGCATGCCAGGCAAGGGCTCCATCTTCAGTTTGAAATTCCCGGTGATGACGCAATCCGCTCTCAGCGAGACCGATACCCAAACGCCAATCCGAAAAGATGCGCCGCTGGTCATGATTATTGATGATGATGCGGATGTACACGAGCTATTGTCGCGCGACCTCAAATCCATGGGATTCAATCTGGAACACGCCCTGTCTGCCGAAGACGGCTATGACAAACTCTGTCAGAACAGCCCATCGGTCATCGTTCTCGACCTGCATCTGCCCGGCAAATCCGGATATGAATTTCTGGAACAGTTAAAGTGCGATCCGGAAACCTCCGGCATTCCAGTGATCATCCATTCGGCCGACTGCGACCGCCAAACGTCTATCCAGAAGGGGGCTGTTACCTGCCTTCAAAAACCCGCCCGACGCGAAGATTTAATCGCCGAACTGATAAGATATGCGCGGCGCGCACCGGGCGCTGAAACGCAGGTAAAGAACTCGCATTCAGCACGAAATACTCCGCAGTCAAAATCCGCGTAATTCCTTAAAATTGAAAGCACTCAGATTAAGACTTTAGAGACAGTCGAAATGTAATCTTTACGGATATCAAAATAATTGCCGGGAAAATCGGTACTTCGGGGGCAAAACCAGAGCACAAATCATGACACGCATCCTCCTCGTCGAAGACAATGATGATAATTTCAACATGCTGGAACGCCGTCTGACGCGTCAGGGATTCGTTGTGATTGGCGCCCATGACGGCGCAATAGCGCTGGACAAAGCCGCTACAGAGGCCCCCGACATCGTTTTGATGGACATTTCAATGCCCGTCATGTCAGGTCTGGACGCGACACGCGAATTGCGCGACCGACCCGAAACACGCGGCCTGCCAATCATCGCTCTTACGGCTCATGTGGCCAAAAAAGATCGAGATGCCTGTTTTGAAGCGGGTTGCGACGCCTTTGAAAGCAAGCCGGTAAATTTCCGCAATCTCATGGAAACCATGTCCAATGTGCTGGCCATTAAAGGCAAGCAACTGACCGCTGCGCACTCAGCCTGATTTAACGAAAAGATATATGCTCGTGTCCCGCATGGCTGTCTTCTTCCTGAAGATGACCATGTGATATGCCGAAATTTGCAATAATCACAGCGAGCAGCACACCAAATGCCAGCGCCGGAATACTCCTGATCGGCCGCTCTTCTTTCATATGAGCCATCAATGGTCCGGTCGAAACAAAGAGCAAAAGCCCAGCCGATACCGCGAACATGAGCGACAAGCCATCAGCACCGACAGAATAGGTGAGCGGCAGCGCAACGAGCGTTCCAAGCGGCGTCGTAAGCGCGGCTGCGACAAACGCCAGAATGAAGGACAGGCGGTTGCTGACCCCGGCCCCGCGTAAAAGCGCAAAAGCGATCACGGCTTCGGGGAATTCATGAAGCACAAGACCCGGCGTCGCATGCACGCCCGTTTCCACGCCACGCGCGAAAGTGACCGAATAGATCATCCCATCCAGAAACGAGTGAATGCCGATTGCGATGAGCGGCGTAATGCCGGCGGCCAGCGTCTTAGCGTCCGGCACTGGCAACAGCATGCGCAGGATATCATGAACGAACAGGCCAAGGAAAAATCCCGCCAGCATGAAAAGCGGCGCGTTCGGATTGCCTAACAATGCCTCCGGTGCAAGATGGGTCAGCACCATTGTCAGCAAAAGGCCGCTCGCAATCAACGCAAAAACAGGCGCGTGTTTCTGGCTCCAGTCGCTTCGAATGGCGACCGTTATCAGACCAATCGTCGCCACAAAGGCGGCCAGACCGGTCAGAAAGAACGTGGCCAGTAGGGGGTTAGAAAACACGGTTTGGAATATCTCCGGAGTATTCGGCGCTAAGCCGTTGCGAGCAGGCGCTTATGCCTTATGTTATAATATACAATCAAGTCCATATATGACGGCGAAAGACTTTTCCAATGACCTTCGGTTTGATCAGCCTCCCTATTCTTGCACTGGCACTCAGCGGCGCGCACGATGATGCGCCCAGACAGGCGCGCGCCCATGTTCACGGTGTCGGCGAAGCCTTTCTCCTTCAGGAGAGCGACACACTTTTCCTGCAAGTGGTTGCGCCTGCTGCAAATTTCGCGACAGAAGATGCGGGCCCCCTCGGTCTTGAGGGGCTTCAGACCGCTGATCTGATGGATCAGCTCATCTCACCAAACTCTGCAGCGGGCTGTGCCTTCACCTCGGTTGAATTTGAAATCGAAGAGCTGGAAGAATCGGCAGAGCACGATCATGACCACCACGATGAAGACCATGAACATGACGCTCACGCCGAGCATCACGACCACGAGTCTGATGAACATGCCGAACATCATGCAGAGCATCACGGTGAAACACATGAAGACGATGAACATCATCATGACCATGAAGAAGACGAACATGCGGGCCATTCCAATATACTGATGTCGCTCGACGCCGTTTGCGATCACCCGGACCGCCTGCGCGACGTGGATTTCACCCTGTTCGAAACCTTCTCAGGATTTGACTCCCTGCAAACGACTTTCGTAACCGTTAATAGTGCGACAGCGACGACCCTCACACCTGATACATCTTCCATTTCCCGCCCATAACCAAAGCAGGAGATTCATGTGTCCCTTCTGACACTGAAAGACGTTGAGTTCGCCTGGCCGAATTCAGCTCCGTTCTTGAATATTGCCAGTTTTGAAATCGCGCCCGGCGAGCACGTCTTTCTCAAAGGGCCAAGCGGTTCCGGGAAAAGTACGCTGCTGGGCCTTATCTCTGGCGTATTGAGCGCGCAGAAGGGTGAAATCAGTTTCGATGGTCAGGACCTCGCCAAACTGTCCGGCGGCGCGCGCGACCGTGTGCGCGCCACTGATATGGGCGTCGTCTTCCAGCTGTTTAATCTGCTGCCCTATCTGAGCGTCATGTCTAATGTGACCCTGCCCTGCAAATTGTCAGCCGCCCGCCGAAACCGGGTCACGAATGGGGGCGATGACCTTGAGACAGAAGCGCGTCGCTTGCTGGAACGCCTGGGGCTGACAGACGAAAAACTGCTCAACAGTCCGGTCACCAATCTCTCTGTCGGACAGCAACAGCGCGTTGCCGCAGCGCGCGCACTTATCGGTGCGCCAAAGCTGATCATTGCAGACGAACCGACTTCTGCTCTTGATACACGTGCACGTGACGCGTTTCTGGCGCTTCTGAAAGAAGAAAGCGAACATGCCGGTTCCGCCTTATTATTCGTCAGTCATGATGACGGACTGGGAGATGCCTTTCACCGCCGCGTGGACCTGACGCAAATCAACACACTTGCGGAGGTGCCAGCATGACACTTCTTGCTCTGGCATGGGCTAGTCTCTGGAACCGCAGAGGCTCAGCCCTTCTGACCATTCTGGCCGTCGCTGTCAGTGTCCTTTTATTTGTTGGCGTCGATAAACTGCGCACCTCGTCTGAGGAAAGCTTCAGCCAGACCATTTCGGGTACGGACATGATTGTTGGTGCGCGCACCAGCCCGGTCAGTCTCGTCCTGTTCAGCATTTTTCATATTGGCGACCCGGCAGCCGGCATGACATGGGAAAGCTATGAGTGGCTTGCAGACCGCGAAGATGTTGCATGGACCGTTCCGATTTCTCTTGGTGATTCCCACCTTGGTCATCGCGTGGTCGGCACCACGACCGACTTCTTTGAACATTATAAATACCGTGACGGTCAGGATGTGACCTTTGCTGAAGGCACAGCCTTTGATGATTTATATGACGTTGTGATTGGCGCAGGCGTCGCTGAAGAGCTTGAATATGCGCTGGGCGACGAGATCACGCTGTCACATGGCACGGGGCCTGTCAGCTTTCAGTCTCACGACAACCGCCCGTTCACCATTACCGGTATTCTGAACCCGACCGGCACGCCCATTGACGGGTCGGTGCTGGTATCCCTTCCAGCCATTGAGGCAATTCATGTCGGCTGGCAGAGCGGTGCCCCCTCCCCACTCGCAAACATTCTTACAGCAGATGACGTTCGTCAGCTCGATCTGACACCTCACGTCATCTCATCTGCCTTGGTTGGACTGACCGACCGTCGCCGGTCACTTCTCGCCATGCGTGCAGTGAACACCTATCCGGAAGAAGCCCTGCTCGCAGCGCGTCCCGCGCAAGCCATCGCCGAAATCTGGGAGCTTGTAGGTGTCGCCGGCAAAGCGCTTCTGGCTGTATCCGGGTTTGTGATTGTAGTGGGATTGGTCTCCATCCTCACCTCCATCCTGACCAGCCTACGCGAACGCCGCCGGGAAATGGCCGTCTTGCGCGCCGTCGGGGCCGGACCTCACCACATTGTGCTGTTACTCATATGCGAAGCGATCTTTCTGGCCGCGATCGGATCGGCTATCGGTATCGGACTGGTTTATCTCATGATCGCTCTTGCAGCGCCCATGTTTGAAGCCCAATTCGGTATTGCACTGGCACAGAGCGAGTTTGGTTCGACGGACATGATTGTTTTTGCCGTCGTTACAGCCTCAGCCGGACTGCTGGGCCTGATCCCCGCCCTGCAGGCGCTCAAGAATTCACTCGCTGATGGTCTGTCCATCAAACTTTGAAAGGCGACGTAAATGACTCTCTCGACGAAATCACTGCTCCTGGCTTTGTCCGCTTCACTTCTGGTGATGGGCGCGCACGCACAAGCAAGTGAGCCAAACCAGTCCGTCTGGGAAGGTGAGGTCGACGAAGATGGATATCTTGAGCTGACCTGGCAGGATCTCATGCCAGAGGGCGAAGAAGATCGTCTGCGTGAAATGTATGCGCTCCAGGCTCAGGAAATGCTGCGCAATGGTCAGTTCATCGCTGAAGGCGGCCCGAATGATGTGGGCGTTCAGATTGGCACGTATAACACCGTGGCGGAACTCGACGGCCAGAAAGTCCGCCTGCCGGGTTACACTGTGACCTTCGACTTCAGCCCGGGCGCACAGATTGAGGAATTCCTGCTCGTGCCAACGCTGGGCGCATGCGTGCATGTGCCTCCGCCACCTCCAAATCAGACGGTTTATGTCGAAACGGACGAGCCCATCGCTATTCGTGATCTGGCGCAGGCTGTCTGGCTGCGCGGTACGCTGGTCGCGACGACGCAAAGCACAGACCTCGCGGATGCGGCCTACACTATCATTCTGGATGACGTGACTGAATATAATTACCGTACGCGTTAAAGCTTTCAGCTGCCTCGACATCTGAGACAAATGTTAACGGAGCCACGCGCTCCGTTAATTTTTTTGTGTCGAAAAAAACAATGCCCCAGTGATTTCAGTCCATTGCACCAGCTGTGTGGATTTCAATGAAACTTAGCTGAAATCCGCTGGTTTCCGGCTACTCATCTCTAAGGTCTCCAGCAGAATATTAACGCGTGGTCCAGCGAGAAAGCGGGCCCCGATCATCGCTAATTTCACACGACACACTGCCAAGACCAGCAAGGGCAGGATGAGAGGGCTTTTGCATGAAAAACCTGTGGGGACAGACACAATTGCACGACGAATGGCCGCCGGTAGAGCGTCAGGTCGGGCTTGCGAGCCTGAGAGTATTGTTCGGATTCTGGGTCGGTATTTTTGCGATCGTCGGCACATTCTGGACAATGATCGACATATCGAAATTCTGGTAAGCCAGATAGCTCAGCCCAGGACACGCTTCAGAAAAGCGTTGAGCGTCTCAGGTTTCAGCTCATTCTTACTGAAATAGCCGTTCAGTCCGGCAGGCGGCTCATCGAATCCAAGCTCTTCAAGTTCGGTCGCCGTAAACAGATAGATCGGTGCAGATGTCAGACGTCTCAGGCGTTGAAGTGGAATATCGAAACGTCTGAAGGGCGGCAGCCGGTTATCAAGAAGAATAACGCCCAACTCCTCTGAGCCAGACAAAAAATCTTCAGCGTCCTCAACCGAACTCAGATGCACAAATGGCGCATTAGCATAGTCGGAAATCTGCAGCATGTGACTGAAAAGCCGCGCGACAGAGGCGCTGTCATCTATAAGCAAAATGGTAATAGCCCCGCCTCCTTCGTAAACAGAAGCCTGCAATCCTTAAATAAACATCTGATCACGGCTTAGACTGATTCAACCCAGAATTTGGTATCTTTTCAGCTACGCGTTCACGGTTTCTGGGGACAGATACCGCCCAAGTCTTACATACACCCGTCAATACTGGATATTGGGCAATCTGCCGGGTATTTGCGGAAATGCATTTCTCGTTGCTGAATTCTGGTTTTTCAGGCATATTCTCAAGGTCCTGAAGTAAACTGCGATGATCAGGACCTATGAACTAGTCAGCACGCAGATGGATATGCGAAGTGTGAATGAAGCGAGAACTACTCACTTTGCGAGAGAGGACAGCATACAGATATGAGTTTTGACGACGACGAACCACGCCGCGAGCGTGACGGTGGTCGTGGGCGCCGCCCCAAACGAGGGGGGCGCAGAGAGTTCGGCAGCGACAACGAATTTGGCAGTCCTTTCTCTGATCCATATGATAACCCTCAGCCGAGCAGCGGCTATGGGAATTCCGGTTATAGCAGTGACAATAGCGGCGGTGGTTATCGCGGTGGCGGCGGCGGTGGATACCGTGGCGGTGGCGATCGTGATGGCGGTGGCGGCGGCTATCGCGGTGGCGGCGGCGGTGGAT
>CENJ01008807.1_pt1 | contig 17131 bp, 16 predicted proteins | sample 356161 | NCBI WGS metagenome assembly CENJ01 (sample SAMEA2619531, study PRJEB7988) | marine metagenome | biome: marine biome (ENVO:00000447); feature: surface water layer (ENVO:00002042); material: "saline water (ENVO:00002010), including plankton (ENVO:xxxxxxxx)" | depth 5 m
ACGACATCGTCATCATCGCTTCAGCAGAAGCTTGGCGTGGCGTAATTTTTTTCACCGGAATTTCTTGACAATCCGCGGCATTACGCCCACCTACGGCGGGTGCTAGCTGGCACTCTATAGTGTTGAGTGCCAGAGATTAATTGCAAATCCAACTGGAGGAGAAAGAGGCATGAAGTTCAGGCCCCTTCACGACCGTGTGGTTGTTCAGCGGACCGAGTCCGAGGAAAAGACCGCAGGTGGCATTATTATCCCGGACACCGCCAAGGAAAAGCCGATGGAAGGCAAGGTTATTGCCGTCGGTGGTGGTGCACGCGACGAGCAGGGCAAGGTCCAGCCGCTCGATGTCAAGGCAGGCGACTCGGTTCTGTTCGGCAAATGGTCCGGAACGGAAGTCAAGATCGATGGCCAGGATTTCCTGATCATGAAGGAATCCGACATCATGGGAATCATCGAGTAATTCCCCCGACCATCGTCTGACCACATACAAGATAGAAGGATGAAGAGAAATGGCTGCTAAGGAAGTCAAATTCGGCTCTGACGCCAGGACACGGATGCTCGAGGGCGTCGATACCCTGGCCAACGCCGTAAAAGTCACGCTCGGCCCGAAAGGCCGCAATGTCGTGCTCGAAAAATCGTTCGGTGCCCCGCGCATCACCAAGGACGGCGTGACCGTCGCCAAGGACATCGAGCTGAAGGACAAGTTCCAGAACATGGGCGCACAGATGGTGCGCGAGGTTGCCTCGAAGGCCAATGATGTTGCCGGTGACGGCACCACGACAGCCACCGTTCTGGCCCAGTCGATCGCCCAGGAAGGCGCCCGCGCCGTTGCTGCCGGCATGAACCCGATGGACCTCAAGCGCGGCATCGACATGGCTGTTGAGTCGGTTGTTGCACAGCTTGAGAAGATGTCGAAGAAGATCTCCACCTCTGACGAGGTTGCGCAGGTCGGCACCATCTCGGCGAATGGCGAGGAAGAAATCGGCAAGATGATCGCCGAAGCCATGGAGCGCGTCGGCAATGAAGGCGTGATCACCGTGGAAGAGGCAAAGAGCCTCGACACCGAGCTTGACGTCGTTGAGGGCATGCAGTTCGACCGCGGTTACCTGTCGCCTTACTTCGTGACCGACGCCGAGAAGATGCGCGCCACGCTCGAAGACCCGTACATTCTGCTCCATGAGAAGAAGCTGTCCAATCTTCAGGACATGCTGCCGATCCTGGAAAAGGTCGTACAGTCGGGCCGTCCGCTGCTGATCATCGCCGAGGACATCGAGGGTGAGGCGCTTGCCACACTCGTCGTGAACCGCCTTCGTGGCGGCCTCAAGGTTGCCGCCGTCAAGGCTCCCGGTTTTGGCGACCGCCGCAAGGCCATGCTCGAGGATATCGCGATCCTGACCAAGGGCACCGTGGTGTCCGAGGAAGTCGGCATCTCGCTCGACGCCGTGACCTTGGAAATGCTTGGTTCGGCCAAGCGCGTCGAGATCACCAAGGACGAGACCACCATTGTCGATGGCACTGGTGAGAAGTCCGAGATCGAGGCCCGCTGCTCGCAGATTCGCGCCCAGGCCGAGGAAACAACCTCGGATTATGACCGCGAGAAGCTGCAGGAGCGTCTTGCCAAGCTGGCTGGCGGTGTCGCCGTCATCCGCGTTGGTGGTGCCACCGAGGTCGAGGTGAAGGAACGCAAGGACCGTGTTGATGATGCGATGCACGCCACCCGCGCTGCCGTTGAAGAAGGCATCGTGCCTGGTGGCGGTGTTGCGCTGGTCAAGTCGATTGCCGGTCTCGACAAGCTGAAGCCGGCCAACCGTGACCAGGAAGTCGGCGTCGAAATCGTGCGTCGTGCCCTGCAGTCCCCGGCCCGCAACATTGCCGAGAATGCCGGTGCCGAAGGTTCGGTCATCGTCGGCAAGCTGCTTGAGAGCACGGAAGCCAATGAAGGCTATGATGCCACCAACGGCATCTTTACCGACATGGTGAAGGCCGGCGTCATCGACCCGACCAAGGTCGTCCGCTCGTCGCTGCAGAACGCTGCCTCGGTTGCCGCGCTGCTGATCACCACCGAAGCGATGGTGGCCGACCAGCCGGAGTCGAAGGAAGCAGCCCCGGCCGCGCCTGACATGGGCGGCATGGGCGGCATGGGTGGCATGGGCTTCTAAGCCCCGCGCCAACCACGCACCGAAATCAGGCCGGAGGGCAGCCGCCCTCCGGCTTTTTTTTATTGATCCTTCAGGAATTCGCCGGTCAGGCGGATGGCGTCGGCAAGCCCGACTCGCTCGACCGTCGTGCCGGCCGGAAAGGCGCTTGTCAGCCGCGTTGGCAGGCGGCTGTCGAGCATCACGAAGACGCCCTTGTCGGTGCCGCGCCGGATCAGCCGTCCGAAGGCCTGGCGAAGCTTCAGGCGGGTCACCCTGTCAACCCAGGCATCGCGTCCCTGCCAGTCGGCCCGCGCCTTGAACAGGATGTCGGCGCGGGGCCAGGGCATGCGGTCGAAGATGATCAGCCGCAGCGCCTCGCCCGGCACGTCGATGCCATCGCGCACCGCATCGGTGCCGAGCAGGCAGGAATGCGGCTCCTCGCGGAAAATCTGCAACAGCGTCTGCAGGTTCATTCTGTCGACATGCTGCGCGTAGAGTGGCAGACCTTCGGCCTCGAGTCGGCGCGCCAGCTCGGGATGCACGGCGCGAAGCCTCCTGATCGCCGTGAACAGCCCCAACCCGCCGCCACCCGCCGCAATCATCAGCGCCGCCATGGCGGCGGCGATGGCCGCCGGCCGTTCGCGTTCAAGGTCATTCACCACGAGGATTCGCGTCTGCGCGGCATAATCGAATGGGGAGTCGAACCCTGCCCGCATCGATGGATGTTCCAGATGCAGTGCGCCGGTCAGCGCCAATGCCGAATCCCAGGGGGTGGTGTCCCCGGATGCTGTGTCCGGGCGGGCCGGCTGTGCTTCGGGCGTCACCGCGCCTTTGACCGCTGGCAGCGGGTCGCGGAGCGTTGCCGAGGTGACAGCGACGCCATGTGCCGGCTGCAGCACCATGCTGGCAAACGGAATGGTCGGGTCGAGCCAGTGCCGTGCCACCCCGACATCGCGGTCGGTGCCGTCGATGCGGTCGATCTGCATCCAGTCGACAAACCCGTCAGACGGGCCGGACAGCGCGCTGTCGAGAAGCGCCTTCCAGCCGGAGACAGGTCCGGCGGCGCGCAATTCCAGCCCGCGTATGGCGCCTTCAAGACGCGCCCGTTCAGGGCTTTCCAGCTCCTCGGCGCGGTTGTCGAGGATGGCACGAAGCCGCGCCGCCAGCTTGTGAAGCGGGGTGGCCAGGCCGGCCAGCGCGGCACTCAGCGGTTCGATGGTCTCCAGCAGCGGCTCCGGCGCCGGATGGAAATGCGCCTGCAGATCATAGGGGCTCTCGACATCCTCGACACGGCCATAGAGGGTCTGGCGAAGCACCATGAAGAACTGCTCTGCCGGGCCCACAGGAGACGCGTTGCTGATCCGTTTCTGCCATCCCTGGCCGGGAAGCGCGCGCGCCGCCTCAAGCGCGCTCTCAAGGTCGGCAAGCGCTTCGGGATCATCGGCAAGCAGCTCGTCAAGCCGCCGTTTCAGCCCGCGGGCGCGGCCCCGCCGCCCATCTTCGGCGCCGCGGATCCAGCCGCGCAGCTCGGCCGCCTCCTGCGCGCTGAGATAGAGCGAAAAGGCGCTGTCGGCGGCGTCGAACAGATGATGCCCCTCATCGAAGACATAGCGCATCGGGCGCCGGCGCTCACCACTTCGCTCGTCATTCGGGTCGGGCGGCGGCGCGTAGGCGGCATTGATCATCACCAGCGCGTGGTTGCTGATGACGATGTCGGCGCGGCGCGACCGGCGCACCGATTTCTCGACAAAGCATCGGTTGTAATGGCTGCAGGCGCTGTGGATACATTCGCCGCGCCGGTCAGCAAGGCCGACTGTCTGGGCCCGCCCGGCAAGATCGGTCAACCAGGCCGGAAAGGTGGCGCCAGTCAGATCGCCATCATTCGTCGCCCCGGCCCAGCGTGCCATCAGCCCCAGCGCGGTGCCGCGTCGCGGTGCCCCGGCAAGCTGGCCAAGCGCCTCCTCCAGATTGAGAAGACACAGATAATTCTCCCGTCCCTTGCGGATCACCACCTTGCGTGACCAGTCGGTGGGATCGGGATAGAGGCGGGTCAGTTCGGCCGCGATCTGGTGCTGCAGCGTGCGGGTATAGGTCGAAATCCAGACCGGCGCGGCATTCGTCTCGGCCCACAATGTCGCCGGCGCCAGATAGCCAAGCGTCTTGCCGGTGCCGGTGCCAGCCTCGGCAAGCACCATGGCCGGTGTCGGGCCGGCCTCAGGCGTGTCAAACCCGGCGGCCAGCGCGGCGGCATAGTCGGATTGTGACTGTCGCGGCTCGGCACCTGTCCCCAGCATGTTGGCAAGCCGCCGGCGGGCGGCATCGGCCATCACCGGCGCGGTCCCCGGCGGCGGGCTGGCGGTGAAATCCGTATATTCCGGCAGCCGGTGCCAGATCGCTGCCTGGCGGCCATCCGGCGGTGCGGCGGGCGGCATGGCCAGCCCCAGATGCGCCAGGATGATCGGCCCCCAGGGCCAGCCGGCGGCGGCCATCATCGTCGCGATCGCACCGGCCTCGTGGCGCTGTGCTTCCGGCGCTGCGGCCATTTCATCGAGAAGCGTGTAGGCGGCGCGTGGCAGCAGCGCTGCCATATCCTCGCCCCCGGCAGGGCGCGGCAGGGCCAGCTGCGCCGCCAGCCCGCGCGGTGTCGGCAGGCAGAATCTGGCAGGCCGGATGAAGGCATAGAGCTCCATCACATCGAGGCAGGTCGCGATCTCATGGCCGGCCCGCGCCTCGCTCCAGCGGCGATGACAGACAATTGGCACATTGCGGGCAAGCCGCGCCGCCGCTGTCTGCCGGTCGATGGTGGCAATCTCACCAGCCTCGGAAATCCAGATCAGCCTGGTGCCGGCCGGATAGAAGACCGGCGCCGCGTGAAGCTCGGGGATGGTGACCGTGGTCACCCCAAGCCCGTCTGAGAAGGGAGGTTCCATCACCCTGATATAGCGGTAAACAGGGTGAGCGACCAGCCGCCAAATGGCCGCCCGCCCGGGGCCGTCCCGCCACGATCTTGTGCCGGTGTGTAGCAGGCAAGCAGGCTTGCCTGACCGCGGGATTTGCGGCATAGATGGCGCCACCTGTCGCGGGCGTGCTGCCAGCGGCAAAAGCGAAACGCAGGATAGGAAACATGACCGACATCGCCGCCGAACTGAAAGCCGTCGCCAGCGACGCGAAAGCCTGGCCCTTTGCCGAGGCGCGCGACCTGGTCAAACGGCTCGACGGCATGGGTCATGGCGGCGAGGTGCTGTTCGAGACAGGTTACGGCCCGTCGGGCCTGCCGCATATCGGCACCTTCGGCGAGGTGGTGCGCACCAGCATGGTGCGGCATGCTTTCGAGGTGCTGACCGGCGCGAAGACGCGGCTGGTCTGTTTTTCCGATGATATGGATGGGCTTCGCAAGGTGCCTGACAATGTCCCGAATGGTGAGGTTCTGAGAGAAGATCTGGGGCTGCCGCTGACCTCGGTTCGCGACCCGTTTGGCACGCACCCCTCCTTTGGCGCGCACAACAATGCCCGTCTGCAGGCGTTTCTTGATTCTTTCGGTTTCGACTATGAATTTGTCAGCTCGACCGACTGTTACCGTTCCGGGCGCTTTGATGACGGGTTGCGCGCCGTGCTGGCGAATTATGACGCCATCATGGATATCATGCTGCCGACCCTGGGTGAGGAGCGGCGCGCCACCTACAGCCCGTTCTTCCCGGTCTGCCCGGACAGTGGCCATGTCCTGCAGGCCAAGGTCATCGCCACGCATCCTGAGCGTGACGCCATCACCTATCTCCACCCCGACAGCGGCGCCGAGATCGAAACCGGCATCACAGGCGGGGCATGCAAACTGCAATGGAAGGCCGACTGGGCGATGCGCTGGTTCGTGCTTGGCGTCGATTACGAGATGGCCGGCAAGGATCTGATTGACTCGGTACGGCAATCCTCAAAGATCACCCGCGCCATGGGCGGCACGCCGCCATGCGGGATTTCCTATGAGCTGTTCCTGGATTCGGCCGGCGAGAAAATTTCCAAATCGAAGGGCAATGGCCTCAGCATTGAAGAGTGGCTCAGCTATGGCAGTCCGGAATCGCTGTCGCTGTTCATGTATGCTCAGCCGCGGCGCGCCAAGCGGATGCATTTCGACGTGATCCCGAAGACGGTTGATGAATATTACCAGCATCGCGGCAAGGCAGCATCGCAGGCACCGACCGAATTGCTGGAAAACCCGGCCTGGCATATCCATGCCGGGGCGCCGCCAAGCGACAGTCTGCCGGTCAGCTATACGCTGCTGCTGAACCTCGCCTCGGTCTGTCTTGCCGAAACGCCCGATGTTGTCTGGAGCTATGTCAGCGACTATGCGCCGGGAGTCAGTGCCGAGACGCATCCCGAACTCGACCGGATGATTGGCTATGCTGTCACCTATTATCAGGACCGGGTGCGCCCGCATAAAACCTATCGCCGACCAAGCGATGAGGAAGCAGGCCATATCGCGGCACTTGTCGAGGCCATCATGGCGCTGCCCGCCGATGCCGACGCCGAGGCCATCCAGTCTGCCGTCTATGCCACTGGCAAGGCGGCCGGATATGAGAATCTGCGGGCCTGGTTCCAATGCCTCTATGAGGTGCTTCTCGGACAGTCCGAAGGCCCCCGCATGGGATCGTTCTTCGCGCTCTATGGGCGTGAGCAATCGATCGAGCTGATGAACAGTGCGCTGGCTGGTGAATTGGCCAGCGACCTGGCCGGTGACCTGTCCGGCGTCCAGGCACATGACGGGGACGCGGCTTGATCTGGCAACTCGCCGCCGGCATGGCGCGGCTGCTGCCGCCCGAGGCGGCGCACCGTGCGGCGGTGGCAACACTTCGCCATCGCATCGGCCCGGCGCCCGACCTGCCCTCTCTTCCGGTCAGCGTCGCCGGCCTCGATTTTGCCAGCCCGCTGGGTCTTGCGGCCGGGTTTGACAAGGATGCATCCTGCCCGGACGGGGCCCTGCGGCTTGGCTTCAGCCATGTCGAGCTCGGCACCATCACCCCGCAACCGCAACCTGGCAACCCGCGGCCGCGCGTCTTCAGGCTTGCTGCCGATGGCGCTGTCATCAACCGCTATGGCTTCAACAGCCGCGGCATGGCGGCGGCGGCGGTGCAGCTGGCCAGACGACAGGCCAAGATGGGGGATGCCAAAGAGGGGGATGCCAATTCAGGACGGGCCGGCATAATCGGGATCAATGTCGGGGCCAACAAGACAAGCAGCGCGCCAACCGAGGATTACCGCATCGCCGTGGCGCGGCTTGCTGCCTATGCCGATTACATCACGCTGAATATCTCCTCGCCGAACACGCCGGGACTTCGGGATCTGCAGACAGCTGACAATCTGCGTCTGCTCATTGCCGCTGGCCGTGCCGGGCTTGCCGAGGCCGGCTGCGAGCGGCCGCTTTTCATCAAGCTTGCGCCCGACCTTGCGCCGGCCGATATCGAGGCCATCGCCGCGACGGCCGTAGATGAGAGGGTTGCCGGGCTGATCGCCACCAACACCACCATCGCCAGGCCCGAAGGGCTGCAATCCGCCCATACCGCCGAGGCAGGCGGCCTGTCAGGCGCGCCGCTGTTCGCCATGGCAACGCATGTGCTGGCCGAAATGGCAGGCCGGGTGTCGGCTGGCGGGCCGGTTCTGGTGGGGGCCGGGGGCGTTGCCACTGGCTGGCAGGCCTATGCCAAGATTCTCGTCGGCGCCAGCCTTGTGCAGCTTTATACCGCGCTGGCGCTGGAAGGACCGGAGCTGCCGGCACGCGTCATTCGCGAGCTGGCCGCGTTGCTGGCGTCAGATGGCGTTGCCGACATAGAAGGCGCCCGCGGTCAGATTCCGGATGCGGACAAGGCTATGCAACATGCGCTTCGTCTTGCGCGAAACGCCTGAGCGCCAACGGCAATAGCGGGATTGGCGGGTCGGCCGGGGCAGGTGCCCGCAGCCGGCCTTCCTGCTGCAGCCGGTCCAGATCATCATCGACAAAGGGCGGGCTGTTGATCTGGCCGAGAAGCCGGAAATAGATCAACACGACAAGCCGTGCCGACGACGCCATGCTGGATTGCTGGCGCGCATCCTCAACACGGTTGCAGAACTCGTCGAGAGAGACAGCCTCACGCTGCAGCATGCTGTCGATACTGTCCCATACATAGGCTTCCAGCACGATGGTTGTGCGGCGGTCGCCGATGCGGACGTTTCGTTTCAGCCGCCGTCCGGTGGAGGCCGGATTGGGCTGCGGCATACGCCGTGACGTAGGCAGGATGGTTTCAGGTCTGTGCATCATTCATATCCATACATCAAGTGTCGTTGCTTTGGGTGGCCATACCTCCCCGGCCACACAAGGTGACGGGTGCCGGAGGCGGAAATGATCCTTTTGGGTAATTCATGATAGTCCTAAAGAATTAATATTCCGCTAATGCCAAATGGATTTTACGACCCCCTGTATCGGCCCGGCCATGGCGGTGATTCAGTCTTGACCTGACCGGGGTCGTGGCCTATACCCACCCATCGTTATTCATGGCAGGCTATGATGCCTGCCGCGCCGCGCCGGACGCGGCGGATGTTTCGAAAGATGGGAGCCGAAAAATGGCCAAGCGCTGTCAGATCACTGGCAAGACCGTGATGTCGGGCAACAATGTCAGCCACGCGAACAACAAGACGCGTCGGCGTTTCCTTCCGAACCTTCAGCAGGCCACGATGCAGAGCGAGGCTCTTGGCCGCCGCGTCAGCCTGCGGCTGTCGACAAGCGCCATGCGCACCATTGAAAAGCATGGTGGCCTCGACGCCTTTCTGATGCAGGCCCGCAATGCCGAGCTTGCCGATGAGGCACGCCAGCTGAAGCGCGAGATCATGGCTGCCCAGGGTGCCAGCTGACGACCCTGCCAGCTGACCATCACGGCACATTTTCAAAGGCCCCGTCTCCCGGCGGGGCTTTTTTCATGAAGGTGGGGCTTTTTGGTGAAGGTGAGGCTTTTTGGTGAAGGTGAGCCTGGGGCAGGATGATGCGGCTGTCAGGCGACGCGGCTATGGCGCCGGTTGGCATCCTCGTCGAACAGATCGGTCAGCTGGCCGACAACCGCCCCGCCAAGCTGGTCGACATCGGTGATGGTCACCGCGCGGCGATAATAGCGGGTCACGTCATGGCCGATCCCGATGGCGAGAAGCTCCACCGGCGAGCGTGTTTCGATATAGCCGATGACCTCGCGGAGATGTTTTTCCAGATAGCTGCCGCTATTCACCGACAGGGTTGAATCATCAACCGGCGCGCCGTCGGAAATCACCAGAAGGATGCGTCTGTCCTCATTGCGCGCCAGCAGGCGTTCATGCGCCCAGAGCAGCGCCTCGCCGTCGATATTCTCTTTCAGGATTCCTTCGCGCAGCATCAGGCCAAGCGATTTGCGGGCCCGCCGCCAGGGGGCATCGGCACCCTTGTAGATGATATGGCGAAGATCGTTCAGCCGCCCGGGCGCCGGCGGCTTGCCGGCCTGCTGCCAGACCTCGCGTGACTGGCCACCCTTCCAGGCGCGCGTCGTAAAGCCGAGGATCTCGACCTTGACGCCGCAGCGCTCGAGCGTGCGCGCCAGAATGTCGGCGGTGACGGCGGCGATGGTGATCGGCCGGCCGCGCATTGATCCGGAATTGTCGAGAAGCAGCGTCACCACCGTGTCGCGGAATTTCGTGTCCTGCTCCATCTTGTAGGATAGCGGGCTGAGCGGCTGTGTCACCACACGGTGAAGCTTGCCGGCATCGAGGATGCCCTCCTCGAGATCGAAATCCCAGGACCGGTTCTGGTGCGCCATCAGCTTGCGCTGCAGCCTGTTGGCAAGCTTGCCGACAACCGAGGCGACATTTTCCATATGCCGGTCAAGCATCACGCGCAGCCTGTCCAGCTCCTCCGGATCGCACAGATCGGCGGCGGCAACAATCTCGTCAAATCGGGTCTCGAAGACGCGGTAGGCATCCTGGCTCGGGCCGCGGTCCTGATTATGGCCCTGCATGTCAGAATGCGGCGAGTCACCGTCGGACATGCCGTCCTCGGCGCCATCGGCCTCGACCATGTCGCCATCCTCGGATGCGCCGCCATCGCCGGCATCTTCCATGCTCTGGCCGTCGTCACCCTCGGACTGGTCCTCGCCAACGGATGACTGCTCGCCGCCATCTTCATTCTGCTGGTCGCCATTGTCCTCGGACTCATCGCCATCTTCCTCGGAATCATCCTGATCCGATGCCGAATCACCAAGATCGGTCTCAAGCGCCCCGATCAGGCGGCGCGAGATCTCGGCGAAACGGGCCTGATCCTCCAGCGAGTCATCAAGCTCCGAGAACAGCTCGCCAGCGCGGCTTTCAACCCAGGGTCGCCACAGATCCATCGCCATCGACAGGTTCTGTGGTGGCGGCGCGCCGGTCAGCTTTTCGCGAAGCAACAGCCGCACCACTTCGGCGATGCCGGCCTCATCAGCCTGCCCCGGCGCCTCGATCTGGCGGCTCTCATAGCGCTGGTTCAGCGCCGCTTCCAGATTGTCACCGACACCTTTCAGGTCGCGCGCGCCTATGGCCTCGACGCGGGCCCGCTCGGCGGATTCGAAAATCGCCCGCGCACCGTCAAGGCTGGGACACAGCTTGCGGTGCGTGGCATCGTCATGATGGGCGAGCCACAGGGCCGCCCCGTCGGCGGCGCCGCGAAGACTGGCGCGTTGCTGGGCGGTGGCGCGTGGCGGTAGCGCCGGAAGCCGCACTTCCGCCTTGCCAACATGCGTGTCGGTGCCGGCATAGCTGACCTGATGGTCAACGCCGCCGGCCACCGCGCGCATCGCGGCGGCGGTCGATTTCAGGAATTGCTGGTTCGCGTCACCGTTCGCCATGTGGCGTGCCTAGCCGGCGGTGGCCTGGCGGACCGGCGCCTCTGGCAGGTCGATGCCAAAGCAGCGCTGGTAATATTCGGCCACGGTCGGACGTTCGACCTCGTCGCATTTGTTCAGGAAGCTCATCCGGAAGGCCAGCGTCATGTCATTGAAGATCAATGTGTTCTCGGCCCAGGTGATGACCGTCCGCGGCGACATCACCGTCGACAGGTCGCCCGACATGAAGCCGCTTCGTGTCAGGTCGGCCATCCGCACCATGTTGGCCAGCGTCTCGCGCCCTTCGGCATTGTCGTAGGATGTCAGCTTTGCGGCGACGATATCGACCTCGTCATCATGCGGCAGATAGTTCAGCGTCGTGACGATCGACCAGCGGTCCATCTGGCCCTGGTTGATCTGCTGCGTGCCATGATACAGGCCTGTGGTGTCGCCAAGCCCGACCGTGTTGGCGGTGGCGAACAGGCGGAAGCTGGGATTCGGATGAATCACCCGGTTGGTGTCGAGAAGTGTCAGTTTGCCGTCGACTTCCAGGACGCGCTGGATCACGAACATCACATCGGCGCGGCCAGCATCATATTCATCAAAGACGATCGCTACCGGGTTCTGCAGCGCCCAGGGAAGGATGCCCTCGCGGAACTCGGTCACCTGCTTGCCATCGCGAAGTACGATGGCGTCCTTGCCGATCAGGTCGATCCGACTGATATGGCTGTCGAGATTGACCCGGATGCAGGGCCAGTTCAGCCGTGCCGCAACCTGTTCGATATGCGTCGATTTGCCAGTGCCATGATAGCCTTGAATCATCACCCGCCGGTTATGCGCAAAGCCGGCAAGAATGGCCAGTGTGGTGTCATGGTCGAACTGATATGCCTCGTCGCGCGTCGGCACATATTCCGAACCTTCGGAAAAGGCCGGCACCTTCATGTCGACATCCAGGCCGAATACGCTGCGGACGTCGATTTCGGTGTCCGGCGCGGCCAGCGGATGGGCGCTCATCTTGGTCATGGTCTGGTCATTGGGCATAACAGTCTTGTCTCCGAAAACACGCCGCCAGCTTGGCGTCTAGGTCAGGAAATGGTTGGTGCCGAGGCGCTTTGCAATGATTTGCGAATCAAATCATATGCGAGATTTATATCTTTTAGACGTTCCTCGGCCCCGGCGTCACCCCCATTAGTGTCGGGATGATGTTCTTTTGCCAGTTGCTTATACTGCGCCTTCACCTGATCAAGATCGTCGACAGGCTCCATGCGCAGGGTTTTCCAGGCACGTCTTTCTTCCGGGTTGATCTGTCGTCCGCCAGGCGCGGCAGTGCCGCGATTCTCGAAATCGAACAATCCCATCGGATCGTCGAACATCTCCTCAGCCGGCTTGCCGGTGGCAAATTTCCAGCTTGGCCGTTCCCAGGTCGTGGCGCGCCGGATTTCCGCTTCCAGCGCCGCCCCCTGCAGCCCCTCATAGTAATTCCATGATTTGTTATAGGCCCGGACATGCTCGAGGCAGAACCAGATATAGTCACGCAGCGCGTCGCGCGACTTTGGCGCCGGGTAATGCGCTTCGGCCATACAGCCTTCCGCCTCGCACAGCCGCGTTGCACCGGCGCTCTGCTGGTCGGTCTCGGCATTGCCGGGGATCTTGACCTCTGGTCTGGAGGGGCGTCTCATAACCTGTTCCATCATAAAGCCATGCCGCTGGCTGGCAACCTCAACCCCCGCGGCAGGAGATAGCACATGACCATGGCAGACACCATAGCCGGAAAACTCGAAAAGGCGCTTTCACCGCGCGAGATCGAGGTTCTTGATGTCAGCTACAAGCATGCTGGCCATGCCGGCTGGCGCGAGGGCGGCGAAACGCATTTCGAGGTCACAATCCGTGCCGATATATTCACCGGCAAGAGCCGCGTTGCATGCCACCGGATGGTGAACGGCATTCTGGCCGAAGAACTTGCCAGCAGCGTTCACGCGCTGCAGCTCGACCTGTCAGCCTGATTTCAGTCGTCGATGGCGTAGGCGACGCAGGAATTGGCCAGCGCGCTGCCACGCGCATCACCGCGCGCCCGTGTTGTTTCCAGGCCGCTGCTGCCGACCGGGACGCGGGCCCGGCGGGCATCCTCGCCATAGCGGGTCTGAAAGGCGATGGTGCCGACGGTTCCCATCAATTCGCTGATATGGGTACAGCCATGCCGCCCGCCGATGGCCGCCGTGACGCGGCGGCGCCAGCCTGGCCCGATGGTCAGCCCAACAAGATTCTGGAAGACATCATTCGCTGTCGGGCAGATGGCATAGGGCCCCGAAATGGTGATCGCCTCGGCGGCGGTGACCGTCATTGACCTGTCGATCGTCACCCGCACCTTCATGTGATGCACGAATTGATCCGGCGTCACATCGCCGCGGAATTCCGACGGGAAACTGTAGGTCTTGTTGTCGGTGATCTCGGCCTCGATGTCATATTGCCCGTCCTCGCGGACGAAGCCGTTACAGCTGATACGCCGGTTATGCACCTCCTCGCGCGGGGCCGGGGGGCTCAGCGTGACGTTATGTTCATCGCCGTAAGGTGTGGCTGGTCTATGCATTTCGAGTGCTCCAGAGTCGCAGGCTTGTCACCTTGTTGCCGTCGCGTTTCAGGATCCTGAAACGGATGTTGTGAAAGCGGAATTCCTGGCCAGGCCGCGGGATTGTCCGGCTCTCATAGAGAACAAGGCCGGCGATCGTCGAGGCATCCTCGTCGGGAAGCTGCCAGGCAAGCGCCCGGTTCAGGTCACGGATCGTCACCGCGCCATCGACAATCCACGAGCCGTCCGGCTGCGCCGTCAGGCCGGCAAGGTCGACATCATGCTCGTCATCGATATCGCCGACAATCTCCTCGAGGATATCCTCAAGCGTCACGATCCCCTGCAGGTCGCCATATTCATCGACAACGACGGCGAAATGCTCGCGCCGTGTGCGAAAGGCCTGCAGCTGGTCGAACAGCAATGTCGTCTCGGGCACGAAATAGGGCTCGCTGACAATATTCTGCAGCAGCCCGAGGCCATCGCCCTGCGGCGCGTCCGCGCCCTGGCTGCCAACCGCGCGAAGCAGGTCCTTGACGTGAAGCACGCCGATGATGTTGTCCGGGTTGCCGGAATAGACAGGGTGGCGGGTATGCGGTGAGGCCAACACCTCGCGAAGCAGCGAATCAAGGTCGCTGTCGGCGTCGATCATCTTCACCCCGGCACGGTGCGTCATGATCTGTTCGACGCTGATTTCATTCAGGTCGAGAACCGATGACAGCATGGCCTGTGTCTCGCGGCTGTCGCCATCCCCCTCAGCACCATGAAGTTCGATCATCCCGCGAAGCTCTTCCTCGCGGTCGGTCTCGTCTGTCTGTTGCTTTCCGATCAGGCTGTTGGCCAGCATCCGCAGCGCGATCGACAGCGGGCTGAGAACGACAACCACAAGCCGTACCGCCGGGGCGATCAGCAACGCATATTTGTCGGAATTGTTCAACGCATAGGTCTTTGGCATGACCTCGGCGAACACCACCAGAACCACGGTCATGGTGAGTGTGGCCCAGATCACCCCGCCATCATCGAGGATCGAGATGAAAACCGAGGTCGCCAGTGCCGAGGCGATGACATTCACCGCATTGTTGCCGATCAGGATCGAGCCGATCAGCCCCTCGCGGTCATCGCGAAGCCTTTCGACGAGCATGGCGCGGCGGTTGCCCTTGCCGGCCAGCTGGCGCATGCGGGCGTCGGAAGCGGCGGTCAGCGCTGTTTCGGCGCTGGAGAAGAACGCCGAGGCGAAAATCAGCAGCAGGATGACGGCGATGAGTCCCAGAAGATCACCTGTCATCGGCTTGCATCCAGAATTTGTGTGAGCATGTCTTCCGGTACCTCGTCGCAGACAAAGCTGTCGCCGATGGCGCGCGGCAGCACAAAGCGCATGCGGCCATTCCGCACCTTCTTGTCGCGCCGCATGATGTCGATCAGGGCTGGTGTGCTGGCGCTGGCGGCCGGAATTTCGGCAAGCCGTGTCGACAGGCCGCTGGCGGCGATATGCGCGGCGGCGCGGCCACCATCCTGACCCGTGCACAGACCCATCTCGCCGGCCAGTCGGTAGGCCAGCGCCATGCCGACACCGACCGCCTCACCATGCAGAAGCCGTCCATCATAGCCACAGACCGATTCAAAGGCATGGGCGAATGTGTGGCCGAGATTCAACAGCGCGCGGCGCCCGGCTTCGCGTTCATCCATCTCGACAATGCGTGCCTTCGCGGTGCATGAGGTGGTGATGGCATGGCGCAGTGCTGCCTCGTCGCGGTCAAGAACCTCACCGCCATGCGCCTCCAGCCATTCAAAGAAAGCGGCATCACCAAGCAACCCGTATTTGATCACTTCGGCATAGCCGGCGCGCAATTCCCGCGCTGGCAGCGTCGCCAGCGTGTCGATGTCGATGAGGACGGCGCGCGGCTGATGAAAGGCGCCGATCAGATTCTTGCCGGCGGCGGCATTGACACCTGTCTTGCCGCCGACCGAACTGTCCACCTGCGCCAGCAGCGTTGTCGGCACCTGGATGAAATCGACACCACGAAGCAGGCTTGCCGCGGCAAAGCCGGCAAGATCGCCGATGACGCCGCCGCCAAGCGCGACAAGAACGACATCGCGGTCAACGCCAAGCGCCAGAATATCCTCAAGAAGGCCGGCCAGAACGGCCATGCTCTTGCTGGCCTCGCCAGAAGCCACAGTCAGGCTGTCAACACGGCGGCAGATGCGGTTACAGGCGGATTCCAACGGCGCCAGATGATGCGGCGCAACCGCAGCGTCGGCGATGATCACCACATGGCGGCCGGCAAGCTGCGCGCCGGCGATCTCGTCGATACGTCCGATCAGGTCGCGGCCAACGGTGATGTCGTAGGCGCGATCGTCAAGCCCGACGGTCAGGGTGGAACTGTCTGTCATAATGACAACGACCTATTTAACCGCAAGATGACTGTCAAGGGCGCGCAGCACTTCCGCCACGGCGGCGGCGGCCGACAGCTGGTCAGTGGTGACGGTGATATGCGCCTTGCCATAGTCCGGTGCGCGTCGCTCAGCAAGGTCACGAAGCGTCGCCAGCGGGTCATCCGTATGCAGCAGGGGCCGGCTGCTGATCGACCCGATCCGCGACAGCAATGTTTCCGGTTTCGCCTGCAGCCAGACGACAATTGTCCTGTCACAGAGAAGCTGCGCCGTTTCAGGCGTGCAGATCGACCCGCCGCCGGTCGACAGCACCGACGGGCCGGTGTCGGCGGCGGCGCTGATGGTATTGCGCTCAAGGGCGCGGAACCTGTCCTCGCCGGCAAGCTCGAAAATTTCGGTGATGGTGATGCCGGCTGTCGCCTCGATCTCGGTGTCGCTGTCGATGAAGGGAAGATCAAGCCGTTGCGCCAGGCGCCGCCCGACAAGCGACTTGCCGCTGCCCATCATGCCGACGAGCGCGATTGGCCTGTCGATGGCCTCGGTAAGGGCGGTGATGTCTGGCATGGCGGAATGTCTGATTGGCATGGCGGTGTGCATTGTGCCTCACATGGCGTGTGCCCGCAATTCTGCAAGAGCCCGAATGCCGCAAGAGTTGTATATCATGGGCCGCTACCGCGCCGGTTGGCCCTCAAACTGAGCCATGGCGCCGCCCATGGTGCCGTATTGCAGACATATTCTTGCCATAGACAACATTTTATCTGACTGATGACCGGATTGTCGGTCTGGAGATGCATCGCGCCCCACGGCCAGGATGGCGGCCCGGATGGTGGACAGGATGGCGGACAGGATGGCGGAGCGGACATGAATCGTATTGGTATTGTTTTGATTGTTATTGCCGGCCTTGTTGGCGCCGGACTTTTCGCGTTGTCGGCGTGGAAAATCCCGGCCCCGACGGTTGCCGTGAACAAGGTCGTCCCGAATGATCAGCTTCCCAACTAACACACGTACCTCGCATGGCGGCCTGCTGCTCACCAGTTTGCTGCTTTTCGGCAGCGCGCTTGGCAGCGGTGATGTCCTCGCGCAGCAATATCCGGCCACCCAGCCAGTGACCCAGACACCGGGTCAGGTCGATCTTCTGGCGACGGTTCAGGATAATGGCAGCGCCGAGGCGATGCCGACCATCACCTCGATCGACGAGGCGGTCA
>CENJ01169354.1_pt1 | contig 17128 bp, 18 predicted proteins | sample 356161 | NCBI WGS metagenome assembly CENJ01 (sample SAMEA2619531, study PRJEB7988) | marine metagenome | biome: marine biome (ENVO:00000447); feature: surface water layer (ENVO:00002042); material: "saline water (ENVO:00002010), including plankton (ENVO:xxxxxxxx)" | depth 5 m
GGGGTTGGAGCGGGTGCTGGTGTTGGAGATGAATCCCCTCCGCCGCCGCCGCCGCCACAAGAGACGAGAACAGCCACTGCTATTGCACTAATTAATTGTTTTAAAAACCCCTTCACACGAATGCTATTTTATGGCATTGAAACTAAATTTCTGTCCACCAATTGAAGCCTCATACATCAAACCGCCATTTGGTTCGGTGAAAATTGCTACACCATCACTGTATTCAACTTCTACTGCCACACCGGCAGTTAATGCTACCGCTGATGCTTGTGCACCAAATTCAAAATTCCCTCGTGTAAATCTGTTAAGTGCTTCAACATCCTTGAAAAATATGATTTCTTTAAATGCTTGTGCACCGAATTGCAGGCCTATACTCAGCTGTGTGACTTCCGTACTACCGATTAAGTTACCCTTCTCAAAAACTTGACCGTCGCCTGTTGCACCACCAATACCAAAACCTGCTTTTTTAATAGATGGAAAGACGGCATAGCCATGGGCTTGTTCAAAAAAAGGTTTTAACGCTGGATTTGAGCTAAAGACTTCTATTGCTCCTGAGACATCAGCATTAACTGCAGAATCGGATTTTGCTTTTGGATCCCATTGAGCTTGTGATATGAATGAAATAATAATTAAGAATAATGTGAAATATTTATACATTTCATTATGATATCATCAGAAATGATTTTTTAAAAAGGGGATGTGGTGGAATTGGTAGACACGTGCGACTCAAACTCGCATGCTGAAAAGCGTAACGGTTCAAGTCCGTTCATCCCTACCAAGCACTCATGAAGTTAAGATTTATTCTCCTACTGTTTCTAGCATGCTCACTGCATTCGAATAATTGCGAGGACGAATATATTGAAGGCATAGGCTGGAAAAAAATTGTGTACACACCGAATGGTCCAGTTGAGAGTATGGGTAGATGTCCAACCAATGAAGAGACAGCTGCAACCTTATTGGTACTTGGAATCTTGGCTTGGGGTCTTTACGAATTTTACGATGCAGATGATTACCCCTCAGCATTAATAGCAACGAAAAATGTGCAATTCTTGCCCTATGACGGGCTTCAATTTGATATTAATGAAAACAAATCTATTGATGTGACATTATTTAGATATTCGTTTTAAATTCTGATAAGCCAAAATCGTCTTGTGCAGTAATACTTACCATCTCTTCATTATCTCTAAATGCAATTTGTCTTGCGTGCAGCATTAGCCTGCGTGCATCAGTTTTTGAAGTTCCCAAAAAATATTTTTTATCTCCAATTATCGGGTAACCAGCGTCTAAGCAATGAAATCTGATTTGGTGCCTTCGGCCAGTATGAGGAATGGCTGTCACTTTTGTATAGCCATTCATTTTTTTATCGATATTAAATTTTGTTAAAGACTTTTTACCCAATTCTGTTTTCACAGTTTTTTGGTCTTTTGTATTAGTTCTTTTGATGTCTAATGCAATATTTATTTTTTTTAATTTTTCTGGCCAAGATCCTTTAACAATACATTCATAAATTTTTTTAACAGATCTTTCTCTAAATTGTTTATGAATATCTCTTAAAGCTGACATCTTCTTTGCAATGACTAAACATCCACTGGTTGATTTATCTATGCGATGCGCTAGATTGAAATTTTCAGAATATTTATAAATTTTTCTAATTATTTCAATCACACCAAAATTTAATCCAGAACCACCATGAACTGCATAATTTGGCGGTTTATTAATGACTATAAAATTTTTTGAATCGTACAAAATTGCGTTTTGTATTAATTCAATATGATCGTTGAGATTAGGAGAATCTTTTATATCAGATTTTTGTACTAATTCAGGGTAACCAATTTTGTCACCAGATAATAGCTTGTAATCGGGTTTCGATTTTTTGCCATTTACTTTTATTTTTGCTTTTCGAATTGAGCTATAGATTTTCGATTTTGGAATACTTTTCTTGAAATTACTAAACAAAAAATTATCAAGCCTACGGCCCTCATTATCTTGATCTACAAGAAAAAAATTAATTTTACTCATTTTGCTGTAATATATATGCCTTAGCTTACAACGAATTAAATAATTAAATAAAAGATAAGCAAAATTTATAAAAATAAAATGATGAGAACAACAACAATTAGATTAAACAATTTCAAAAAAATGCTTGTACCCAAGAGTTTTAAAGCATAAATCGTTGTTCTTATCCTTGTTAAAAAAAGGATAAAATGAAAAAAATACTTATTGATACAAATTCTATAAACGGCCGAAGAAGCGCGTTAATAGATGGCGAAAACCTTATTGATTTCGATCTGGAGTTTGAAGGCAATAACTTCCAGAAAGGAAGCATCCACAAAGGTAAAATAACTAAGATAGAAGGTAGTCTCGAGGCAATTTTTGTCGAAATGGGCTCCTCTAGACATGGGTTTCTACCCTTTAAAGAACTTTCTGCTGAATATTTTGATCCATCTAAAACAGGTGATGAAAGATTCAAAATATCAGAAGGTGACGACATAGTAGTTCAAATACAAAAAGAAGAACGAGTCAATAAAGGGGCAGCATTATCTACATACGTTTCTCTAGCCAGCAGATACATTGTTTTAATGACAAATCACCCAAACGGAGGCGGTATATCGAGACGCATTCATGGTGAAGAAAGAGATAAAATTAAAAGCCTTATTGAAGCTTTAGATGTGCCTGAGAGCATGAGCCTGATAATTAGAACGGCCGGAATTGACAAACAGATTGAAGAATTAAAATGGGATCTTGCATATCTTAAAAAACTATGGGTAGAGGTTGAGTCTGCTATAAAAGGGTCAAAATCAACGCAATTGATATATGCCGATCAAAGTCTAATTCAAAAAACTATAAGAGATTATTTTAAGGAAGATATTGGGGAATTAGTCGTTGATAATGAAACTGACTATAACTCAGCAAAAACTTACGCAAACAAAATTGTGCCGGACTTTATTGAAAAAATTAAGCTGTACGACGAAGAAGTCCCACTTTTTGCAAGCTACGGCATTGAATCCAAAATTGAATCTGCGTTTTCACGTGAAGTTAAATTAAAATCAGGGGCGTCAATTGTCATAGATTCTGGTGAAGCGCTAACTTCAATTGATATCAATTCAGCTAAATCTACTAAAGGTGGAGATATTGAAGAAACAGCCCTTAAAACTAACTTAGAGGCAGCAGCAGAAATAGGTAAACAGTTAAAGCTCAGAGATCTTGGGGGTTTGATCGTCATCGATTTCATCGATATGGAGGATCCTAAGAGCAATGAAAAAGTTGAAAGGGCAATGTACGCATCAACAAAACAAGATCACGCTCGAATCCAATTAGATAAAATCTCTCGTTTTGGATTGATGGAAATGTCCAGACAAAGAATTAAGCCTGCATTAAATGATCTAATGGGTAAAACAATTTGGGTAAGATCAGTTGCTTCAATATGTGAGTCAGTATTTAGGTTAATTACAGAAAAATCAATTAACAATAAATCAAGCATATTGATGCTAAAAGTTTCTCCTAATGTAGCGAATGAGCTTTTAAATCGATATAGATCTAATTTAGATCAGCTGGAGAAAAAGTTTTCAAATAAGATCATGACTTTCATTGATCCTTATAAACAAAACGATAACTATACTATTGAAATTAAGAAAAACGCTTATTTTGATTATGAATACGAACTGGATGAGTCTTCAAAAGCTTTTCAAAACCGAACTACATATAATCTGAAAGTCCCAAAAAAATCAAAAAAAGCGTTAGTTGAGGATGTTGAGTTTAGAAATATACCCAAAGTTGATAGTAATAAAAAAGGTATTTTAAATTCTTTATTTGATTTCTTTAAGGGAGAGGAAGAAGAAAAGCCTAAAAGAAAAAGATTCAATGATAGAAGAGGAAGAGCTAACTCTAATAGAAAGCCAAGACAGAACCGAAATACCAATAAACCTTTTAGAGGAAATAAAAAGTTTGGATCTAATAACAAATCTACAGATAGTAATTCTGCGGAAAATATTAAAAAAACTCCTACTAAAACAAAGAAAACTGTTAAAGCTTCTGTTCACAAAAAACCAGCGAAGCCTAAAAGCGGCAATATCAAACTTGCGCCTGAACCAACCCCTAAACCAGTGGATGATAATATTGGTAATAGGATTGAGCCAAAAAAGAAAAAAACTGTTAAAAGAGCAAAGAATGACCCTAGAGCATAGATTTTAGTGTACTTTTGATAAGTTTGTTTGAGAGTGATGGTTCTGGTGGAATTGTTGGAAGATTATCTTTTTCGTACCAATTAGCTTCCAGAATTTCTTTGTTGTCAATTTCAACTTTATCATTAATCGCTTCAGCACTGAAAGCCATCATTAGTTGATTTGGAAAAGGCCAAGATTGGCTTTCGAAGTATTTTATATTTGTGACTTGCAAACCGACTTCTTCGTGTACTTCTCTTTGAACGCAATCTTCTAATGATTCACCTAACTCCACAAAACCAGCAATTACTGTAGATAAAGTTCTAATTTCATTATTATGTTTCACAAGTAATATTCGCTCATTATGTGTAACAGCAACAAGTACGCATGGCGACATTTTTGGAAAATATTCTCTTTCACAGCTTGTACAAAATTTTGATAAATCGTCATTGACATCACTTAACTGATTCCCTGTTCTAGAACAAAATTTTTGCTTGTATATCCAATCATATATTTGAAAAGCTCTTGATATTAAAGTGAGTGAACCTTCATCAAGGTGTGCATACAAATATCTTTTTGCTAAATATTCTAAGTCTTCATTAAGATCATCGATTTCATCAACTAAATAAATACTTACATCATCTTGATCAAATATTTTGTAAGCCTTTTTAGATTTATTACTCAAAGGGTGAAAAAAAGTTTTCGATTTCTTATTAAACAATATTTCTTTTTTAGGATTTATGCTTACTATTATGTCATCAGGTTTGGGTTTTTGATTTATAGAAAAAGTAGACGTTAATTTTTTCATGTCTGTATAATGTAACTTTTATAAGAGAAGTGTTAAATACAATATTCAATAGTTTTTTAGGGAAGGCGCCTGTTTGGTATAAAACAAGCATCCTATTATTTTTAGCCGTCAATCCACTAATTTATTTTTATTTAGATTTTATGGGGTTAAATCCAGGTTTCTTGCTAGGCTGGGTAATCCTGTTGCAATTTATCTTTACTCTTATATTTTCAATTCAATGCTACCCTCTCCAGCCTGGAGGTTTGATTGCTTTTCAAGCATTATTGCTGGGTTTAACAGATGCTTATCATGTGCTTCATGAGATAGAGGTAAACCTTGAAGTCATTTTACTCTTGGTTTTTATGGTTTCAGCGATCTTTTTTATGAAAAACCTATTAATGGTAATTTTCACAAAACTTCTGCAATCAATCAAATCAAAAGTTTTACTGTCGTTATTGTTTGTAATTTCAGCGGCTTTTTTGTCTGCATTTCTTGATGCTTTAACGGTGACAGCGGTTCTTATTACTGTGATGATAGGTTTCTACCATGTTTTTGCAGATAGTTTAAAAAATAACGAAATAACTACTAAGGAATTCGAACAAGTTAAATCATTTCTTGTTGATATCATGATGCATGGTGCTATAGGAACTGCCTTGGGAGGCGTTTGCACCATCGTTGGAGAACCACAGAACCTTCTCATTGCTGATAAAGCTGGATGGGAGTTTATGGAATTCTTCTATAGGATGGCTCCAGTCACTATGCCCGTATTAGTTGCTGGTTTACTTTGTTGTGTTTTGATAGAAAAATTTAAAATTTTTGGTTACGGGCACCAAATGTCCGATAGTCTTCGGCATAAAATAATTTTGAATGCTGAGAACGTTGACGCAAACAGAACAGATATGGAAAAGCTTCATTTAGTAATGGAAGCAGTTTTAGGTTTATGTTTGATTTTTGCACTAGGTTTACATTTAGCACCAGTAGGAATTATAGGTCTTTTTTTAATGGTCTTTTTGACTGCGTTCAAGGGTATTACTGAGGAGCATCAATTAGGAGGTGCTTTTAAAGAGTCACTCCCCTTCACAGCACTACTAGTTATATTTTTTGTTGTAGTGGCAGTCATTAATGATCAGAGCCTGTTTACCCCCGTCATAAATGTTGTATTAGCTTCTTCAATAGATATGCAGGTTCCCCTTTTCTATCTTGCAAATGGTGCTTTATCAGTAATAAGTGATAACGTGTTCGTTGCTACCGTTTATATGAATGAAATTGTCTTAGCTTTAGAGAATAATGTAATAACAAAAGAACAATTTGACCGATTGGCTGTTGCAATAAACACTGGCACAAATCTACCGAGCGTTGCAACTCCTAATGGGCAAGCTGCCTTTTTATTTTTACTAACTTCATCTTTGGCACCCTTAATTGGTTTGTCATATTTAAAAATGGTTTATAAAGCCTTGCCATACACAATAGTGCTAACACTTGTTGGCCTTGCTTGTGTTATATACTTTATATAATGGTTAATCACCATAAATTTTGTATTGCTCCAATGATGAAAAAAACGGATAAACATTTCCGTTTTATGGCTCGTCAATTCACAAAAAATTCAATGCTATACACTGAGATGATTCATTCAAATGCCATTCTTAAAGGAGATACTGATAAGCTATTAAAATTTGATAATTCTGAACACCCTGTTGGCTTGCAACTAGGTGGTTCTGATCCCCAATCTCTTGCTCAAGCTGCAATAATTGGCGAAGAATATGGATACGATGAGATAAATTTAAATGTTGGATGTCCATCAAAGAAGGTTAAATCAGGCAACTTTGGCGTATTTTTAATGAAGAATGTTGAGTTATTAGGTTCATGTATCAACGAAGTAAAAAAAAATATAAACACTCCTTTTACCATCAAATGTCGAATAGGAGTTGATAATTTTGAAGGTGAAAAATATTTAGAAAATTTTCTCTCCACCGTATCTGATCACGGAATTAATACTTTTATCGTCCATGCAAGAAAAGCTATAAGTGGACTAGATACCAAGAGAAATAGATCAATACCGCCTCTTAATTATGATTTAGTGTATAAAATGAAAGAACGATTTCCAGAACAAAAAATTATCATTAATGGTGGAATTGAGGAAATTAGCGATGTTAAGACACAGTTAAAATTTGTTGATGGAGTTATGCTAGGACGAAAAATATATTCAGATCCTGCATTTTTATTACAGGTTGATAAAGAAATTTACAGCAATGTCACCAATTTAGAATTTGGCAAAGGTCTTCAGAACTACATGTCATATATTTTAAATTTAGATAACAAAAAGGATGTGAATAGAGCGATTACTCACCTGTTACAAATTATTAGAAAAATTTCTAATACCAGAGAAGTCAGAAAACAACTTTTGCATAATATCAGAGATAACTCGATTGACTTAAAAGACGTATTTGATTGTTTTAAAGAAGATCTTACTCAAAAAGCTCATCTTCAAACTCGTTAAGAAATTGATCTTCTACGTCACCATCTTTAACTTCATGTTCTCTTGATTGCATGAAAACATCTTTTACGAATTCATACTTATCTCCGATTATTAAGTTTTCAGCAGCAAGCAACCTTTCTCTTGTTTCTATAACGTCTAAAACAGAAAAAAATATTTTCGTTTTGTTATCTTCAATTGCAAATGTTCCAGAAACATACCAACTTAAAGGTATACCAACAAGGTCTCTGATTGTTGAGGGCCCAACAAATGGAACAAACACATAAGCTCCAGACTCAACACCCCAAACTCCCAGTGTTTGACCAAAATCTTCATCGTGTCTCTCAAATCCGATTCTTGAAGCAACATCAAATATACCACCAAATCCCATTGTCGTATTTATTAGAAATCTTAATGAATCCTGCGCAGCAAGTTTTGGTTTTCCCTGTAATAACTGGTTTATAACAGTATCGATTTCTGTCAGGTTATAGAAAAAATTAGTTACAGAATCTTTAATAAATAATGGAGTATAGTTGCTATAAACTTGAGCAGTAGGTTTAAGAAAACTCTCATCTAATGAATCTGAGATGTTAAAAACTACCCTATTTAAAGTTTCGTATGGATCTTTTTCGTTAGTCTCTACAGACTCCTCAGCATTCAGCAACATTATGATTGTCAGTAGAAGTAAATATTTCTTCATTTCAAAAAATTCTCTGGAATATATTTTCTTAGTTTATCAAGATTGAGAACTTCTTGATAAAAATCTTTTCTTGATAATCGTGGCAATACAAATAAGATTTCATCGGTAAATTCTTTTTTAATCCTCTCGCTCTTAATAGGTGAACATGGCTCAGAGAAACTTTCAGATAAATTTTCGATTATTCCTAAAGGATGCTTTTGTAGCTTACTAAGTAAAGAGCAAGTTTTATGTAAATTAGATATACAAAATTCATCTTCAACTGCAATAAGCAATATTTTTTCTATACCAAGGCTATCTAGAATTGTCAGGTATGCGTCCCCTGTTCCAGGGGGCATATCAATTAGCAAATAATCTAATTTGCCCCAATTTGTATTCAAATAAAGTTGTTTTATTGCTTTACTAATTAATGGACCTCGCCAAATAGCAGCATTTTCCTTATCGATAACAAAATCAATTGAGTTTAGAACAAAATTATTAATGAGTTGAGGCTGAAATTTGTTGTCGTTTTCATCATTTTTAATAGTGGCTTTGAAATTCTCTGATACTAATAGTTCAACTAAATTTGGACCATGAATATCTGCGTCCAATAAACCAACCTTAAACCCTTTGCTTTTTAGAAAGTTTGCAATTATCAATGTTAACGAAGTTTTTCCAACACCGCCCTTCCCAGAAGCAATTGCAATTTTTTCCATAGATTTAAAAGTTAACATATAATTTCAAGACAAACATGAAGTATTTAGTTACAAGCGCTCTTCCCTACGCAAATGGTCCTCTTCATTTAGGACATGTACTTGAGATTATTCAAACAGATGTCTGGGTTAGGCATAAAAACCTTTCGAAGGATGAAGCACTTTATTTTTGTGCTAGTGACACACATGGCACGCCTATAATGCTCAAAGCTAAAGAAATGAATATTACTCCTGAAAGTTTAATTAAGGATATGCATAAAAAACATCATGAAACTTTCACAAGCTTTAATGTGAATTTAACAAATTTTCATTCAACACATTCTGAGGAAAATAAAAAATTAACTTCCGAAATTTTTAAAAAAGCTCTCGAAAAGGAATATATTCATAAAAAGAAAATTTCACAGCTATACGATGAAAAAGAACAAATCTTCTTAGCTGATAGATTTGTAAAAGGCACTTGTCCAGCCTGTGGTGCTGAAGAACAATACGGTGATGCGTGTGAAAAATGTGGAGCTACTTACGATGCTCTTGAATTAAAGAATCCAGTATCAGTGCTTTCCAATACCTTACCGACTGTCAAAGATTCTGATCATTATTTCTTCAAATTGAATAAACTTCATGATTATTTAAAAATGAATATTCAAAATATTTCTAACCAAACACCGATAAAAGCTAAGCTTGATGAATGGTTAAATGACAATTTAAGGGATTGGGATGTTTCAAGAGACGAGCCATATTTTGGATTCCATATTCCTGGTGAAACATCAAAGTATATTTATGTCTGGATGGATGCTCCAGTTGGATATCTTGCCTCTATTCAGAATTGGGCAAATCACAATGATATAAATTATGAAAATCTAATAAATGATGAGGATGTAAAACTTGTTCATTTTATTGGCAAAGATATTGTTTATTTTCACCTTCTATTTTGGCCTGCAATGTTGAAGACATATGGCATTAAAAATTTAGATGAAGTTTTTGTGCATGGCTTTCTCACCATTGAAGGTAAAAAAATGGCAAAATCAAAAGGTAACTTCATCCTTGCGGACAAGGCTCTAACTTTGGCAGACCCGGATTATTATAGATATTACCTTTGTTCGAAACTAAATACTGATATTTCCGATATTGACTTTTCAATAAATGATTTTATTCAAAAAGTTAATAGTGACCTGATCGGAAAATTTATAAATATTGGTAGTCGGACACAAAATTTTCTTGTTAAGCTAAACAGCTCTAAGGTAGCGCCAGGGAATATTTCAAAGTCTTTAGAATTCAAGAAAAATTATGAGGAAATAATTACCCTTATTGATAAAAAAGAATACTCTAAAGCGCTTAAAAACATAATGATTATTGCTGATAGAATTAATGCCTATGTTTCAAGTGAGGTGCCCTGGAACAAAGCAAAAAATGATGAAGAGAATGAATGTATTGCAATTTGTTCCGAAGCTTTAAATGTCTTCAAAGACCTGACGATCTTGCTTCAATCCTTTATTCCGTCAATTGCGGATAAAATATTTTCACTCTTGAATGTCTCTGATTTGAATTATGATGATTTAAGCATTGATAATTTAAATGAAGTTAAAAAATTTGAACCCTTCATTACAAGACTTGAAAAAAACGATTTTGACGGAATACTAGACTAAATGGATGAAATAAATATACAAGATTTTGCAAAAGTTGACTTAAGGATAGCAAAAGTTAAGCAAGCTTTAGAAGTTCCTGATGCTGATAAGTTAGTGCAACTGATATTAGATGTGGGTGAACTAGGTGAAAAAAAAGTTTTCGCAGGTATAAAAAAGGCTTATAAAATTGAGGAGCTTAACGATAAATTGGTTGTGCTTGTAAATAATCTAGCTCCCAGAGAGATGAGTTTTGGTATATCCGAAGGTATGATTTTAGCAGCAGGTCCAGGTGGAGAAGACATCTTTATGATTTCCCCTGACACTGGAGCTAAACCGGGAATGAGAGTTAAATGAAAACTGATATCTTAGTCATTGGTGCCGGACCAGTTGGATTATTTACAGTCTTTGAGGCTGGTATACTAGGCTTAAAATGTACATTAATTGATAATCTTGATAAGCCTGGTGGTCAGTGTGCTGAACTTTACCCTGACAAACCCATTTTTGACATTCCTGGTGTTCCATACCAAACTGCACAAGAGCATGTCGATGCTCTGCTTAAACAAATTGAACCTTTTGAATATGACCTGATTCTTAACGAAAGAGTTGAGAGCATGACCAAAAAAAATGATCTTTGGGAAGTATCTACTAATAAAGGAACAAATATAGAAACTCCAAATATTTTTATTGCTGCTGGAGCAGGATCATTTGAGCCAATTAAACCTAATCTAGAATGTGACTTCTCTGCGTTGGAAGGAAAAAAAATATTTTATTCAATTAAAGATAAAACTATTTTTGAAGATCAAAAGGTTGCTATTTTTGGAGGTGGTGACAGTGCATTGGACTGGACCATTGAATTACAGAAAATTGGAGCAAATGTTTCTCTTATTCATAGACGAGATGCTTTTAGAGGTGCTCCAGACACAGAAATGAATGTTAGAAAATTGACTGATGAGAAAAAAATAAAGCTTTTGACGCCTTTCATCATTAAAGATATTAAAGGAGATGAAAATATCGATTCAATCAAATTGCTCAACACAGACTCTAAAGAGGTAATAGATATAGATGCAGATTACATATTGTTTTTTTATGGTCTCAACAAAAAACTGGGACCTATTAATGAGTGGAATTTAGAGTTATCAGGCAATAAAATCCAAGTTAATACTGAAACATTTGAGACTGATAAAGAAGGTATTTTTGCGGTGGGAGATATTAACACTTATCCAGGGAAATTAAATTTAATACTATCTGGTTTTCACGAAACAACACTTGCTGTTCAGAAAGCATTTGGAAGAGTTTATCCAGGTGAAAGAGTTCCTTTTGGTTACACAACTTCTAGTAAAAAAATCCATGAAAAATTGGGTTATTCAGAGAAGTGAAGAACTGAATAATAATCAATTCATTTTCTAAATGAGAATCATTAGCAAAATTCTTATTTTCCTTGATTTTTAATACCAAAGGGCATATAAAATCACTATGCAAGGCAACGATAAAGTCATTGAACATCTAAACAAAATTCTTTCAAACGAATTAAGAGCTATCAACCAATATTTTTTACATTCTCGGATGCTATCGGATTGGGGTTTAGACAAATTTGCTCAATATGAGTACGGCGAATCTATGGATGAGATGAAGCATGCTGATGTACTAATACAGAGAATATTATTTCTTGAAGGTTTACCAAATATGACCTACCTAGGTAATGTTTATATAGCAGAAGAGCCAATAGAGATTTTACACAATGACTTAAAACTTGAAAACGAAGCTATTCCAGATCTGAGAGAAGCTATCCTGTCTTGCGAAGCTGTAAATGATTTCGTTTCTAGAGATTTATTGCAAAAAATTCTAGAGAGTGAAGAAGAACATGTTGACCATTTAGAAACACAATTAGATTTACTACAAAAAGTTGGCCAAGAAAATTTCTTGCAGACTCTTATTTCAGCGAACTAAAAATAGATTCCAATTCTTTTGTTTCGTGTAATTCTGAAATAATATCACAACCACCAACCAACTCGCCTTCCACAAATAACTGCGGAAATGTTGGCCAATCTGATACCTTTGGAAGGTTAGTTCTCACTTCAGGAAATTCAAGAACGTCAATATAACTGAATTCAACATCATAACTAAATAAAATTTGAGCAACCTTTGATGAAAAACCACACTGAGGTTGATAAGGAGACCCTTTCATAAACAATAGTATTTTATTGTCTTTTATTTGATCTTTAATGTTTTGAATTACGTTATCCATTAATAACTTCTATGTATTGCCGAATTATAGTTTTAAAACCCTTATCTAATGATTCAGTAATGATAGCATGACCTATAGACACTTCATCTATCAAATTATGTTCTCTTAATAATATTAGATTATTAAGATCTAAATCATGGCCAGCATTCACCCTGAAACCCTCTTTTTTTGCACTTTCAGCAGTAAAGATTATTTTTTTTAATTCTCTATCTAGAAGCTCATTATCACCTGATTTAAAAGCATCTGCGTATGGCCCTGTATATATTTCAATTGCATTAATATTGTTATTGTTTATTAAACTTAAATCTGTGCCTGCATCAATAAAAACACTACATCTTTCACAATTATTCATTATGGAGCTCGTAAAGTTTTCAGCATTTAAATCGTTCACATCCCATCCATGATCAGACGTTAATTGATTGGTATCATCTGGCACTAATGTAGCCTGAGTTGGTTTAAATTCTTCAATAAGCGCTAAAAAACCTTTATATTCTGAAGATGAGGGCTCTTGGTGATTTCCTTCAATATTAAATTCTTTCTGGTATTCATTAGTTAATTTCTTTATTAACTTTAAATCCTCATATCTTATATGTCTGTTATCAGGCCTAGGGTGTACTGTAAGCCCAAGAATATCTTCTTCTAGAGCTACTCTTGCGAAATATTCTAAGTTCGGGCTAATGGAGCCTCTAGAGTTCCTGATTAATGCTATTTTGTTTAAATTAATGCTTAATTTCATTTTGGAAGAAAAAATTCTAAAAGCTTATTATAATTGAAAAGTGCGCTTGTAGCTCAGCTGGATAGAGCGCTTGGCTACGGACCAAGAGGCCGGGAGTTCGAATCTTCCCAAGCGCACCATAATAATTATGAAAAACAAAATATATTTACTTTTCCTCATATTAAATGCTATTTTTGGCTACGATAGAATTACAGGACTCCCCTTTGCAAGTCGTTCTGAGGTTATTGCTGCAAATGGTATGGTTGCAACTAGTCATCCGCTAGCAACTCAAACAGCCATAGAAATTTTAAAGGATGGTGGCAACGCTATTGATGCAGCTATTGCAGCAAATGCAGTGCTTGGATTAGTTGAGCCTACAGGCTGCGGCATAGGTGGTGACTTATTTGCAATAGTTTGGGATTCTAAAACTGAAAAGTTATATGGATTGAATTCGTCAGGTCCTGCTCCAATTGATATGAGTATTGATTTTATAAAAAATCAAGGTTTAGAAAAAATTCCAGCATACGGACCATTACCTGTAACTGTGCCTGGAGCAGTAGCTGGATGGTCTACTCTTCATAAAAAATTTGGAAGAAAGAAATTTGATTCATTATTTAGAAGCGCTATACATTATGCAGAAAATGGTTTTCCAGTTTCTGAATTGGTTGCATATTATTTAGCAGGTTCTGCAAATAGATTTAAAAACTACCCAAATTTTTCTGATGTTTGGATGAAAGATGGCAAGACTCCAAGCAAAGGTGAGATTTTTAAAAATAAAGAACTAGCAAATACTTATAAAAAAATTGCTTCAACGTATGGAAAAGATTTTTATGCTGGAACTTTGGCAAAAAAGATTGCAGATTTTATTCAATCGGAAGGTGGTTTGTTAACAGAAAAGGATTTAGCGAATTTTAAGCCTGAATGGATACAACCTGTATCTACAAATTACAGAGGTTATGATGTTTGGGAGCTACCTCCAAATGGTCAAGGGATTGCAGCATTGCAAATTTTAAACATTCTTGAAAATTTCAATATTTCTTCCATGAAGTTCGATTCTGCTGAATATATACATCTTTTTACAGAAGCAAAAAAATTAGCTTATGAGGACCGAGCTAAATATTATGCAGACCCAAATTTCTCTGACATACCAACTAAGCAATTAATTTCAAAAAATTATGCGTCATCAAGAACTAAATTAATAGATGAAAATAAGGCAGCAGCAAGATATGATGCAGGCTTAGAAAATGGCGACACTATTTATCTGACCGTTGCTGATAAATTTGGAAATATGGTATCTCTTATACAAAGTAACTATAGGGGTATGGGTTCTGGAATGGTACCTGAGGGTCTAGGTTTTATGTTACAAGACAGAGGTGAAATGTTCAGTTTAGATCCTGACCACATGAACTCATTAGTTGGGGGTAAAAGACCTTTTCACACAATTATTCCTGCTTTCATAACCAAAGATAGTAAGCCTTTTATAAGTTTTGGTCTGATGGGAGGAGCAATGCAACCACAAGGACATGCTCAAATGGTAATAAATCTCATTGATTTCAATATGAATTTGCAAGAAGCTGGAGATGCACCAAGAATAAGGCATGTTGGCTCCTCTCAACCAACTGGTGAAATAATGCTAGATGGTGGCTATTTAAGCTTAGAGTCAGGATTTTCAGAAAAAACACGTCAAGAACTTAAAGAGAAAGGACATAAACTAAAGTACGATAAGGGTGGGTTTGGTGGCTACCAAGCAATAATGCTGAAAGATGGTGTATATTATGGGGCATCCGAAAGCAGAAAAGATGGCCACGCTTCAGGATATTAGCGCCCGTAGCTCAGTTGGATAGAGTGCCTGGCTTCGAACCAGGATGTCGGGAGTTCGAGTCTTCCCGGGCGCACCAGTTATTAGTAAAATAAATAATGCATAAAATTATTGCCTTTTATAAATTCTGTAAAATCCAGGATCTAGAAAAACTTCAAGCTTCACTTAAAAAAGATTTTAAAAAACTTGGTATATTTGGCACGATAATTATCGGCAAAGAAGGAATTAATGGCACTATATCTGGCACAGGTATAAATCTAGATAAAGCAATAAGGCTGCTTAAATCTCATAGTGAAATTGTAAATCTTGATAAAAAAATATCTTTTTCAAAGAAACCGCCCTTCATAAGATTAAAAATTAAAATTAAAGATGAAATAGTAACAATGGGTATAGAGGGTATTAGCCCAATAAAACAATCTGGTAGTTATATTGATTCCGATCAATGGAATGCGCTTATTGAAAGTAATAATACAATTTTAATAGACACTAGAAATAATTATGAATATGCAATTGGCACTTTTAAAAAATCAATCAATCCAGAAACTTCAAATTTTAAAGAATTTCCAAAGTGGCTAAAAAACCAAAAATTTAGTGAAAATGATAAAAAACACAAAACTATTGCCATGTTCTGCACAGGGGGAATAAGGTGTGAGAAAGCCTCAGCTTTTATGAAGAATGAGGGTTTTAAAAATGTTTATCAATTAAAAGGCGGTATTCTTAAATACTTAGAAAATACCGATACTAAAGATAGTCTTTGGCAAGGAGAATGTTTTGTTTTTGATGATCGGGTATCAGTAAAACATGATTTAACTGAAGGGAAATATGATTTATGTCATGGCTGCAGAATGCCAATTACTCAAGAAGATAAATTGTCTTCTTATTACGTTAAGGGGGTTTCTTGCCCTAATTGCGTAAATTTAAAAACTCCTTTGCAACTTCAAAGATATAAAACTAGGCAAAAACAAATTAATATTGCAAAAACTAGAAATAGCCATCACCTTGGACCCAAAATTAGCTAGCTTTTTGTCGATTAGAAAAGAATACGCCAAGAAATATTAGAGCTGAACCTATCACCATATCTAAAGTAAATATCTCATCTAGAATTAATATGCCTAAAGATATACTTGATACCGGAACTAAATACGTTACAAACGAAGCATTTAGTGATCCAATCCTTTTAATAAGTTTTATAAAAATTACGTATGCTAAAGATGTATTAATTACTCCTAGAATTGCGATATAAAGCCAGGATGTAGTACTTATTGATAAGTTTGCTGCACTGTAGTTTATTAAAAATGGAGAAAGCAATACAGCCCCCACAATAAGAGATCCCATGCCAATGAATGAATTATTTATTTGCGATGGAGTATTTGCTAAATATACCCCAGATATTGCATAGGATAATGATGCAATTACACATAAAATTGATGAAAATAAGTCTAATTCGCCTGATGGACCTGCTAATAAAAATAACCCTGAGAATCCTATTAAAACTCCAAGAAGCTTCATATAAGAAAATTCATCTCTGTATAAAGTAAATAGTATTAATGCAGTAAGAATTGGTACTGTCGCTTGTATAACAGATAGAGAGCCTGCTCCAAGATGCACTGATGCATAAGCAAATAAGGTAAACGGTAAAGCAGTGTTAAGCAGTCCTATCAATAAAATAGGAAATCCATGATCGTGAAAAGAATATTTTCTTAACTTGTTCAAAAAGAAAGGAGCAATAAATACAGCAGCAAACATCATCCTTAATGAAACGATCTGAAGAGGCTCTAAACCCTCTAGAATAAGTAATCTTAAGAAAAGAAATGAACCGCCCCAAAATAGTGAAACTAGTAATAATGTTAAAAAATCTCGTGTATTCATGGTAAAAAAAAGCCTCTTTAAAAGAGGCTATTCATAAAGTTAAAACCTT
>CENJ01058051.1_pt1 | contig 17107 bp, 16 predicted proteins | sample 356161 | NCBI WGS metagenome assembly CENJ01 (sample SAMEA2619531, study PRJEB7988) | marine metagenome | biome: marine biome (ENVO:00000447); feature: surface water layer (ENVO:00002042); material: "saline water (ENVO:00002010), including plankton (ENVO:xxxxxxxx)" | depth 5 m
GGAGCAAAATTTAAAGTAACTAAGAACAGACTCACAAAACTTGCTATTTCTGATACTCAATTTAAAGAAATTTCTGAACTTTTTAAAGGACCAACAGCAATTGCTTATTCTGATGACGCAGTAGCGCCAGCAAAAGTAGCTGTTAACTTTGAAAAAAAATTTGATAAATTTAAGATTATTGGAGGAGGCTACAATGGAGAGAAAATTGATAGAGACAAAATTGATTTTCTTGCAAAGTTACCTTCTTTAGATGAGTTAAGAGGAAAAATTATTGGATTAATATCTGCACCTGCTCAAAAAATAGCTTCAATTACTATTGAACCTGGAGCACAAATTGCAAGATTAATTAGCTCTAATAGTAGCAATAAACAAGAGTCGAACTAGGTAAATAAGGAGAAATAAATGACTGATTTAAATAAAATTGTTGAAGATCTTTCTTCCCTTACTGTTCTAGAGGCAGCTGAATTAAGTAAGTTGCTTGAAGAAAAATGGGGAGTATCTGCTGCTGCACCGGTTGCAGTCGCTGCAGCTCCTGCTGCAGGTGGTGGTGAAGCTGCTGCAGAAGAAAAGACAGAGTTCGATATTGAATTATCTGAAGCTGGATCTAATAAAATTGCAGTTATTAAAGAGGTTAGAACTATTACTGGTCTAGGCTTAAAAGAAGCAAAAGATTTAGTAGAAGGCGCACCAAAACCGCTTAAACAAGGTGTCAAAAAGGAAGAGGCTGAAGAAATGCAGAAAGCATTAGAAGCTGCTGGCGCAAAAGTTACACTAAAATAAATTAAAGGCCTTTTTAAAGGCCTTTAAATTTGAAAGAGTATATATATAGGAGTATAAGTGAGTTTAGATCATATTAATTTAAAAAAAATTAGAAAATCTTTTGGTAAAATTCCTTTGGTAACTTCACTACCAAATTTAGTTGAAGTTCAAAAGAGATCATTTGATAGTTTTTTACAACTTAAAACTGAGCCAGAAAAAAGAGAAGATAAAGGTCTGCACTCAATTTTTAAATCAGTGTTTCCGATTAACGATTATGCTGAAAGAGCAACTGTAGACTATGTTAGTTATAATCTAGGTGTTCCCAAATATGACGTTGAAGAATGTTCGCAGAGGGGTATGACATATGGCACACCTCTTCTTGTAAACTTTCGTCTAATAATTTGGGACATTGATGAAATAGCAGGTACCAAATCTGTAAGGGATATAAAAGAGCAAGAAGTTTATATGGGAGATATCCCTCTGATGACTAAAAATGCTACATTTGTTGTAAACGGAACTGAAAGAGTTGTTGTTAGTCAAATGCATCGTTCCCCTGGTGTTTTCTTTGATCATGATTTTGGAAAAACTCATACTAGTGGTAAATATCTATTTAATGCTAGGATTATTCCTTACAGAGGTTCATGGCTTGACTTCGAGCATGATGCAAAAAATAATATTCATGCTAGAATTGATAGGAAAAGAAAATTTCCCGTAACAACTCTTTTTAAATGCCTTTTAAGCAGCTTATCAGAAAAATATATTAAAGAGTGTTCAATAAATAAAATAGAGCCAGACCCAAAAAGAATTCTTGGAATGACTGGTGAAGAAATACTATCTTTATTTTATGAAAATATTTTATATAAAAAGAATGAATTTGGTTGGTCAAGTAAACAAGACTTATCTTTTCTCAAAGGAAAAATATTAAATTATGATCTTCTAGATTCAAAAAATGGTAAAATCCTTTTAACCAAAGGAACAAAAGTTAACCAAAAAATTATTAACGATTTAAATAAAAAAAATCTTTCAAATATGACTATAAGTGAAGAATCTCTTTTGGGATTTTACTTATCTTCAGATATAATAGACGAAAAAACAGGTAAAATCTTTTTTGAAGCTGGATATGAAATCGATGAAGCATTTTTAGAATTCTTGCCCGAAGCTAAAATTAATAAATTAGATTTATTAAAAGCTGATAACATCGAAATTGGTTCATATATCAGAAATACCTTGCAATTAGATAAAGCTAGATCAAGAGAAGAGGCATTGTTTGAGGTGTTCAAAATACTAAGACCTGGGGAACCGCCTACAATTGAAACCGCAGAAAATTTATTTAATAATTTATTTTTCAATTCCGATCGATATGATTTGTCATCAGTAGGTAGACTTAAAATAAATGCTAAATTTAAAAAAAATTCAGATATTGATCAAAGAACAATAGATAAGGATGATATCTTAGCTGTTGTAAAGCATATGCATAACCTAATTGATGGGAAAGGTGAAATAGATGATATTGATCATTTAGCTAATAGAAGAGTTAGGTCTGTGGGAGAACTTCTTGAAAACCAATATCGTATTGGTTTATTAAAAATGGATAGAGCAATAAAAGAAAGATTAAGTTCTCTAGAGGTGGATAATATCATGCCGCAAGATATTGTTAATGCCAAACCAGTAGTTGCATCAATAAAAGAATTCTTTGGTTTAAGTCAATTAAGTCAGTTTATGGATCAAACTAACCCATTAAGTGAAATAACTCATAAAAGGAGGGTGTCAGCTTTAGGACCAGGAGGCTTAAATAGAGAAAGAGCTGGCTTCGAAGTACGAGACGTTCATCAAACTCACTATGGAAGAATTTGTCCAATCGAAACTCCTGAGGGGGCTAATATTGGTTTAATTAATAGCCTTGCTTCTTATTCAAGAATAAATAAGTATGGTTTTATAGAGACTCCATACAGAATAGTTAGTTCAGGTAAGGTCACAGATAAAGTAATCTACCTTAGTGCAATTGATGAAGAAGATTTTGTAATTGCTCAAGCCAATGCTGATGTTGATTCAAAAGGAAAGTTTGCCAACCAAATAGTAAGCTGTAGAAAAAATGGAGAATTTATAAATGTTGATGTTGATGCTATTGATTTAATGGATGTGTCTCCACAGCAACTTGTATCAGTTGCTTCTTCTCTGATTCCATTTTTAGAAAATGATGACGCAAATAGAGCCTTAATGGGCTCAAATATGATGAGACAAGCAGTGCCTCTTATAAAACCTAAAGCTCCATTGGTTGGTACCGGAATGGAATATACTGTTGCTAACGACAGTGGCTCAACAATAGTTGCAAAAAGAGAAGGTATCGTTGACCAACTTGATGCGCAAAGAATTGTAGTCAGGATAACAGATAAAAATGATAAATCTCTAAATAAAATTGATATTTATAATTTATCAAAATTTCAGAGATCAAATCAAAATACATGTATTACGCAACGTCCACTAGTTAATGTTGGAGATAAAGTAATTAAAAACCAAGTTATTGCAGATGGACCAGCAACAGATTTGGGTGAACTTGCTCTAGGCAGAAATGTACTAGCGGCATTTATGCCATGGAATGGATATAACTTTGAGGACTCCATTCTTATTTCTGAAAAAGTAGTTCAAGATGATGTTTTCACTTCTATTCATGTTGAGGAGTTTGAGGTAATGTCAAGAGATACTAAATTAGGACCAGAAGAAATAACAAGAGATATACCAAATGCAAGCGAGGAAATGTTGGTGAATCTTGATGAAACTGGCATTGTGTATGTTGGGGCAGAAGTAAACTCAGGAGATATCTTAGTCGGTAAAGTTACTCCAAAAGGTGAATCACCTATGACTCCAGAAGAAAAATTACTCAGAGCCATATTTGGAGAAAAAGCAGCTGATGTTAAAGATACTAGTTTAAGAGTCCCCCCAGGTGTAAAAGGAACAATTGTAGAAATTAGAGTTTTCTCTAGAAGAGGAATTGAAAAAGATGAGCGCGCAATAAGTATTGAAAACAATCAAATTGAAGTTATTGCACGAGATAGAGATGATGAACTCAAAATTCTTGAAAAAAGTTTTGGTAATCACTTAAGAGAATCATTAAACAATCAAACATATCTATCTGGTTATGATAATTTAACTAAAAACTCTGTAATTAAATATGAACAAATAGAAAAATTGAGTTTAAATGATCTGCTAAAAATTAATATTTCTGATGACAAAAGAAGTGATCAAATTGAAATATTAGTTAAAAATTATGAAAACCAGCTTGGAAACATTAATCAAAAGTTTGAAAACAAAATAGATAAGATTCAAAGTGGTGATGAGCTACTTCCTGGAGTTTTAAAGTTAATTAAAGTTTTTATTTCTGTTAAACGTAAATTACAACCTGGCGATAAGATGGCAGGAAGACATGGAAATAAAGGAGTAATATCAAAAATTTGTCCAGTTGAAGATATGCCATATCTTGAAGATGGAACACCGGTTGATATTGTTTTAAATCCATTAGGTGTTCCTAGTAGGATGAATATAGGTCAAATTCTTGAAACACACTTAGGTTGGGCTTCAGCTTCATTGGGTAGACAAGTTAATAATATGATAAAAAATATTCAATCAGAAGGTCAGACTAATGGTTTAAGAGATAAGCTTTTGGAAATCTATAATTTAGAAAAACATCAGAAAATAATTAAAAATATGAATGATGATGAAATTCTAGAATTAGGAAACAATCTAAAAGATGGCATACCTTTTGCAACACCAGTTTTTGATGGAGCAAAGGAAAAAGATATAACCGATTTATTATCTCAATCTGGAGTATCAAAAACAGGCCAAGAAATCTTATATGATGGTGTTACTGGTCAAAAATTTGAAAGACCAGTTACTGTTGGTTATATGTATATGCTTAAATTACATCATCTTGTTGATGAAAAAATACATGCAAGATCAATTGGGCCATATAGTCTAGTAACTCAACAACCGCTTGGTGGAAAAGCACAATTCGGTGGACAGAGATTTGGTGAAATGGAAGTATGGGCTTTAGAAGCTTATGGAGCAGCATATACACTTCAAGAAATTTTAACAATTAAATCTGACGATGTTGCTGGGAGAACAAAAGTTTACGAATCTATTGTTAAAGGAGATAATAATTTTGAATCAGGAACACCTGAATCTTTCAACGTTATGGTTAAAGAATTAAGATCTCTTGGTTTAAATTTAGATTTCAAAGAAAATTTAAAAGAAAATAATTTAACTAACTTAATAGGATCAAATGAATAAAGAACTTACTAATATATTTAATCAAAATCAAGGCGTTCAAAATTTTAATAGTCTAAAAATTTCTATAGCTAGCCCAGATGACATAAGATCATGGTCATTTGGTGAAATTAAAAAACCTGAAACAATTAACTATAGAACTTTTAAGCCTGAGAAAGATGGACTTTTTTGTTCACGTATCTTTGGACCTGTTAAAGATTATGAGTGTCTATGTGGTAAATACAAAAGGATGAAATTTAGAGGTATTATTTGTGAAAAATGTGGAGTTGAGGTCACACTATCAAAAGTTAGAAGAGATAGAATGGGCCATATCGAGTTAGCCGCTCCAGTATCTCATATTTGGTTTATGAAATCGTTACCAAGTAGAATTGCGACTCTTCTAGATATGACGATAAAAAATCTAGAAAAAGTTCTTTATTTTGAGCAGTTTATTGTAGTTGAGCCTGGATTAACCGATTTAAAAAAAGGTGAAATTATATCTGAAGAACAATTTATAGATTATCAAGATGAGTATGGTGAGGATTCATTTAGCGCAGCTATCGGAGCTGAAGCAATAGAGCAAATGTTACTAAGTATTGATTTAGAAGCTGACTATAATCAATCTAAGATTGATTTGACTGAGACTAAATCTGAATTAAAGAAAACTAAAATTACTAAAAGACTAAAACTAATTGAATCTTTTATATTATCAAAAAATAAACCAGAGTGGATGATTATGAGGGTCTTGCCAGTAATCCCACCTGAATTAAGACCATTAGTGCCGCTTGATGGCGGCAGATTTGCTACTAGTGATTTAAATGATTTATATAGAAGAGTTATAAATAGAAATAATAGATTAAAGAGATTAATAGATTTGAGAGCTCCTGACATAATCATAAGAAATGAAAAAAGGATGCTTCAAGAATCAGTTGATGCCTTATTTGATAATGGAAGGCGAGGTAGAGTAATTACTTCAACCAACAAGAGACCTCTTAAGTCACTATCTGATATGTTAAAAGGTAAGCAAGGAAGATTCAGACAAAACCTTCTTGGTAAAAGAGTAGATTATTCTGGAAGATCTGTAATTGTAGTTGGGCCTAATTTAAAACTTCATCAATGTGGAATACCAAAGAAAATGGCCCTAGAGCTTTTCAAACCATTTATTTTTCATAAGTTGGATTTATATGGATGGGCAAATACTATAAAAGCAGCAAAAAAATTAGTTGAAAAAGAAGATCCTAGAGTTTGGGATATTCTCGAAGAAGTAATTAGAGAGCACCCAGTGTTACTTAATAGAGCACCAACTTTGCATAGATTGGGAATCCAAGCTTTTGAACCAATTCTGATTGAAGGAAAATCTATACAGCTACATCCCTTAGTTTGCACTGCTTTTAATGCTGATTTTGATGGAGATCAAATGGCCGTCCATGTTCCACTTAGTCTTGAAGCACAGCTTGAAGCTAGAGTATTGATGATGAGTACAAATAATATCTTATCACCCTCTAGTGGAAAACCTATTATAGTTCCATCACAAGATATAGTTCTTGGTATTTATTATTTATCAATTCTTCGTGAAAATCAAAAAGGTCAAGGAAGATACTTTATAGACCTAAATGAAATAGAAAAAGCTCTTGAGAATAAAGATATAACTCTTCACTCGAAGATTATTGCAAGAGTTAAAAATTTTAATGGTCAAGCCGAGCAGATTGAAACTACACCTGGCAGGATGATACTCGGAAGTATTTTACCAATAAATAAAAATATAAGTTTTGAAATGATTAATAAAATTCTAACAAAAAAAGAGGTTAGTAATATTATTGATTCAGTTTATAGATTTTGTGGACAAAAAGAGACAGTGCTATTTGCAGACCATATTATGCAAATTGGTTTTAAATACGCTGCAATTGCAGGAATTTCTTTTGGAAAAGACGATCTAATAATTCCAAATGAGAAAGATAGCCTCTTAAACGCTACACAAGAAAAAGTAAAAGAGTATGAGAATCAATATCAAGATGGATTAATCACTCAGGGTGAAAAATACAATAAAGTAGTGGATGCTTGGTCTGAATGCACGAATAAAGTTGCAGATAAAATGCTTGATGTGATTTCAAATCCTTTAGATGATAAACCTATAAATTCAGTATATATGATGGCTCATTCAGGAGCTAGAGGTTCAGCTGCACAATTGAAACAGCTTTCTGGGATGAGAGGTCTTATGGCTAAGCCATCAGGAGAAATTATAGAGAACCCAATTAAGTCTAATTTTAAAGAGGGATTGTCAGTACTAGAATATTTTACCTCTACTCACGGTGCAAGAAAAGGTCTTGCTGATACCGCACTAAAAACAGCAAGTAGTGGATATCTGACACGAAGATTGGTTGATGTTGCTCAAGATGCAGTAATACGTGAGCTTGATTGTGGAACTAAAAATGGTGTTATAGTTGAAGAAATTGTAGAAGCAGGAAATATTACATCGCCTTTAACCGAGAGGATATTGGGAAGAACTCCTGTTGAAGATGTTCGTGATGATAACAATAATGTAATAGTAGAAGCTGGTGAAATCATTTCAGAACAACATCTGGATCCAATTTCTAAGTTAGGAGCAAGATCATTAAAAATAAGATCAGTTCTTACTTGTGAAACAGAGGATGGGATATGCTCAAAATGTTATGGTAGAGATTTGGCTAGGGGTACTTCAGTAAATGTTGGAGAAGCGGTTGGTATAATCGCAGCTCAATCAATAGGAGAACCTGGAACGCAATTAACAATGCGTACATTTCATATTGGAGGAGCTGCCAGTTCATCTGTTGAGCAATCAAATGCTTCATCACCTGTATCTGGTAAAATTAAGTATGAAAATATCAAAATAATTGAGGATCGTTTTAAAAATAAAATTGTACTTAGTAGAAATGGCAAAATTATAATCCTTGACTCCAATAATGACAAATACCCTCTAAACATACCTTTTGGTTCAAAGATTCTTATCAGTGACGGAGACAAAGTCGAAAATAATCAAATTGTTGCTGAGTGGGATCCTTATACTTTACCAATAATTGCCGAAAAAAATGGTTTTGTAAAATATGTTGATTTAAAACAAGGAGTATCGTTTAGAGAATCAATAGATGACACTACCGGGATATCAAGTAAGATCGTAATTGATTGGAGTCAAAATCAGAAAAGTAAAAATTTTAAACCTGCGATTAATATAGTCGATAACCTATCCGTAGACATGGATGAAGATATTAATTTATCAAATTATCCTATGTCCATAGATTCAATACTTAGTGTTGAAGATGAACAAGAGGTTACAGCTGGTCAAGTTATTGCAAGAATACCAAAAGAGTCCTCTAAAACAAAAGATATAACAGGAGGATTGCCAAGAGTTGCGGAATTATTTGAAGCAAGAAAACCTAAAGATCCCGCAATAATGTGTGAAATTGATGGTAAAATTTCCTTTGGAAAAGATTACAAAAACAAAAGAAGGGTAATTATCACATCAATTGATGAAAAAGAAACCTTCGAATTATTAATCCCTAGATCAAAATATTTAAATGTACAAGAGGGTGATTTCGTTAAAAGAGGAGATATAATGGTAGAGGGCACACCTGTTCCTCACGACATTCTTAGAATACTAGGTATTGAAGAACTAGCAAGATATCTAGTTAGAGAGGTTCAGTCTGTATACAAATTACAAGGTGTTTATATTAACGATAAGCACATAGAGACAATAGCAAGACAGATGTTGCAAAAAGTTCTTGTAAAAGACCCAGGTGATTCAAATTTAATTGCTGGTGAACAAATTCAAAGAAGAGATATGTTAAAACTAAATAAAGCCCTTATTAATAAAGGCAAAAAAGAAGTACTGTATGAACCAGTATTATTAGGAATAACTAAAGCAAGCTTACAAACTAACTCCTTTATCTCCGCAGCATCTTTCCAGGAAACTACAAAAGTTCTAACTGATGCTGCTACTTTAGGCAAAATTGATACATTAAATGGCTTAAAAGAAAATGTTATTGTAGGAAGATTAATTCCCGCTGGAACTGGAAAAATGACTACAGATTATGAAAATCTTGCATTTGAAAAGGATAAGGAAATAATTGAAAAAAATCAGTCAGAAAATATAGAAAATCAGTAATTTTTTAGTATATCTGCTTGACTTTATAGCAATCAATTAATAAAGACCCCTACGATTTGTTAGAGGTCGTGGATTAATTTCCAAACACTTAACTAGGGGACAAAAATGCCGACAATAAACCAACTTGTAAGAAAAGGTAGATTTGCTGTAAAAAAAAGGAACAAAGTTCCTGCGTTAGATAAAAGTCCTCAAAAACGTGGAGTGTGTACACGAGTTTATACTACAACACCTAAAAAACCAAACTCAGCATTAAGAAAAGTTGCAAGGGTTAAACTTACAAATGGTCAAGAAGTATCAGCATACATCCCTGGAGAAGGACACAACTTGCAAGAACACTCTGTTGTTTTAATACGAGGTGGTAGAGTAAAGGATTTACCAGGAGTTAGATACCACATTTTAAGAGGAACCCTTGATACACAGGGAGTTTCATCAAGAAAACAAAGACGCTCATTATATGGAGCTAAACGTCCTAAATAGATATGTCACGAAGAAGAGCAGCGGAAAAAAGAACTATACTACCTGATCATAAGCATAAGGATCTAGTATTAGCAAAATTTATGAACAGAATTATGCAGGATGGTAAAAAATCTACATCAGAAAGAATAGTATATGGTGCTTTTGACATAGTATCAAAAAAAACTGACAAAACCCCAATTGAATTTTTTCATGAAGCTTTAAATAATGTTAAGCCTTCTTTAGAAGTTAGATCTAGAAGAGTTGGAGGTGCAACTTATCAAGTACCTATGGAAGTAAGGCCTAAAAGAGCTCAAACTCTAGCTATGAAATGGATTGTTGATTCTGCTGTTAAAAGAAATGAAAAAACAATGCGAGAGAGAGTTGCTAACGAAATAATTGATGCATTTAACAATAAGGGTAATGCTGTAAAAAAAAGAGAAGAAACTCATAAAATGGCAGATGCAAATAGAGCATTCTCTCATTTCAGATGGTAATAAAAAATGACTAGAACACATCCTTTATCGCAATACAGAAATATTGGTATAATGGCCCACATAGATGCAGGTAAAACAACTACGACTGAAAGAATTTTGTATTACACAGGTAAGTCTCATAAAATTGGAGAAGTGCATGATGGAGCTGCAACAATGGATTGGATGGAGCAAGAACAAGAAAGAGGAATAACTATTACTTCTGCAGCTACAACTTGTTTTTGGAAAGATCATCGAATAAACATTATTGATACTCCAGGCCATGTTGATTTTACAATTGAAGTTGAAAGATCATTAAAGGTTTTAGATGGAGCAGTTGCTGTTTTCGATGGTGTTGCTGGTGTTGAGCCTCAATCAGAAACAGTTTGGAGACAAGCAGACAAATATAAAGTTCCTCGCATGTGTTTTGTGAACAAACTTGACAGAACTGGCGCTAACTTTTTTATGTGTGTTGATATGATTTCAGAACGCCTAGGTTCTTATCCTTTAGTTACTCAATTACCAATAGGTATCGAAAGCAATCTTAAGGGAGTAGTAGATTTGGTAACTAATAAAGCAATAGTATGGCAAGACGAAAGCTTAGGTGCTAAATTCGACATTGTTGATATACCTCAAGACCTTAAAGAGCAGTCTGCTGAGTACAGAGTAAAACTTATAGAAAAGGCTGTAGAAGAGGACGATGCCATTATGGAAATTTATCTTGAAGGTAATGAGCCAACAATAGATCAATTAAAAAGTTGCATTAGGAAAGGTACTATAAGAGGTTCTTTTGTTCCTGTTCTAACTGGATCAGCATTCAAAAATAAAGGAGTTCAACCACTTTTAGATGCTGTTATAGATTACATGCCTTCTCCTAGTGATGTTGCAAGTGTTAAAGGTGTAGATATCAACGACGATACAGTAGAACTAACAAGGAAATGCGAAGATAATGAACCATTCAGTGCATTAGCTTTCAAAATAATGACAGATCCTTTTGTAGGAAGCTTAACTTTTGCAAGAATATATTCTGGCTCAATTAATACTAAAGACTCTGTTCTAAACTCAAATTCAGGTAAAAAAGAAAATATTGGAAGAATGTTATTGATGCATGCAAATAATAGGGAAGAAATTAAAACAGCTAATGCAGGTGATATTGTAGCTCTTGTTGGATTGAAAGATGTAACTACAGGAGAAACTTTGTGTGCTTCAGACAAACCAATTGTTTTAGAAAAAATGGACTTTCCAGACCCGGTTATAGAAGTTGCAGTTGAGCCTAAAACAAAAGTTGATCATGAGAAGATGGGCCAAGCTCTTGGAAGATTAGCACAAGAAGATCCTAGTTTTAGAGTCACCACTGATCATGAAAGTGGACAAACGATTATTAAGGGTATGGGAGAACTTCATCTTGAAATATTAGTAGATAGAATGAAAAGGGAGTTCAAAGTTGAGGCAAATGTAGGTGCTCCTCAAGTTGCTTACAGAGAAACAATCTCAAAATCTTTTGATGTTGATTATACTCATAAAAAACAATCAGGTGGAGCCGGACAGTTTGCAAGAGTAAAAATTAAATTTGAGCCAGGAAAACCAGGTAGTGGTTATGAATTTGTAAATCAAATAAAGGGAGGTAACATTCCTACTGAACACATTCCCGGCGTTGAAAAAGGTTTAATAGCCCAACAACAAACAGGAGTAATTGCCGGTTTCCCATGTATAGATTTTAAAGCCACTCTTTACGATGGTGCATATCATGATGTTGATTCAAGTGTTCTAGCATTTGAAATTGCAGCAAGAGCAGCTTTTAGAGAAGGAATTTCAAAATCTACTCCAGTTTTACTAGAACCTATGATGAAGGTAGAAGTAGTTACACCTGAAGAGTACATGGGTGATGTAATAGGTGATTTAAATAGTAGAAGAGGTCAAGTTCAAGAAATGTCGACTAGAGGTAATGCAAATGTTGTTGATGCAATGGTCCCTCTTGCGAACATGTTTGGATATGTAAATAACCTTAGATCATTATCCCAAGGTAGAGCAAATTATACTATGCAATTTGACCATTATGAAGAAGTACCTTCAAATGTTGCAGAAGAAGTAAAGGCAAAATTAGCATAATGGATAGCCAAAACATCAGAATTAGACTTAGAGGATACGATAGTTCTTTATTAGATACCAGCACTGAGGACATTATAAATACAGCAAAAAGAACAGGGGCTAAAGTAAAAGGACCAATTCCACTACCTACAAGGTTTGAGAGATTTACAGTCAATAAATCACCTCACATTGATAAAAAAAGTAGAGATCAACTTGAGATAAGAACCCATAACCGTCTTTTAGATATAATCGATCCAACACCTCAAACAGTTGACGCTTTAATGAAGCTCGACTTATCAGCTGGTGTAGAGGTTGATATCAAAATATAATATGTTGAGATCTGGATTAATAGCAACTAAAATTGGTAATAGCTCATTTTACCATAACGATGGAACCAATACTAATGTAACTGTACTAAAAGTAGATGAATGTATTGTCTCTAATGTTAAAACTATTGAAAGAGATGGATACAATGCTGTTCAGCTAGCGTCTATAGATACTGGAAAAGATATATCTAAGATACAAAAACCTCAGAGAAAAATTTTTTCATCAATTAAAGTTACTCCAAAAAAAATTATTAAAGAGTTTAAAGTTGATCAGAATAATATTCTTGAAGTAGGTACAAAATTAAATGTAGATCATTTTAAAATTGACCAATTTATTGATGTCAGCGGTATTTCAATTGGAAAAGGTTTTGCTGGTGTTATGAAGAGGCATAATTTTGGTGGCCTTAGAGCTTCTCATGGTGTTTCTATTTCTCATCGCTCACACGGCTCCACTGGACAAAACCAAGATCCTGGAAGAGTATTTAAAGGAAAAAAAATGGCTGGAAGGATGGGTAATAAAAAAGTAACAAAACAAAACCTTAAAATAATTGACATAGACAATGATAATAATCTTTTAATAGTAAAAGGTTCAGTTCCAGGCAAAAAAAATTCAATTATCTATCTTAAAGATTCTGTTAAGAGGTCTTAAATGAAAAAAACAGTATTAAATCTTAAAAATAAATCAGTTGGAGATATTAATTTGGACAGTAATATTTTTGGTATAAAACAGCTACCAGATTTAATACATCAGTACATTAGATATCAAAACGCTAAATCAAGACAAGGATCTCATAAAACTAAATCTAGATCGGAAGTAAGTGGGAGAAGTAAAAAACCATTTTCTCAAAAAGGTACAGGGAATGCTAGACAGGGTAGTAATAAACCCCCTAATTTTAGAGGTGGTGCCGTTTCTATGGGGCCCGTAAACAGAGATTATACATTTAACTTAAATAAAAAAGAAAAAAAACTTGCACTAAAATCTGCTTTATCTCTAAAAATTAACAATGATAAAGTTGTGATTATTGATTCTTTTGAAATTAAAAGTTTCAAAACTAAAGAGCTTTATATTGATCTAAAAAATTTTGATTATAAATCTGCATTATTTATATATTCCGAAAAAGGTTTAGATAAAAACTTTAAAATGGCATCTTCAAATATTCCAAAAATATCAACCTTAAGTCAAAAAGGTATTAATGTTAAAGATGTAATTACATTTGATAAAATTTTTATTGAACAAAATTCTATTAACGAATTAACAAAGAGACTTTCATGAAAAAAATAATTAAAAAAATTGATCTTGAAAAAGCATTCGATATCATAAAAAAACCTATTACAACTGAAAAATCAACAAACTTACAACAGTTTAATCAATATTCGTTTGTAGTTTCTAAAAATTCTAATTCATCTGAAATTAAAAATGCTATTGAAATGATTTTTAAAGTTAAGGTTAATAAAGTTAATACTTCAATTTTAAGAGGTAAGGGAAAAACTTTTAAAGGACAATATGGTTTTAGAAAAGATACAAAAAGAGCAATAGTAACCCTAGACGAAGGTAACACAATTGATTCTTCACTGGAGATTAAATAATGCTTATTAAGTTTAAACCCACAACACCTGGGCTAAGAGGCACAGTTCTAGTTTCTAAAAAAGAACTTTCAAAAGAAAAACCTCATAAGACACTCACAAAAAAAATGAAATCAACTGGAGGAAGAAATAATCAAGGTAGAATTACCTCTAGAAGAATGGGTGGTGGCGTAAAAAGAAAATACAGAGTAATTGATTTTAAGAGATCTAAAATAGATATTACTGCTGAAGTTATTAGAAATGAATATGACCCTAATAGATCTGCATTTATTTCACTAATTAAATATGAAGATGGTGAACACAGATATATAGTTTCTCCAAAAAATATAAAAATTGGTGACAAAATAATTTCAGGAGAAAACGTGGCAATTAAGAATGGAAACTGTTTACCTTTAAATAATATACCTGTAGGTACAAATATTCATAATATTGAACTTAAGCCAGGTGCAGGTGCACAACTTATTAGATCGGCAGGATCATCCGCTCAAATAGTTTCTAAAGAACAGCCCTATGTGCAGATTAAACTTATTTCTGGAGAAATAAGACATATAAATAAAAATTGTAAAGCCACTATTGGAGAAGTGTCTAACCCAGATCAAAAAAACATTAAATTAGGTAAAGCAGGAAGAAAAAGATATTTAGGGTTTAGGCCTAAAGTTAGAGGTGTAGTAATGAATCCTGTCGATCATCCTCACGGGGGTGGAGAAGGTCGTACATCTGGAGGTAGAGATCCAGTAACTCCATGGGGTGTTTCTACTAAAGGTAAAAAAACCAGAAATAATAAAAAAACCGATGTATTCATAATAAGAAGGAAGAAAAAATAATGACAAGATCAATTTGGAAAGGACCATTTGTAGATTTGACTTTAATGAAAAAAGCAGAAAAACTATCCCAGTCCGGCAGAAAAGAAGTTCTAAAAACTTGGTCAAGAAGATCAACTATACTTCCTGAGTTTGTTGGCTTAACCTTTGGTGTATATAATGGTCAAAAGTTTGTTCCCGTTACTGTTAATGAACAAATGGTTGGCCACAAGCTAGGTGAATTTTCACCAACAAGAACATTTAAAGGTCATACAGCGGCTGATAAAAAGGCGGAGCAAAAATGAGCCAGACTTCCACAGCAATAGCTAAAGATAATATGGTTAGAATAAGCCCTACAAAGTTATCAATAATTGTTAATAGTATAGTAAATATGAAAGTTAGTTCAGCTGTTAATCAATTACAATTTTCATCAAAAAGAATATCGAAAACAATTCTAAAAGTTTTAAATGCTGCAGTTGCAAATGCAGAAAATAACAAACAATTAGATATTGATAAGCTTTTTGTTAAAGAAGCTTTTGTTGGAAAAAGCCTTAGAATGAAGAGATGGAGACCAAGAGCTAAAGGAAGAGCTGCTTCTATAATAAAACCATTTAGTAAAGTAACAATAGTTGTTGAAGAAAGAACAGAAAATAAAAAGGAAAATAATTAATGGGCCAAAAAGTTAATCCATACGGTATAAGATTAGGGATAAATAAAACCTGGTCATCAAGATGGTTTTCTAAAAATGAATATACGAAGCTGTTACATCAAGACTTAAAAATTAAAAACTATGTTGAGAAAAAACTTAAAAATGCAAGTATTTCAAAAATAAACATTGAAAGAGCTGCAAAGAAACTTAGAGTTTCAATTTATAGTTCAAGACCTGGTATAATTATAGGTAAAAAAGGTGCTGATATTGAAACTTTAAAGCAAGACTTATCTAATATGTCTAACCTTGAAGTTTTTCTTGATATCAAAGAAGTTAGAAAGCCTGAGGTTGAGGCAAAATTAGTAGCTGAGAATATTGCTTCTCAACTTGAAAAACGTATTTCATTCAGAAGAGCTATGAAAAAGGCTGTCCAATCGGCTATGAGACTAGGCGCTAAAGGTGTTAAAGTTGTATGTAGTGGAAGATTAGGAGGGGCTGAAATTGCTAGAACAGAAAAATATCATGAAGGAAGTGTACCATTGCATACTTTAAGAGGTGATATTGATTACTCTACTGCAGAAGCCGAAACTACATATGGTATTTGTGGCATTAAAGTTTGGATTAACAAAGGTGAGATTCTTTCAAAAGATCCCTATGCTAGTGAAAAAAAACAAATAGACCAAGGGAGTGTAAGATAATGAATATGCTCTCGCCTAAAAAAACAAAATTTAGAAAACAATTTAAGGGTAGGATTCACGGTAGTTCAAAAGGTAATTATGCACTTAACTATGGCAGTTTTGGATTAAAGGCTATGGAGCCAGAAAGAGTCACCTCTAGACAAATAGAAGCTGCCAGAAAAGCAATTACCAGATATTTAAAAAGAGCTGGTAGAATGTGGATAAGGATATTTCCAGATGTTCCTGTATCAAAAAAGCCAGCTGAAGTAAGAATGGGTAAAGGAAAAGGTTCAGTAGAATATTGGGCTTGTAGAGTTAAGCCTGGTAGAATTATGTTTGAGGTTGATGGTGTAAACATAGATGATGCAAGAAAAGCAATGACTCTTGCAGCAGCCAAACTACCAATTAAATGTAAATTTGTTGAAAGAAATATATAATGAGCAAGAAGACAGATTTAAACGACACAAAATTGAGAGAAGAAATAGTGAATTTAAAAAAGAACCTTCTGAATTTAAATTTTCAAAAATCTTCAGGACAGCTTGAAAAAACATCTCAAATAAAAAATGCTAAAAAGGAAATAGCGAGAATAAAAACTAAACTTTCAAATTTTAAAGGTGGTAAAAATGCCTAAAAGAATATTATCTGGAGTTGTGGTGTCTACTGCCTCAAATAAAACAATATCCGTTGATGTTACAAGAAGAATTAAACATAAATTGTATAAAAAAATTATTAGACAAACAAAAAAATATCACGTTCATGATGAAAATAATGAATATAACGTAGGGGACAAAGTATCAATAATTGAGTCAAAGCCTATATCAAAGTTAAAAAAATGGGTAGTTCTTTCAAATTTTGGAGATAAATCATGATACAAATGCAATCTAATCTTTTTGTTGCAGA
>CENJ01044307.1_pt1 | contig 17085 bp, 13 predicted proteins | sample 356161 | NCBI WGS metagenome assembly CENJ01 (sample SAMEA2619531, study PRJEB7988) | marine metagenome | biome: marine biome (ENVO:00000447); feature: surface water layer (ENVO:00002042); material: "saline water (ENVO:00002010), including plankton (ENVO:xxxxxxxx)" | depth 5 m
TTCAGTTAAATGTAATTCAACAAATTAAGAACAGACCAAAATTAATTGTCTTAGATACTATGAACTTTTGGATGGAAATTGCATTGGAAGATTTGAAAAAGGTAATCAAAAAAGTAGATGTACTAACCATTAATGATGAAGAAGCCAGATTACTTTCAACTGAATATTCTCTTAAGAAAGCTGCACAGATAATTCTTGAAATGGGTCCAAAATATTTAATTATAAAAAAAGGAGAACATGGAGCATTGTTATTTGATAAAGAAAACACTTTTTTTGCCCCTGCACTTCCATTAGAACAAGTCTATGATCCAACTGGAGCAGGTGATACTTTTGCTGGCGGATTTGTAGGACATCTTTCGCAGTGTGAGACCATAAATTGGAAAGCAATGAAAAAAGCTATAATTGTAGGTTCAGCAATGGCTTCATTTACAGTTGAAAAGTTTGGAATTGAAAGATTAGTAGAGTTAGACAACAAAGAGATTGAATCACGAGTGAGTGAATTTAAAAAACTAGTTAGTTTTAATTAATTGAAATGAATTCAGAAAATTGGCTTTACTTAATTATTAGTCTAGTAGTATTTAATTATATTTTTTCTACTGTTCTAAATTTTATAAATAATAAGTATTGGAAGGATGAAATTCCTCCAATAATGCAAGATTATTATAAAAAAGATAATTATATTAAAGCAAAAAAATACGCTAAAGAAAAAGGTCAAATCAACTTAATTTCTAGTACATTAAGCACCCTAATCACGCTTTTATTTCTAGTATTTAAAGGCTATGGGTTTCTAAATATATTAATTTCCAATTATTATGAAACTCCATTTTTACAATCCAGCATGTTTTTTCTTTCCTTATTTGTTTTAAGTGACTTAATAAGTATTCCATTTAGTTGTTATAATACTTTTGTAATTGAAGAGAAATACGGATTTAATAAAATGACTGTAAAAACTTTTATTTTTGATAAAATTAAAAGTTATCTACTTACTATCATCCTAGGGGGTGCTTTATTGTATGGTGCTCTGTTTTTAGTAAATATTCTTGAAAATGGATTTTGGTTTTCGCTTTGGTTAAGCCTATCTATTTTAATGCTTTTAATTAATATGTTTTATGCAGATATTATAGTCCCAATATTTAATAAACTTAAACCTTTAAAATCTGGATCATTAAGAGAAAAGATTGAGCAATACAGCCAAAAAGTAGGGTATTCATTAAAAAATATTTATGTAATTGATGGGTCCAAAAGATCTTCAAAGGCCAATGCGTTTTTTAGCGGTCTTGGCCCCAGAAAAACAATTGCTTTATACGATACATTAATTACGAATCATACTGAAGAGGAATTAGTGGCTGTTTTAGCTCATGAAGTGGGTCATTATAAAAAGAAACATATTGTAACTTCTTTAATACTTACAATTTTACAATTGGGGTTAATGAGTTTTTTATTAGAAATCTGTCTCAAGCAAAATGAAATTTCTAAAGCATTAGGAGAAAATGAGCAGGTATTTCATCTTGGGTTACTAGCTTTCACTATTTTGTATAGTCCAATAGGAACAATTTTAAGTGTTTTAATGAATATAAACAGTAGAAAAAATGAGTTCGAGGCTGATAACTATGCAAAAGAAACCTATAGTGGAGACTCGTTGTCCTTGGCATTAAAAAAGTTATCTGTAGATAATCTTTCTAACCTTTATCCACATCCATTTTACACCTTTTTACATTATTCACATCCTCCACTTCTTCATAGACTAGAAGCACTTAGCGAATAACTATTTCAAGTACCAATTGGTAATGATCTGCTAAGTCCATTTTTGATTTTTTAAACTTCATTACTGGTCTTAAAACATATTGATCTAAAATTTCAATTCTTCTACTTTCTTGATAAAAAATATAATCTATCCAGGATTTATATCCTTTTGAATTCCAAGTATTAAACTCATCAAAAGTATAAGGCCTGTCGTCGTTCAATTCATAATTATTAAGCTTTAAATTTACCATCATTGAATCGTACTCTGTAGTATTAAAATTAGTATTAAAGTCACCTGCCAATAATAATGGAACTGAATCGTTCAAGAAAGGATTAATTATATTTTCAGCAATCAATTTATATTGTAAAGATCTTGATTCAGGACTTTTAGAGTCTAAATGAGTTCCTCCTAATAACAGCTTTTTATTATTTATTTTAATTTCAACTAAGCTACACCCTTTTTGAGCGCCTTTATCACTTTTTTTTGAAACATCAAAAACAATATGTTTAATAAGTTCTAATGGATACTTAGATAGTATCATAACACCTGAGGAAAGTTTAAATGTAAAACCTTCTTTTTGAGGCATTAAGCAATACGGGTATTTGATTTTTAAGTCATTTTTAAATTTATTGGATATTGATTTATCAAAAACTTCTTGAAGAACTATTATGTCAAAATTAGAAGAGTTTAAATATTGAATAATTTTAGGAGTTCTTACTTTTTGTTTTTTTCTTACCCACTTGCTAAAAGGAGCATAAACTCTTGGAAGCATTTGGATATTCCAAGTAGCTATTTTTAAAGAATCGCTTTTTGAATTACATATTCCTTTGTTAAAAATATTTAGACTAATAATAAATAAAATAAAATATTTTAGCATAATAAAAAATGAGATTTAATTCTTTATAAACTTACCATACTGTACATTTCCGTTTTTATTATGAATTCTAATTAAAAAAACTTGATTTATTAAGTTTGGAAATAGTTTTTTAGAATCAAAGGATTTTGAAAAATGAGAATTGATTGAACTATGAAAAGATTCCTGATATAGTAATTTACCATCTAAAGAATAAAATTCTAAAGTCTGTATTTCAGAAAATTTCCATTTAGATTTGATGGTAAACAAATTTTTTATTGGATTTGGAAAAACTTCTAAAGGATTTTCATAGGACAAATTTGTAGTAATATTTGTCAATCCAATTTGAGATAATGAATCTAAATTTAAATTTTCATCTCCAAGGACATAATCTGTTAGGAGGTAATAGATAACAAACATTTCATCAGTAGTGTTAAAACCTGCACAAATGGTTTGAGGAGGAGTATTTGGGTTATGTAAATTTGCAGAAGTATTGTCATAAAATGCAGTTGCTTTAATAGTGCTTCCAGGGTCAACTTTAAGCATTTTCTTAAAATGGTATGCTCCTTGCCACTCAAAATCCCAATTAGGAACTTTAACAAAAGGAGTCGTGTCGTTATTTAAATTGATTCCGTAAGTTTCTATAGACTTTCCAATTAAGTGCATATGCGGGAATACACCAAATAAAGATTTTGGAGTACTAAAAATGGGAATCTGATAAGAGTCATGAATAGTTTTTGTTTGATTTGGAGCAATACAAAAATTAAAATTTTGAATTAAAAGATTCATTTCTACTTCTCTAAATTGACTAATTTGATCAGGATAGAAATAAAAATGAACTTGAGTACTATCCATCATACCTAATGATCCAACTGGATAATGCATAGCTAAAATTACATTACTATTAGCTGGAAAATTCATTCCAAAAGCCATATTGTCGTCTCCAGGAAAAGAAATTGGAAGAGAACCTGGGGCAAATTCTCCTACTAAAATACCATTCGCAGGTCCCATGCAATTATTTTCAACTCCAACATTAGAATTTCCCGTAGGATCTATATAAACTAAACAATGGTGCACAATGGCTGAGTTTCCAGGAATTACTTCAACAGCTTTTATTTTTTTATCAGCTATTAGCTGGCTTGGAATAGTAAAACAAACATAATCATCATTTTGAAAAGCATTACTTGTGTAGGTTGGAGCCTGAATAGTTAAATCTGGAGTTCCCAATTGAGGACCTGTTGTATTATAGTTTGGTGGAGGAGGTGCTAAATTTGGATTACCTTCGGGAGAACCAAAACTAATCCAATCATTTATAAGATTTATTTCTTGGTCAGATAGGATTCTCTCATGCCTAAATCTAGAGTAATTGGTATCTGGCGGCCATGGGGGCATGTATCCACTTACAACAGAAGACTGAATGGCATTTCTCATAATATAAGAATTCTGATAATCTATTAAAGAAAAAGGTCCCACTCCGCCATTGTGGTGGCAACCTGTGCAATTAGAATAAAAAATTGGTGCAATATGCTCATTAAAAGTAATTGTCTTAGAGTCAGAAACTTTGGGATAATCTAAAACAAAAGAACTAACTAGAAAGGCCAATATAATAATAGGGAAGAATTTTTTCATGAATTAACAAATATTGAAAAGTTAGAAAAAATGAGGTCTCGATCGGATTCGAACCGATGTAGATGGTTTTGCAGACCACTGCCTAGCCGCTCGGCCACGAGACCTGATATTAGATTAACAAAAGTACAACTTCCCGTCTAAAAAACAATTTATTCTTCAATAACAACAGAAACGTAATTAACATCTCCATTTATTGGTGGATTTATTTTTTTTATCTCTATTTTGCATTTGGAAACCATTTTGAAATCTTTTTTTATTCTCTTGAGTATTGTGTAGGCCACAGATTCTATTAATTTTTTATTTTTTTTCATTTCTGAAATAACTATTTCTTTAATTGCAACATAGTCTACAGTCTTTAGCAAGTCATCATTTATTGCTGCCGATTTAAAATCACAATATACCTCCACGTCAATAATATAGTTGCCACCAATTTTAGTTTCCTGCTCCAAACATCCATGAAAAGAATAAGTTCTTATACCTTTAACCTTTATAATATTCATTGCTAATTAGAATTTTCTAAGAAAAGTTCCTCGAAAAATATGGATTTTTTTTCGTGTCTTTTCATAACCTCCTCTTTACCAAGAAGCTCCATAATTTCGAATAATGATGGTCCCACCCCTTTACCAGTTAAAATCAATCTTAAATTAGGGAGTATAGTTCCCATCCCTATTTCTTTTTTTGATATGAATTTTTGAAATATATTTTCTATTGAGAAAGCGGTAAATTCATCATCTTCCTTTAATAACATGAAAAATTCTTTTACTAATCCTAAAGTATTAGATTTCCATTTTTTTTTGAATGTTTTTTGATTGTAATCATCTGTTGATTCAAAAAAATATCTATCTGAAATTAAATCTGATGAAAAAGTAGCTCTTTCTTTCATAAGCTCAATTACTTTTACTAAATAAGAATTACTCACATCGAGTTCTAAATTCGCTTTTAATTGTTGAGCTAATTCAATATTAGATTTTAGTCTTAAATGTTGCTGATTGAACCATTTAGATTTTTCGGGATCAAATTTAGCTCCACTTTTTCCAACTCTTTCCAAAGTGAAGTCTTTAATTAAATCATCTATTGAATAAACTTCTCTCGCGTTTCCAGGATTCCATCCTAAAAAGGCAAGCATATTTACAAATGCTTCAGGGAAGTAACCCTTTTCACGGTATCCAGATGAAACCTCCCCACTTTCAGGGTCTTTCCACTCAATTGGGAAAACTGGAAATCCAAGTCTATCTCCATCTCTTTTACTTAGTTTCCCATTTCCATCTGGCTTTAAAATTAATGGTAGGTGGGCAAACTTTGGCATTAACTTTTCCCATCCTAAAAATTTATATAGCATGACATGTAGAGGTGCTGAAGGCAACCATTCTTCTCCTCGAATTACATGGGTTATTTTCATTAGGTAATCGTCAATAATATTAGCTAAATGATAGGTAGGCATACTATCAGCTTTGAAAATTACTTTATCGTCCATATTATTAGTATTTACAATGACCCAACCTCTTATTTCATCGTAAAACCTAATATCTTGATCTCTCGGCATTTTCACTCTAATGGTATAAGGTTCTTTATTCTTCATCCTTTTTTCGACGTCGTCCATAGAAAGAGATAATGAGTTCTTCATAGTATTTCTGTTAATAGAGTTATATTGCCAATTAGGCATATTGGCTTTTTTAGCTAATAACCTCATACTTTCTAAATCTTCTGAGGTGTCAAAAGCATAATAAGCATTACCTGATAAGATAAGTTGATCTGCATATTCTCTGTACAAATGCTTTCTTTCTGACTGTCTATATGGGCCATGTAGACTATTCTTTAGAAAAGGCCCTTCATCCATTTCTAACCCACACCACTTTAAAGATTCTATGATATATTTTTCAGCACCTTCAACATATCTAGCTTGATCCGTATCTTCGATTCTCAATATAAAATCACCTTGATGTTTCTTTGCATACAAATAATTAAACAAGGCTGTCCTGATTCCACCCATATGTAAAGGACCTGTAGGACTTGGAGCAAACCTTACACGAATTTTTCTTTCCGACATAATTTAATAATAAGTAGAATACGAAAGTAATGCTTATAGATAGAACGGAAAATACATTTTGAAAATATTTTCTTTACAAAATTAATTGTCATTTAATTGAAATTCACATCTTCTATTTTCTCTGTGCTCAACATCTGTGCATAGATCTGGTTTAAAACACGAGTTTACAAAATTGACAGCACCTCTACCAATGACATTTACTCTGGATCTTGCAATTCCCTTATATTCTAAATACCTTCTTGTTGCAGTTGCTCTATTTTTTCCTAAAACAACATTAAATTTTTTATCTAAATATTCTTTTGTTCCAAGACAATCCGTGTAACCAAATATTGAAATGGACTTATCTTTATTTTTTTTAAGATAATCAGCTAGTAAATCTAATTCCATTCTCGAATTATTAGTTAATTTATGACTTTTAAAATCAAAATATATTGGAGTAATAATAAATCCTGACTTTGATAATTTTAAATTAAACTCTTTATTTAAATCAATAACTTTCGGTAATGTATCTCCTATATTTAAAATCAATGTTTTTGTAAAATAATTTCTTTTTTCAATTATTAAATAATAGATGTTTTTTTCATGTAAATGCAGCTCAAAGTTACCTATATCGTTAGTGTAGCTAATGTCTTTAGCATTTGTTGTTGAATCTACTATCGTAATTTTTACAAAATTTAGGGGTTCATCAGTCTCGGCATCTAGAACTTTACCTATTGTTGGGGTATAATCTTCTGTAATATAAACTTCAATGTCTTTTTCCGTTTTATATAAAACACTGGTATGAATATTTGCCACTCCATCAGCATTTTCTTTAAATGCATGAACTTCGTAATCCCTGGCCATTTCTAAATTAAAGAAAAAATGACCTGTTGAATCTGTGTAGCAAGAATCTAATTTTATGCCATCCATATCAATTAGAATAACTTTAGCATTAATTTGAACTGCATTAGATTCTTGATGAGTTACGATACCTTTAAATACTTTATTAACGCTATCTAAAAATAAGTGATGCCTTTTGGCTAATAAATAAGATGAATCTATAAAGAACTCTTTTGAACCATATAAATATTCATTATGCCCATCTAAAAGTAAAATGGAATCTTTATTAAAAGCAAATTGAAAATATCCATTTTCATCAGAATAAATGGTAAGTTTTTTTGATCTAATGCCATTACTTATATCAATTTTTACATTCGGTATTTTTTCGTTATTATGACTTAACAAAGTATATCCCTGAATGGTTTTGTCTGGGTGCAGTTCTATATCTTTTCTTTCATTTCTAAAAAGTGTTTCATCAGAAACTACCAAAGTATCTCCAAAATAATTCTTCTTTGTAGCTACTAGTTTATAGGTTTGGCCTTCTTTGAGACTAAATCTATACTTTCCAGGAAACCCTGTTAAAAATTGACTCACTTCTACATTATCATTATCTAACAACCTCACCAAAGTATTCCTTTGAGAAGTACTGTCCTTATAATATTTTGTATATCCTTTTACATACGGATCAATAGGTGTTAAATGGGCAAAATAAATATCATTATCGCCTTTCCCTTTTGACCTATTAGAATTTAGAATTGCAATACTTTCATCAAACGGATGAATTATGAAATGGTTGTCATCTGCAGGTGAATTTACTGGATAATGTAAATGTCTAACGTCAAAAACACTATCGTTAATTATTTTACATTTAAAAACATCTAATTTTCCATGTCCAGGAAATCCATTAGAAGAGAAAAAAAGAATACTGTCATCGTATATTTTTGGAGTTGATTCATTAAATGGCGTATTTATTAACGGCCCTAAATTGATTGCTTTTCCCCATAATCCTGATTCCTTTTTGTGGGCAACATAAATATCGTTCCCACCTATTCCCCTTTTTTTGTCAGACACAAAATAAATTGTTTTTCCGTCTGAAGATGAACTAACTTCGCCTGATCCGATAGAGCTAGATAAAAATCTTACTGGTATTCTTCTTCTTTTAGCAACTTTTTTTTTCTTTAATGAAAATTTGCCTTGATATATTATAGGATTAAGTGATGCCTCAGTATTGGTATTGGTTAAATAAGGGTGCCTAGTATAATATACTTTTTCATTAAGATGATCAGTGGCTATACTTGTTATATTAAAATTTTTGTGTGAAATAATTAAATCATTTGTCAGAACCGCATCATTTGGAATAGATGAATCAACAACGTTGAATAATTTAGAAAAATCCATATTCATTTTATAAGCAAATGTTCTTGGTGATACAGAGTTACCATATGCTAAGATCTCATTTAGCTTGTTAGTAAATTGCTTTTTTTCTTTAATGCTTAAAGAGTCATTATTTTGAATAAAATCTAAATTGTTAGTAATTGATTTTTTTTGTCCTTTTTCAACAATATAAAATATTCCATCATCAAAAAAACTAGGAGAAAACTCTGATGATGAGGTATTAATACTTTCCACATTAGCAAGTTTTTTAAAAACTTGTGCTGTATCCCAACTTATCAGGGAGTCAATAGCCCTTAAATTTAATTTAATGTATTTGTTAGAACTATCTACTGAATGTAGCTCTTTCAATAATTTTTTTGCAGAATTATATCTCCCCGTACTCTTTAGAGCAATACTATATCTTAATTTCAAAATAAAATCACTAGGGTTTTTTTCTAAAGCTTCTTTAAATATTGGAATAGATTTCTGAAAGTTATTGTTTAAATAATATGAATATGCATAGTTTTTAACTTGGTCACTTGATAAATTATTTGATTCACTGTAAATTTTAGCCGCAGTAGAATACTCAAAATTGGTATAAAGAATATCTGCTAATTTAGCTTGACTTAAAAATAAATTTATAGAAAATATAGCAAGTAAAAAAAGAACACTTTTTTTCATCTCAGATGCTTAATTTTCAGACGAGTAACTTGAATATACTCTATTTCTATTCTTCCAAGGAGTTTTTGTTGAGTCATCTTTTTTGAGCTTATAACTTATAAAAACTTCATGGGTTCCCGAATTATGACTTTGTAAATCTGAAATACCAAGATCATAGGCATACCCAATTGATGCTATCCCCAAGTTTACTGCACCCATAAAAGACAATGCATCCTGATTTCTATAAGAAATACCAAGAGAATACGCATTTTTAACGGTAAATTTTAAATTACCATCGAATTGTATTATATCATTAGCCATAAGTCTCATCACTGCAGATGGTTGAACTTCAATAATAGCACCTACTTTAAAGTTATATCCTCCATTAAAGTACATGACTCTCTGAATAGTGTTAATTATTGGTGTTGTTATGGCCAAAAAATTACTTTTATTTTCGAATAAATTAAACCCTGAAACACCCACAAAATGTCTTTCTCCAGACCAGTACAATCCAAAATTACAGTCTGCAGACAATTGATTACTTAAATTCAAAACTGCAACATCGCCTTGTATTTCCGTAATTAACCTATCTCTGTCAATTGAAAACTGAGTTAGTGAACCAGAAATACCGAATGAAAGTTTAGAGCGCTTGCTTGTCTTAATGTTGTAAGCAAAAGTAGTACTAAGACCAGATCTTCTAGTGGGCCCAGCAACATCATTAAAAATATGCCCTCCTATTCCCATATTATCTCCAAGGTAAGTATGGTACATAAAGTTTTGTGCTACTGGAGCTTCATCAATACCCATCCATTGTCTTCTAAAGCTAAAAGAAAGCGGGGAATAAACTTTTGTTCCAGCAACTGCTGGATTAATGGCAAAGTCATTATAAAGGTATTGACTATTTAAAGATACTTGCTGACTTTTATAATGAAATAGTATTAAAATAAATACTGAAAAAGTAAAAATTCTTTTCATAATCTTATCTAATTAAAGTTATAGGACCAGTTTGATCAATTGGTTCCTGCCCGGAAACTGATAGTTCAATAATGTAATAATATGTTCCTGAAGGAAGATCTCCTCCATCAAGGGTTTTTCCATCCCACTGAAAATTATTAACACCTGAGTATTCAACAATTTTATTTCCCCACTTATTTAAAATAATTAGTTTTAAATTGTCATAATTTGGAAAATTAAGGTTCCAAAAATCATTTATTCCATCATTATTTGGACTAAAAGTGTTAGTCATTTCAATACATTTAAGAGAATTATCAATTTGAATTTGATCTAGAAGTGTATAACATTCATTCGCATCCGAAACTAGAACATTATAACTTCCAGATTCTGCATAAGTAAGTGGATTTTCTAAGGATCCGTCCGACCATTCATAGCTGTAAAATCCTAAACCATTTCTAGCGTGGGCATGTATCATTATTCCCCCTTCAGAACATATTTCAGTTTCAGTTGAATAATTGATAGCAATTGGAGACTCATTAACTTGAATAGTTTCAACATCAGTTGCCACACAAGGCCCTAATGTATATGTGTAAGTAATATTGTGAGTGCCAATACCAGCATTTATTGGGCTAAAAATAGCATTTGAAACTCCCGAACCAGAATAAATTCCACCTGACGGCGTTCCTCCAGAGAGTTCAAAACTTGGGTGATCTTCACCACATATATCATTAAACTCAAGTAAGTTTGTTTCCAAGGTATAAACATCAATAGTTACTCCAAGACAGTTGCTTGATGGGCAAAGTCCTCCCTCTGCTCTGACATAGTAATTAGTTGTAGTTGTGGGAGAAACTAAAATTTGATTGTTTGAAGTTCCAATTATCTGACCTGTACCACAAGTTCCTTTATACCAAACCCATTGACTGCCGTTAATTATTTGGTTAGAGTTGTCCAAACTTATAGTTGTTGAATTTCCATTACAAATTTCATATGAATTAGCTGAAATGGATGTTGGATCAATATTAGATTCTAAAATCACTATTGGAACATGAACTGAATCCGTACAATTATTAGTGTCAGTAAAAGAATAAGTTACAACATGAGCTCCTAACCCAGCAATCGTAGGATCAAAAATAGTATCAAAAACACCAATTCCTGAATAAGTCCCCCCTTCAGGAAATCCGCCCTGAAGTAAAAATGGAGATGATTCGCATGTGGAATCAATCGGAGAATGATAAACATTTAAATCATAAGTATTTATTAAAATACTTGAAAAAGTAGTAGCTCCGCATAAACCTCCATATGCGTGAACACTGTAGGTGCTTGTCGAAGGAGGGGTTACTGTCAAACTTTGGCCATATCCTATAACATTGGAACTTCCATTTTTATACCATCTCCAATTTGCACCACTTCCAAGCTGTCCACCTTGTACAGTCAATGTTGTGGAATTTCCTAAACATAGGTTGTTAGCACTTGCAATTATCCCTGTTGAAGAGATAGATCCGTCTTTGGTAAAAACTGTTATATTTTTACATAGTGAAGCTCCGCATGTACCAATTACTCTAGCATAGTAAGTCGTTGTAGAATCTGGATAAACTGTAATAGAATCACCAATACCAATTGGAAATGAACCACATGAATTTTGGTACCATGTAATTGAGTAATCTAAAGGAAAAGTTTCAGAATAAAGGGCAAATAATTGAACAGCTGTCTGTGGACAAACCGAGTCAATAATTGACCAAGTATTATCAGACGGATTAAAGGTGGAATCAATACTTATAGAATCTAATTCAATAAAATAAGGGTGATTGTCGACTGTAATGTTTTTGCATAAAGTTGTATTACAATCCCCTTCTGCTCTTACAAAATATGATGTCGTGGATGTTTGATTGACAACAATTGATGAACCTGTTCCAATTGAATTACCTGAGCAAGAGTCTTTATACCACAACCACTGAGCGTTAGTACCTAATACTCCTCCATTTACATTCAAAAACAAAGCATTATTTTCACATATTATTGAATCAGAGCTCAAAACATTGGTAGGCTCTAAAGAGCTAATTTTTATTTCTAAATTCAAGGTCACTATACTATCGCAACCTGCAGCATTTGCTCCAACGAGGGTATACATTGCAGTATTATTACTAGATGTATAGGTTACTCCATCTATCCACGTAAAACTATCACATGCTATGTGATTATCTGTTGAGGTGGTTTCACATTGGCTCCACCCAGTTTTTATTAAAAAACTGATAAAAAAAAGCGATAAAATGATTGAATATTTATTCATTGCAATTGACTAATTTAAAGTACAAGCGAATTATAAGTAAAATTAAAAAATAATACAAATAAAAATATTTTTAAAAAAATGAGTACTGATTGAGTAATTATAATTATCTGTTTGAGGAAAAATTTAAATCAACAAAAATTAAATTATTAGGTCCTTTAATCTATATTCACGTAATATATATTTTCAATATAGAATTATTACATTCATTCTATTTCTTGTTAAATCACAAGATCCATTTTCCGCATTACTGTAATTTATTGTTATGATTAAAGACACCAACTATAGACTGACGAAATATTCATTTTATTTTTTTTATAAAAATAGAATTTCATTATTAATATTTTATGTTTATTGACTACATTTATTTAAATTAAATCTTAATGTCTAAAACTCATAAGTCAAATTCTTTAGCTGAAATTTCAACCATTTTTGGAATGACCTTATTACTTACTCTATTCGGAGTTTTTGTTTATTTCATGGTCACTGCAAACAAAAAATCTGCAGAAATTAAAGAGCAACTTAGCATGGATATCCTTTTTCATGAAAATATAGATAACACGACTGTAAAAATGATGGAAAAAAAACTTAAATCTATGACTGGAATAGTAAAAAGCGCCCTTTATGTTTCTAAAGAAGATGCGCAAAAACTTATGATGAAACATGTTGGAGAAGATGCATTTGAAATTTTAGACGGAGTAAACCCTCTGCCTTCCTCAATTCATGTAAATTTGACATCTGATTATGTAAATCCAGATAGCGCTAATAATTTTTCTTACTTAATTTCTAAAGGCAATGAACATATCATTTCTGAGATAGCTTATAATGAGTCTCAATTTCTTGAAATTGGGAATGTATTTAAAAACTTTGAACTGATCATGATTTTTATTGCATCTGTTCTTCTAATTATAGCCATTCTTTTAATTTACAACACTATAAGATTAGCGGTATTTTCAAAAAGATTTATGATTAGAACTATGCAATTAGTAGGTGCTAAGTCTAATTTTATAAGAAGGCCATTTATATACAAAGCATTTTACCAAGGATTTATTTCTGGATTACTAGCTATTTTATTCCTAGTTTCCTTATGGTATTCATTTACCTATATTAACCCTAGTATTATCATCTCATTAAGTTCTGAATCAGTGGAACTAAACAAGGAGGTAATTCATTTTGTAAGTATTGCTTCTGGAATTTTAATAGTAGGTGTGCTAGTTAGTGTTATTTCTACTTACTTTGCATTAAATAAATTTATTTGGGTTAAATCAGAAAAATTATATTAAAATGGAAGAAAAATCGAAAATGGTTCTTGGTAAAAAGAACTATGTTTTTATTATAATTGGATGTTTAGTAGTTATTCTAGGTTTTATATTAATGTCTGGAGGAGGATCAGAAAACCCTAATATTTTCCAGGAAGAAGAACTATTTTCCTTTAGAAGAATTACCCTTGCTCCCTTTATGGTGATGCTAGGATATGGAGTGGTTCTTTATGGAATAATGAAAAAGCAACAATAGTTTGTTTTGGATTATTTTCTTGCCTTTTTCTTAGGAATTATTCAAGGTTTAACTGAATTTTTACCTGTTAGTAGTAGTGGGCATTTAGAAATTGTAAAAGCGATTTTTAATTCTGACTATGAAGCCAAAGAGAGCTTACTCATGACCGTAATACTGCATTTTGCAACATCCATGAGCACCCTTTTTATTTTTAAAAAAGAAGTTTTTTCTATAGTTAATAGCATTTTTTCCAAAAAGAAATCAAATGAAAAAGAGTTTGCTATAAAAATTATTATCTCTATGATCCCTGCGGCAATAGTAGGTATTTTTTTTGAAGACATTATTGAAACTTTATTTAATGGCCGTCTAATATTAGTTGGAATCATGTTAATTCTAACAGGGTTTTTATTGTTTTTAGCAGATAAGACAAAAGAGAATAAAAATGATATTAGCTATTTAAATAGTCTTTTAATTGGGATAGCTCAAGCTATTGCTATTCTTCCAGGAATCTCCAGATCTGGAGCAACCATAGCAACCTCCGTAATTTTAGGGATTGATAAAACATCATCAGCTCAATTTTCTTTTTTGATGGTAGTCCCACTTATTTTTGGAAAGGTTCTAAAAGATATAATCTCTGGAGAAGTATTAACTGATTCTATTACTTTTGGACCTTTACTAATTGGTTTTATTGCCGCATTTTTTACCGGGTTATTAGCTTGTAAATGGATGATTAAATTAGTTAGAGCTAGTAAATTAAAGTACTTTTCATATTATTGCTTCATTGTAGCTCTAATAACAATTATCTGGGAAATAATATGAATAAAATTCCATTTCTAGAAGGTGCTACACTCATTATTGATAAACCATTAAACTGGACCTCTTTTGACGTAGTTAAGAAAATTAGATCTGAAATAATACACCATTTTAAGTTAAAAAAAATTAAAGTTGGGCATGCAGGAACTTTAGATCCACTTGCAACTGGATTAATGGTCGTCTGCACAGGACAAAAAACAAAAACTTTAAATGACTATTTAATAGATTCCAAAGTTTACAAAGGGGAACTTAAACTTGGAGCAACAACTCCATCTTTCGACTTAGAAACAGCTATTGATAAAAAATATGAAATTCCTAGTTTAGATTTGGAAATAATACATAAAGTTAAAAGTAAATTTATTGGTGAGCAAGAACAAATACCTCCTATTTTTTCAGCTAAAAGAATCAAAGGAAAGAGAGCTTATGAATTTGCGAGAAAAAATGAACATTTAACTTTAAAACCAAGTTTAATTAATATTTACAGTATCGAATTTGAAATAAAAAATAAAGATATATTAGGGTTTATTTGCCATTGTTCAAAAGGTACTTATATTAGATCTTTAGCTAGAGATATTGGTCTTTTTCTTAATTCCGGGGCGCATTTAATCGCATTAAGAAGAATAAAATCAGGAAAATTCACCATAGATATGGCTAAATCGATAGAGGATTGGATAGATATAATAAAAGCGTCATAATTTTTATTAATTTCGTGCCTCGTTTATAATAAATAATATGAAGTTATCAGAATTTGAATTTGAGTTACCAGTAAATTTGATTGCAGAATTTCCAGCAGATCAAAGAGATGAATCCAGGTTAATGGTTGTACACAGAGATACAGGAAAGATAGAACACAAAACTTTTAAAGATGTTATCGACTATTTTGATGATGGGGATGTAATGGTTATGAACAATACTAAAGTATTTCCTGCAAGAATGTACGGAAACAAGGAAAAAACTGGAGCTAAAATTGAAGTGTTTTTATTAAGAGAACTCAATAGAGAGAGTTTACTATGGGATGTTTTAGTAGACCCTGCAAGAAAAATTAGAATTGGTAATAAACTATATTTTGGAGAAGAAGACGAATTGGTTGCAGAAGTAATTGATAATACTACCTCTAGAGGGAGAACACTTAGATTTTTATTTGACGGGCCCTACGAAGATTTTAAAGCTACTATTACCAAACTTGGCCAGACTCCTCTACCAAAATATATTAAAAGAGATCCTGTCCCAGAAGATCAAGAAAGATACCAAACAATTTTTGCTAAAAATGAAGGAGCAGTTGCAGCACCTACCGCTGGTCTTCACTTTAGTAAGCAATTGATGAAAAGATTGGAAATTAAAGGCATAGAATTTACTCCTATTACTTTACACGTCGGATTAGGGACATTTAGGCCCGTAGAAGTTGAAGATTTAACCAAGCACAAAATGGATTCGGAAGAACTTTATGTAGGTGAAGATACTGTAAAATTGGTTAATGAAGCTAAATTAAATAAAAGAAAAGTTTGTGCAATAGGAACTACCGTGACAAGAGCTTTGGAATCGTCTGTAACTGTAAATAAAGAACTTAAACCATTTGCAGGCTGGACTAACAAATTTATTTTTCCCCCTTACATTTGTAACATTCCAGACGCAATGATTACCAATTTCCATACACCTAAATCTACCTTATTAATGATGATTTCTGCCTATTGTGGTCATGATTTAGTAATGAAAGCCTATAAGGAGGCAGTTAAAGAAAAATATCGCTTTTATTCTTACGGTGATGCCATGTTAATACTATAAAACTTAAAAGCCTCGAAATCGAGGTTTTTTTTTGATGGAAACAAAACTTGATATACGACAACTTTCTCTAGAACAACTCATAACCCAAATTGCAGATTTAGGTGAAAAAAAATTTAGAGCTAAGCAAATTTATGAGTGGCTATGGAAAAAAAGAGCTACAGATTTTAATCAAATGACGAACTTATCTAAGTCGTTAAGAGAAACTTTAAAAGAGCATTTTATTATTAATGAAATTTTATTGAAAGAAGCTCAAAAAAGTAAAGATAAAACTATAAAAAATGCCTTTTTATTAGCTGACAATTCTGTAATAGAAGGAGTTTTAATACCTACCAAAAAAAGGATGACTGCTTGTGTCTCTGTACAAGTTGGGTGTAGTTTAGACTGCGCTTTTTGTGCTACAGGTAAACTAAAGAAAGTTAGGAACTTAAATGCAGATGAAATATTCGATCAAGTTGTGATGATTAATGAACAATCTAATAAAGAATTTAATATTCCGTTATCCAACATAGTTTTTATGGGTATGGGAGAGCCTTTATTAAATTATAAAAATGTTATTTCTTCTATTGAAAAAATTTCTTCTTCGTACGGCCTTGGAATGTCTGCTAAAAGAATCACAGTAAGTACTGCAGGTA
>CENJ01045628.1_pt1 | contig 17075 bp, 12 predicted proteins | sample 356161 | NCBI WGS metagenome assembly CENJ01 (sample SAMEA2619531, study PRJEB7988) | marine metagenome | biome: marine biome (ENVO:00000447); feature: surface water layer (ENVO:00002042); material: "saline water (ENVO:00002010), including plankton (ENVO:xxxxxxxx)" | depth 5 m
TTTTCTAGTACTAAATATTGTCGCATGCTCATGATAATTGACAATGGATCAATATCAATTGGACAAGCTTCAACACACGCATTACATGAAGTACAGGCCCATATTTCTTCTTTTGAAATGTAATCACCTAATAATTTTTTTCCATCTCCTGAATATTCTTCTGAATTCACTTTTATATTCTTTGAAAATTCAGTTAAACGATCTCTAGTGTCCATCATAATTTTTCTAGGGGATAATTTTTTTCCACTCAAATTTGCTGGACATTCACTTGTGCAACGTCCGCATTCTGTACAGCTGTATGCATTTAGTAACTGAATCCAAGAAAGTTCAGTAACATCACTTGCCCCAAAAGTTTCTATTTCTGAACCATCATTGTCCTCGTAATTATTATTATCATCCAACATTAATTTTACTTCGGAGGTGATGCTATTAATATTTTTAAATTTTCCTTTTGATTCAAGGTTTGCGAAGTATGTATTTGGGAAAGCTAACAAAATGTGAAGATGTTTTGAATAATAAAGGTAATTTAAGAAAATAAAAATACCTAAAATATGTAACCACCATGAGATTCTTTCAATTAACATAAGATCGTTGAGGCTAAAATCTTGAAAAATTGGTACCAAAAATTGGCTCACAGGAAAGCTCCCTGCTCTAACATAAGTATCATTTTCTGGATAATTCAACTGGATAGTGTAATCTGCTCCATTCATAGTTAGAAATAATGACATTAAAATAATTTCAAAATATAAAATAAGATCAGCGTCTAGTTTTGGCCATCCTCTCATCTCGTCTTTAAGGAATCTTTTAATTTTTAAAATATTTCGTCTGATCCAAAAAATAATAACTGAAATCAAAACTAAAAGCGCTAAAATTTCAAAACTTCCAATAAGGATATTGTAAAGTCCAGGAGAATATTGAGAAAATATCCTATGTGTTCCAAAAATACCATCAACAATGATTTCTAGAAGTTCAATATTTATAATTATAAATCCAATGTAAACTATTAAATGAAGAATTCCTGCAATTGGACGACGAATCATTTTGCCTTGGCCAAAGGCAACTCTGAACATATTTTTTAACCTAAGTATAGGTTTATCTGAGCGATTTTCCGCTCTTCCTAACCTAATGTTATCTAATATTTTTTTAAAATTATTCGAGAATAAGAATATTGTTAATATAAGAACTGTAACAAATAAAATGTTTTCTATATAACTTATCATTTATACAAATATACTAATTATACTATGCAGGAATAATAAAATTTACTCCAATTGTAAAATTATTCATTTGGCTTTTCCTTCTTACCAAATAAAGAAAAATGGACGTATCTTTTTGGATTTGATTTTAAATCTTTTAATAAAATTTCAATTGCTTTAGAACTGTTTTTTAGGTTTTGATATAAACTATCTTGATATATAAGTTTATTAATAGTGCCATTTCCATTTCGGATTTCCATAAGAACTTGATTAAAATTAGAAGATAATTTTTCAAAGTTGTAAATAGTTTGTTTTAAGCTAGACTTAGATAATGAGTCTGATATTTTATTTAAACTCTCGGTTATCATCGAAAGGTTTTCGATGGTTCTGTTAATGTTTTTATTTTGATTTTTAGAAATGGAATTAAGTCTAGAAATAAACTCATCAGAATTTTTAACTACCGATGACAAATTTTTTAGAGTGGTTGATAAATTATTTTTCCCTTCACTATTTAAAACATTGTTAACTCCTGAAAAAAGCGAATCTGCATTGGAGAGAACTTTCTCTAATTTTTGTTGTAAGGGAGCAATTTGCTGATTTACAACATCAGTTAAACCTGGCTTAACAGATGATTTTAATGTGTCTCCTGATTTAAATTTTATATAATTATCATAAACTGGGTGTATCGCTATCGACTTTCCTCCGATTAATCCGGCTTCGTAAAGTTCAGCAACGCTATTTTTCGAAAAAACAACATCATTTCTAATAGTGAAAGAAACTAGTATTTTATTAGTACCAGGCAAAAAGTCAATCTTCGCTACTTTACCAACAGAAAGCCCATTGACAGTTACTTTAGTGCCAACTTGCAAACCTTCAACGTTTTCATATAAAGCAAAAAGGGTATTTTCTTTCTTAAAAAGAGATGTACTATTGAGAAAATTATAGCCTAATAGAAAAAGAAATATCCCAGACAAAATAATCAGAACAGCCTTTATTTCTTTTGAAAAATTCAAATCTTTAGTTTCCAACAAAATTAAGTATTATTTTATTTAAAACTTAATTATTATTATCAATTACTTCTGATATATTTATTTTTTTTTCATTTTTAAAAGCTACTATAAAGGAATCTTTAAAACCAACTTTTTCTGCTTTACTTTTAAGCTTCCTAGCCTCGTTGTATGTTTTGACGTTTCCGTAATAATATTTATAAATTTTACCTTCCTTAGATTTTGAAATATTATTAAGATTTTTAAAGTTGCTCTTTCTAATTGATTTTGAACTCACTAATAATTGCACTTTAAAAATTACATCACTATGTTTTTTGTTTTTGTTAGTCTCGATTTTTTCCTTTTGTACAAATTCAGCTGTTTTTTTTTGATTTTTATAAAGTGATGAAAGTAAATTATTTCTATAATTTATAATCCCTTTTGCAATCGTTTCACTCATTTCTTTTTGACCATTCTTCGAGTTAAGATAGGTTCCTTCTTTTTTATTAGTTAAAAATCCAAGCTCTACAAGAACACTAGGCATATATGTTTCCCTAAGAACTTGAAATCCAGCCTGTTTTACAGTACGATCTTTTCGATTTAAATTTGTAACAAAACTTTTTTGAATAGTGTTCGCTGCCTCTATACTTTGTTCAAGATAAGTTTCCTGCATTAAAACTAAACTTATTACTGATTCTGGGTTATTAGGATCAAATCCTTCATAATTTGATTGGTAATTCTCCTCTAAAAATATAACCGAATTTTCTTTTTGAGCTATTCTTAAATTATCAGCATTTCTGTGTAAACCAAGTACAAAAGTCCCTGCTCCATAGACTTTGGATGAAGTAAAAGCATCACAATGTATTGAAATAAATAAGTCGGCATCAGAACGATTAGCTATTGCAGCTCTTTCATTTAATTTAACAAATCTATCTTTAGTTCTTGTATAAGTCACCTTAATATTCGAGTTATTCTTAATATAATTTCCTATTTGTATTGTGGTTTGCAAAGCTATTTTTTTTTCTAAAAAACCATTTCCTGTATTACCTGAATCATGTCCGCCATGACCTGCATCAAGAACAACAACAAAATCAGATGAGTTTTCTTGAGAATAACTTCTATTAATTAAAAGAGCAACAATTATGAAAAAAATTGTAAAAAATTTTTTTTTATTCATTTAAAACATTTATAAATAAAAGTTAAAAGGCATATTTTACATTAAAAATATAGTAATTTTAATCCTAGATAAACAAAGTATTTATCAATTTGCAAACAACTCACAATTATTTCTCATTCTATCTACCAATATTTCTTACATCTTTTTTAAGTCTACATTCCCAAAATAATGAGGATAAATCCTTTGCAGTAAAAAAAAATGTAAGTGCAATCGATACTATATCTAAAAGTAAAGATTCGATAGCAGATAAAAAAACATTAATCCTAGATTTGATTAAATATTCGGCAAAAGATTCTGTAAAAATTAATAAACAGAAAAATGAGATTTTTCTCTATAACGAAGCTGTACTGGAATATCAAGATATGACCCTAAATTCAGGAGTTATTCTTTTAAATTATTTAGATAATGAGGTATATGCAGGAAGAATTCCTCATCCAGATAGCGCTGGAGTCCTAATTCAAAAACCTGTTTTTATTCAGGGTCGAGATCAAATTAATCCCGACTCAATTAGATTTAACTTTAACACTAAAAAAGCACTAATTTGGAATTCAAAAACTCAACAAAGTGATATGAATATTTTTTCAAGTTACACTAAGAAAGAAAATGATTCACTCTACTACATTAAGGATGCCAAAGTCACAACATCATCAAACCGAGATAATCCAGAATATTATATAAGAATAAGAAAAGGTAAGCTTGTTCCAGGAAGCAAAATTGTTGCAAGTCTTAGTAATCTTTATGTAGCCAACGTGCCAACCCCTGTGTTTGTGCCTTTTGCTTATTTTCCCGCTGGAGACAGTAAGGAGTCAGGATTTATTTTTCCAACTTTTGGAGAAAGTAACCAAAGAGGTTACTATTTACAGAATATGGGTTATTATTTGCCATTTGGAGATTTTTTAGATGTTAATTTAACAGGAGACTATTATACAAATGGGAGTTATGGATTTAGATGGGACAGTAATTATAAACTTAGATATAAATTCTCAGGAAGTTTTAGTTTTAGATATGAAAAGGTCGTAAACGGAGAGAGAGGATTTAGTGATTTTTCAAAGTCAACAGTTTTCAATGCAAGATGGTCACACAGACAAGATCCAAAGTCTAGTCCATACTCAAATTTTTCGGCATCAGTAAATATTGGAAGTAGCGATTATTTCAGACAATCAATTAATCAACTAAATAATTCTAACTTTTTAAATAATAACATGAGCTCTTCTGTATCCTATCAAAAAACGTTTCCCAAATATCCAAGAGTAAATATTTCATTGACAACAGCCCTTAGTCAAAATAATAATACTAAAACGGCAAATCTAACACTTCCAACATTTCAAGGAAACATGGAGCGCATTTTTCCATTTGGTAAAAGAAATGGTTCAAAGAAGGGGATAATTCAAAATATCAATTTTCAGATTACCACCTTGGCTGAAAACAGAATTCAAACCACTGAGGACAAACTATTTAAAAAAGAGATGTTTAAAGATGCAGTTGCAGGAGTGAGACACAATATTCCTATTTCAACAAATTTTAAGGTTGCAAAGTATTTTAGTATTAGTGCTGGAGGGAACTATCAAGAAGTTTGGACCCCATATACTGTAAAATATAATGATTACGTAAATGGTATTGAAGCTTCTAAAGATACAATTAGAAAATTTGATGCTTTTAGAACCTATAATTATAGTGCAAGTGCTGGAACTACTCTTTATGGAATTGTAAATTTTAAAAAAGGAAAAAAAATCGAATCAATTAGACATACAATTAGACCTTCTATAAGTTATAGTAACCAGCCAAGTTTCGAAAGATACTATGATACTTACATCATTGATGCTAGGGGAAACACTGCTGAGTACACTAGATTTGAAAATGCTCTTTTCGGAGCTCCAAGTAAAGGATATTCCAGTGGAATTGGAATCAGTATCAATAACTCCTTAGAGGCAAAAGTAAAAAGTAAAGACTCTACATCTATGGAACCAAAGAAAATTACAATTTTTAGTAATTTAAATATTTCTACCTCATATAGTATTTCTTCAGAAGAATTCAAATGGTCTCCGGTAAGAATGAGTACAGCTTTGAGTTTTTTCGAAAATAAATTAGCTACGAATCTGAATGCTACATTTGATCCATATGCCTTAGATGAAAATCTAAATCGTATAAATGTGCTAAATATCAAAAACGGAGGTGGATTACTAAGACTTACCAGTGCGAACATGAATATGAATTTTAGATTAGATAATGATACATTTAAAAAAGCAAGTAAAAAAAGTGATAAGAAAAAAAATGAAGAAGAAGAAAAAGGAATATTAGATTTGTCGGAAATAGAGAGGCTATCTGGAGGAGGAAGAGACGACGATTTGTTTGGAAGATCAAACGATTTTTCAAATTCGAGGATAAATAAAAATCAAGAAAATAAAACTGTCAATGATAAATTATATTTTACTAAAATTGACTGGAGTATGAAGCTTGCGTATCAATTGACCTACAATAATTCCAGGGGCCAAAATGATTTTAGTAATAATTCCCTTATGGTTTCAGGAGATATTGACCTAACGCCAAAGTGGAAAATGGGAGTATCTTCAGGATATGATTTCAAAGGGAAAGGCGTAACTTATACTCAGTTCGTAATTGATAGAGACTTGAATAGCTGGAAATTAAATTTTAGTTGGGTGCCTTTCGGACAAAGAGCATCTTGGTATTTTTTTATAGGCATAAAATCTGGACTCTTGAGCGATCTTAAATATGATAAAAGAAGAGAACCAGACAGAAATTTTAATTAGAATGAAAAAAGAAATTATATATACAAAAGATGCTCCTGAACCTATTGGACCCTATAATCAAGGTGTTAAAATAGGAAGAACACTTTATGTCTCAGGACAAATCCCATTAATACCTGGAAAAATGGGCCTTGTCAATAATGATTTAGAAAAAGAGACTATTCAAGTAATGAAAAACATAGAAGCGATACTTTTAAAAGCAAATATGACATTTGATAATGTAATAAAAACAACAATTTTCCTGTCTGATATGAGTAATTTTGAGAAAATAAACAAAGTCTATGGTAGATACTTTAACCCAAAATTTGCTCCTGCTAGAGAAACAGTTGAAGTAAGCAATTTGCCTAAGTATGTGAGATTAGAAATTTCAGTAGTTGCTTGTGAAATTGACTAAAAAGTTTTATGTTCAGAATGAAATTGAACTAAATTATCAATGGGTCTTTTAACAACATTACCTAGCTTTAACCCATAGCTTTCAAGCTTAGCATTTATTTCATCTTTTAGAAAATAAGATATTGAACCAACAAAATGAATTGGAATTTTTTTTGCTTCTTTAAATTGGAGGATCTGATGTCTTATAAACCTATCCAGTCCATTATCAATTAAGGTTTTCATATAATCATTTTTTTTATTATCTATCAAAAATTGAGCAAACCTAGCTAAATAAGCATTTGGTGACTCTTTTTTATATAAAAACTCTTTAACGTGATCCGGATCTAAATTATAAATATTTTCAAATTTTTTAGATAAATCTGAAGGCATCTCATGAAAATAATAACCCCTTAATAATTGTTTACCAAAAAAATTTCCACTTGCTTCGTCCATTAGTATGTATCCTAATGAAATTATAAGTTGCTTAGCACTTTTTCCATCAAAAAAAGTACAATTTGACCCAGTCCCAAGGATACAAACTATTGATTTTTCTCCAATCGTTGCTGAAGCGTAAACTGCTGCGTAAGTATCTTCTTTTATAATAAATTTACAATTTTCAAAAATATCATCAAAAACCCTATACATCCTGTCAATTGAAGTTTTTACACCACAACCTGCTCCATAAAAATAGATGTTTTTAAAGTTTTTCCTATTTTTAAAAATCTCAAAATTGTTAATTATCCTTTCCCTCAATATAGACGTTGTCAAGACGTGGGGGTTCAAACCCAATGTTTGAGTAGAGAAAGCTATTTTACCATTATTGTCTAATGCAATCCAGTCAGCTTTCGTAGCTCCACTATCAACAACTAAATCCATTTTAAATTTTATTGATAATCTGTGCTAATGAAATTAACTTTGATGAATATCCACACTCATTATCATACCAGCTAATTATTTTAAAAAAATTATCATTTAGTTTTATACCTGCATTGGCATCAAAAATTGAAGTTCTTTCATCTCCAATAAAATCTTGAGAGACAACTGGTTCTTCCTCATATCCCAATACATTTTTCATAGAAGTTTCACTTGCATTTTTCATGACCTTTTTGATACCCTCGTAATCTGTCGATTTTTCAAGTTCAACAGTAAGATCAACGACAGATACATTAGCTGTTGGAATTCGAAAAGCCATCCCGGTTAGTTTTCCCTCTAGGCTTGGAATAACCTTTGTAACCGCTTTGGCTGCTCCAGTAGATGCAGGAATTATATTCAATAGTGCACTTCTACCTCCTCTGAAATCTTTTTTTGAGGGCCCGTCAACAGTAAATTGGGTTGCTGTTGTTGCATGTACTGTAGTCATTAAAGCTTGTTTTATAGTAAAATTGTCATTTAAAACCTTAGCTATGGGCGCAAGGCAATTGGTGGTGCAAGAAGCATTAGACACAATTGTATCGCTTACTTTTAAATCCATTTGATTAACACCAACTACGAACATAGGGGCATCTGGAGATGGTGCTGATATAACGACTTTCTTTGCTCCTCCATTAATATGCAACATTGCTTTATCTTTTGATGTAAAAAAACCGGTACATTCAGCAACGACGTCGGTATTTGATTTATCCCATCCTATCTTTTCGGGATTTGACTCACTTGTTATTCTAATCTTTTTGCCACCAACAATAAGAAAATCATTTTCAATATTAATTTTCTCTTTAAAAAGGCCATGGACAGAATCATATTTTAGTAAATATGCTAAATGTTTTACATCAAGTAGATCGTTAATTGCAACAACTTCAACATCAGATTTTAGCATTGCAAGGCGAAAAACCATTCTTCCAATTCTTCCAAAACCGTTAATTCCTATTTTTAATGACATTTTTTAATTTTAAATTGATAATATATCTGTCAAACGAAGCAAATCCTTGTTCGTTGCAGACTTGATTTTAGTTACGTTTTGAAGTGGGGTAAGCTTCAATTGATTATTTTCAATTCCAACCATAACAGACGACTTATCTGCTATCAAAGATTCAACTGCGAAAACACCCATTCTTGAAGCTAAAACACGATCAAAACAAGTTGGAGCTCCTCCCCTTTGCATATGTCCTAGAACAGAAACTCTTACCTCATAATTAGGTAGATTTTTTTCAACATATGATGCGAGTTCAAAAACATTTTTTCCAGTTTTATCACCTTCAGCTACAACAACAATACTGGATGCTTTACCCGTTTTTTCACTTTTCTTAAGTGAATTTAAAAGTTTTTTTAGACCTCTATCCTCTTCCGGTATTAAGATTTCTTCTGCCCCAGCACCAATTCCAGAATGTAAAGCAATATGGCCAGCATCTCTCCCCATAACTTCAATAAAAAAAAGTCTATTATGAGAAATCGCTGTGTCTCTTATTTTGTCAATCACCTGTATAACAGTATTTATGGCAGTATCGTAACCTATAGTATATTGTGTACCTGAAATATCGTTATCTATTGTTCCCGGTATACCTATTACTGGAAAGTTAAATTCCTTTTGAAATATTTTTGCTCCATTGAAAGAACCATCTCCCCCAATTACTACTAAAGATTCAATTTTATTTTTTATTAAATTATTGTATGCTTTTTTTCTACCTGAAGGAGTTCTAAAGTCGGAGGATCTAGCAGATTTAAGAATTGTCCCTCCCTTGTTTATAATATTATTAACTCTTCTTGCATTCGCTTTATCTATTGAATTTTCTATTAAGCCTTGATATCCTTTATATACAATAAAACACTCTAAGCTGTAGAAAGCGCAAGCCCTTACAACTGCTCTGACAGCTGCATTCATACCTGGAGCGTCACCACCAGAAGTAAGAACAGCAATTCTTTTCATATTTTTAGATAGAAAAATAATTTTTAGGTTGACTAAAATAAAGATTTAATAGAATATAACATATTATTTCGTTTTCAAAGATTCTGATTTTATTTTATTAATCAAACTTTTAAAAGTATTAAAATCTACTTGATATGATAATCCCATTCCTTGAGTATAACCAAATTCATCTCCTAAGTATCTAAAATCATTTTCCCTGTTAAAAATTTTTGCTCTTAAATTTCCATTTTCATTTAAAATGAAATCTATTTGTACGTCTCCTACAATAACGGTTTGCTGCATTCCATCAATAGGAACACCAATTTTTCCATTAATTAAAATTTTGTCACTTAGCTGAGTTCTTAAAGAAAGGCCTATTCTATCTTCAGTTTGTAGATCATATAAAGGGTTATCTTCACCCTGTAGATAGTTTAAACCAACATTTAATTTCGATTCTCCTGATCCTCCTATTAATGTACTCAATACATCCGAGGCTTTTTCATATAAATTATTTGTAATTCCCTGAAAAGAAACTGACACTTGACTAATAAAAATACCTTGAGACAATAAGGAAAGAGCTTGAGTTTGTCTTATTTCTTGATCTGACAGGCGATAATTAATTTCAGATGAAATAACACCAGTTGTATTTGGAAATGTTATATCAAAAATAGGATCATTTGGTTTTAATAAATTACCAATCAACTGAATTGAAACATTTGTGGGAATTTTTCTGTTAAAATTTGGGTTATCAACTAATAAGGCTGGGTTGGCTCCTCCGGGCACCTCGTAAGTAGCTAAAATATTTAGTTGAGCATCTGTAGGATCTCCGTTCCATACTATTGATCCACCAGGTTTAACAATAAATTTTTTATCAATTAAACCTAAATTTTTAAAGTTATAGGTTCCATCATAAGTTATATAGTCACCAAAAATATTAAACTTTCCATCAGTATTGGTTTCAATTAAAATTTTCCCATTTCCTTTTCCAGACAAAGTGCTACCAGATTTTTGGTCTACTACTATCTCTAATTCTGCATCTCGAGTAATATCAAGATCGAATATCATTTCAAATCCCCGAAGCTGTTCGTCAAAAGATGATAATTGATTTACAGATTCTTTCACTTTGTTTTGAGATTTTGGAAGAAAATCGATAAAAGATGTGTCTGACAAACCTTTATTTTCTTGCCATGGTATAACTATGCTGGTTCCATTAGCCGTAAAACCTGAAACTGATAAATTTAGTGATTTGAAAGGTCCTTTAAATGAGGCTTCACCGTTTAGGAAACCTTTTCCATAAAAACGAGATTCTAAATTTTTTGTTTTGTTAAATACTAATAATCTTTGAGAAGTCACATCTAAATCAATACCCCATTCCTTAAAATTTTTGTGGAAAAGGCTTCCATTCGCAGTAGCAAAAGTATTTTCATAAGTATCAACTAATTCAGTATTAACAAACTTTATAGATTGGTCTTGAAAGAATATTGGAGTTCTATCTTTAATCCTGTACTCTGTATTCGTTATTGGTAAATAAAGATTCCCATTATTAATAGATGTTTGACCCTTCAATTTAATATCAGACATTGATCCCCATAAGTTTAGTTTACCCGTCACAAGCCCATTTATTTTGTTTACTTTATTTTTACCAAATGAAGATAAAAAGGATATATCAAAATCATCAAGATCAAAGTCAATGTCAAGATTTATATTTTTATCAACTACAAAAATATTTCCAAACCCTTGAATGCTTTTTTTTCTATCGTTTATAAGTGAAGTGGTAATTTTGTAGGTTTTATAAATAGGACTTCCAGTGAGAGAAAAATCAAAATCACCAATTAGATTTTGATTTAAAACAAGATTTTTGGTTATTATATTGGCAGAAGCACTCTGAAGTTCTTCATTTTGATTTATAATTATTTCTGAAGACAAAAAACCACTCAAATCAAATTTTTCATTTTTTGATAAAAATTGATGGAGCTTTAAATCTTTAGTAATCAATTTTAAATCAAAATCATTAGTTGATTTGTACCTAAAATCGGAATTTATAGATTGATTTTTACTTTCTAGGAACAAATTTTTCAGTTTAAATTCTTTTGTGTTATGGTTGTATGTTATTGAAGAATTTAAATCCTTTAATTTCCATACTTCTTTATCCAAATAAAAAGAAATATCATTAAGGCTAAGCTTAATCTTATTATTTAAAATTTCACTATCAAAAATGATTTCAAATTTCTCCTCTTTTTCGCCATAAAAACCCTTTAGGAAAGCCCTATTTATCTTATCAAGATTTGTTTTTAATTTTAACTTTTTAAACAAAAAATTATTGTTTTTAAAAGTCCCAATGTCAAATTTGAACAATTCCTTATTTCTGTCGAGTTTTAGAGACAAAGATTCGATTTTATATTTGCTAGAGGATAAAAATGGTATATCCAGTTCAACATAAGATTTATTAGGCTTACCCTCTAATCCTAGTTCAAATTTTATTGGAGACGGATTGTTAACCCCTGGGTACAATGCCTTTATTAACTTTTGTTTCATAAAAACACTTAATCTTAGAAATGAATTTGATTTTATTTGTTGGTTTTGATTAAAAAAGAGCTCGAAGTTATCTAGAAGAAAACTGGATAGTTCATAGTATTTGACATTAGAAGATATTGAAATGTTGAAAGCCTCGTTATTTGAAAATATATAATTCTTTTCATTTGATGATGTTTTAAAATTTAAAACAAATGGACTAAATGAAGTTTCGTTAATATTGATGTTATTTAACAAAACAGAACCTGGGCTTTTGGAATCATTATAATCCATATCAAAGAAAAAACTTTTTTCTTTTTTTTCCGAAGAGCTCAAGGAATATGAAAAATCTGAAACAAATAATGAAGATTTAAGGTCTAAAATTTTATCAAACTGATTAGAAAATGAAGAGGACAAAAGTAATTTTAATTTTTTGTCATTAATATTTGTGGTCAAATTATATGTATCATTGAGATTTTTATTCAATGAAATATATATATCATTTAATATTCGTTTATTTATCTCAAATGAGTCTAGAGAAGCCTTTAAATTTAAAGATTCAATACTCTTCAAATCTTTAAGCACGGTACTTAAACTGGAAAAGCCACTAAATTTGATTTTACCTAACTTTTGATAAAAATCATAAAAGTAAAAGTCATTAAAAGAGGTTGAATTATTTACTCTCCATTTATTTTCTTTCTTTTCTAAGTCAATATTTGACTGAATAAAGCCATTGTCAATATTGAGTTTTGATTCAATTTCAATGAAAGAGTTTAATTGAGATTTAAAATCTGTGGTTAGTTCAAGATTTTTTAAAAGTTTAAACTCTCTAGATAAAAAATCAGGCGAATTTGTTTTAAAAAACTTGTTTACATCATCTTTTTGAAAAACAGTATAAATTTTTTCACCTTCAATGCTTACATCATCAATAGAATTAAATTTCATAGTAAAAAAACCCTCAGAATATGATTTATCTGAAACACTAATTTTAAACTTTGAAAATAGGTTACTTATCGAACCAGAAAATCTATTTTTGATTTTAATATCTTGAAGAAATTCATATTTGGAAAAAGACTTTTTTGGAATAGTAGCTTCAAGTGAAAAGTTATTAAAAACAAAGTTTTCAAGGTTTTTAGAGAGATTATCTAAACAGTAAAACAAGTCTCCCTTTCCGTTGATAGAATATTCATTATAAATTAAATCTAATTGGTCAATGTATATGTTATCATTGACCTTATTTAATTTTAAACTTGCATCCTTTAAATTTCCAAATTCATTTGATTCAAAGCTGGAGGATTTGAGACTTATATTTAGTGAATTTGATTTGATTGCAATTTGATCAAATATAAGATTAAGGTTTTTAACTATTGAATTTTGATCTTCATTATCTAGTCTGTAATCTATACTCGAATTTGAGATGATTAAATTTTGAATTTTTAATTTTTCTAGAAGCCCTTTTATTTTAATTGATTTTAAAAATAATTCAAGATTTGTGATTTTACTATCAGAATAATTCTCTAAATATAATATTGGATTTATCAGTTCAATTGAATTTATATTTAGGTTTTTAGATTTTAACTGGCCGTAACTTTCAACATTTATTTTTAAATTTTTTACAAATAAAAGTTTATTCCCATTTAAATCTAAAATCTTAACACCATTAAAATTTAGGGTTTGGTCATTTATGTTTAAATCATCAAAAAATAATTTATTGTCAAGAAAAGTTAATTCAGATTCAAGGATATTTTTAACTAATTTTACCTTGATTTCTTTTCTTTGAAAGAATAGATATAAGGAAATTAAAAAAATAGTAATTCCTGAAAAAACAAAAAACAATATCTTGAAAGGTCTCTTAATAATAGCTTAATTTTACTTGTTAAAAATAACAAATGATATGCAAAAACCATGCTATATTTTAGGAATTGAGTCATCATGTGACGATACTGCAGCGGCAATTTTAGAAAATGATATTGTACTATCAAATGTAATTGCTAAACAAGAGATACATATAGAATACGGAGGTGTTGTTCCTGAACTTGCTTCACGTGCTCACCAGATTAATATTATTCCTGTTGTAGAAATGGCTTTGAAAAAAGCTAGGATTGAAAAAAATCAACTAAATGCTATAGCTTATACAAGAGGTCCTGGGCTTTTAGGTTCATTATTAGTAGGCTCATCATTTTCTAAATCACTAAGTATGGGATTAAAAATCCCTCTAATTGAAGTAAACCATATGCACGGACACATACTTTGTCATTTTATTGATAACAAACAAAATAAACCAGAATTTCCATTCCTAGGAATAACAGTATCAGGAGGGCATACTCAAATTGTAATGGTAGAAGACTATTTTAAAATGAATGAAATAGGAGAAACACTTGATGATGCAATCGGTGAAGCCTTTGATAAATGTGGCAAAGCAATGGGTTTTGATTATCCGGCAGGACCAATTATAGATAAATATTCGAAAAATGGAAATCCGAAAAAATTTAAATTTCCTATACCTAAAGTCAAAAATTTAGACTTTAGTTTTAGTGGATTCAAAACATCAGTTTTAAATTTTATAAATAAAAATATGAGTCTTGACAAAAATTTTATTAAAAACAATATTGAAGATTTATGTGCTTCTATCCAATACACTTTAATTGAAATACTAATGTTAAAAATTAATTCAGCCTCTAAAAGAACAGGAATTACTCAAATTGCTATTGGAGGTGGAGTTGCAGCTAATTCTGAACTAAGAAAAAGGATAATTCATGAAGGGAGAAAAAAAAATTGGAAGACTTATGTCCCAAACATAAACTATACTACTGATAATGCTGCAATGATTGCTCTAGTTGGATACTTAAAGTACAAAAATTCGCATTTAGGGAATTTAAAACAAAAGGCTTTATCAAATTACAAAATATGAGCTATGAATCTTTTTTTTGATCCAAATTTAAATGCAGATTCAAGTGAGGTTTTTATTGATAAAAGTGAAATTAAACACATTGAAAAAGTTTTAAGAAAAAAAAGGGGTGATTTTTTGAATTTTACAAATGGAAAAGGCTTAGAAGCTTTAGTAGAAATTTGTTCCAATAAAAACGGTTTAACCTTTAAAGTAAAAGATATCATTCATCACACAATCAAATATCAAAATAGACACATAGCTCTTTCACCTTTAAAAAAATCGAATTATTTTGAATTGGTAGTTAGTAAAGCAACTGAATTAGGGATCCGAGAAATTACACCTTTAATATGTGAAAACTCTTTGAAAAAATCTATAAATTATGACAGATGTAATAAAATTATAATTTCCTCTTTAAAACAATCACTTCAATATCATCTCCCCAAGTTAAATAAAGCAACTAGTTTTAAAGATTTCATTTTAGAGAACAGGTATGGTATGATTGCACACTGCAATAAGGGGAAAAAAATAGCAATTTTAAAAGCTCTAAAAAAAGTGAAAAATAAGACAATTGTTATTGGTCCAGAGGGGGATTTTAGCTTAGATGAAATAAATTTTGCAAGAGACAACAATTATAATGAAGTAATGTTAGGATCAAATAGATTAAGAGCTGAAACAGCAGCAATATTGGCCTGTTCTTTAATGTCAGCAAGTGACTAATGAATAATTTATATCTTTGAGCAATGAATGAAAATATAATAGCCAAAGGAGTTTTAAAAGGAGCATTATATGTTTCGTTGCTCTCACTGTTTTTATATTCAATTTATCTTTTGAAATCTATTATTTTGTATGTTTTTTTAGCAGCTGTTGTTTCATTAATCGGAAGACCGTTTGTGATATTTTTTGTTAAAAAATTAAAATTTAATAAAAATATAGCCTCAATTTTTACTGTATCATTTATCATTCTTTTAATATTAGGTTTTTTTTCTTTATTAGTACCACTTATTGTCCAACAAACTGAAAATCTATCGCTTCTCGATATTAATTTATTAGAAAAAAGAATAAACAGGTTGTTTAACGAAATTGCAATTTATATTGATTTAAATAAATCAAACATCAATGAGTTATTAAATAATCTTAATCTTTTTGAATTTTTAAATTTATCTTCTATCCCAATTTTTTTAAATAATTTAATTGACATTCTAGGCGGATTTACAATTGGTTTATTCTCAATTGTATTTATATCATTTTTCTTTTTAAAAGACTCTGACCTACTGGAGAATAGTATTTTCTTCTTCTTTAATAAGAAAACTCACTCAAGGTTAAAAAAGTCATTTGAGGAAATTAAAGATTTACTCTCAAGATATTTCATAGGATTAATAATTCAAATATCTATTCTATTTTTTATCTATAGTGCATTTTTGTTAATATTTCAAATTAAAAATGCTTTGATAATAGCTTTTTTATGTGCAATCTTAAATTTGATTCCATACATAGGTCCTTTGATCAGCGGATTTTTAATGTTAATATTATGCATGACCTCAAATCTTGACCAAGATTTTAGCTCTGTTGTTGTCCCAAATTCAATATATGTAATGATTGGTTTTATAGTTGGCCAATTAATTGATAATTTTTTCAGTCAACCTTTTATATTTTCTAAATCGGTGAAATCTCATCCTCTTGAAATATTTATCGTAATAATAATTTTTGGAACCCTATTCGGCTTAATGGGATTGGTTTTTGCAATACCCTTTTATACATCACTTAAAGTCATATTTAGAGAATTTTATTCAAAAAATATTTCTTTGAAATCACTAACTGGATAATATAAATTAAATTATTTTTTAAGAAGAATTGACCAGTTAAACTTAAATTTAGAAACCTCTTGTCCAGTTTCGTCAATACCTATAGAATCAATCCATATTGTACTTTTTGTCTTTTGAGAATTTAAAGAACTCACTTCTTCTTTAATCATAAGACCCTTATCACATTTAAAAGATATCTTTCCTATTGCCTTTTTTGTAAAATTTCCTTCCAAATCAACGAGTAGCATTGATATATTTTTATTGCTTAATTCAATTTCTCTCATCAGTAGAACTCCCGTTGCAAATTCTGCAGCCATACCTTGTGCAGCCCAGAAAATTGATTTAAATGGATTTTGATTAATCCATCTATACTTTAATGTGCAAATACAACTGGAATTGTTTATCATACTTACTTTTACTCCCATTAACCAAGCTGCAGGGAGTTTGAATAACATAAAAATTCTATACTTATAATTACTCATCAAAGAATGAAAGTGATGGCGGCAGGATTCGAACCTGCGACCGTCTGCTTAGAAG
>CENJ01084155.1_pt1 | contig 17057 bp, 15 predicted proteins | sample 356161 | NCBI WGS metagenome assembly CENJ01 (sample SAMEA2619531, study PRJEB7988) | marine metagenome | biome: marine biome (ENVO:00000447); feature: surface water layer (ENVO:00002042); material: "saline water (ENVO:00002010), including plankton (ENVO:xxxxxxxx)" | depth 5 m
TAATTAATTACAATTAAAAGTCACCATGAGTTTCTTCAAGTTGATTTAAAGCATTTTCAAGTTGTTCATCGTTTGGAGCCACTCCATGCCATTTATGAGAACCCATCATAAAGTCAACTCCAAAACCCATTTCAGTCTTCATTATGATCATTATAGGTTGACCTTTCCCAGTTAAACTTTTAGCCTCTTGGAGCGTATTTAAAACATCTTCCATATTATTGCCATCACATTCTAAGGTTTTCCATCCAAATGCTATCCATTTGCTCTCTAAATTTCCCAATGAAAGAACATCATCCACATCACCATCAATTTGTCTTCCATTATAATCAATTGTTGCAATCAGATTATCAATTTTTTTGGCAGATGCGTACATGGCAGCTTCCCAAATTTGACCTTCTTGTAACTCACCATCTCCATGTAAGGTATAAACGATACTGATATCATTATTTAATTTCTTTGAAGTTGCAGCCCCAATAGCAATACTTAAACCCTGTCCTAAAGATCCACTTGCAATTCTTACGCCTGGTAAACCCTCATGGGTTGTAGGGTGGCCTTGTAATCTTGAGTCAATTTTTCTGAAAGAACTTAATTCACTTATTGAAAAATACCCGCATCTAGCTAATGTTGAGTAATAAACAGGTGAAATGTGACCATTAGAAAGAAAAAATAAATCTTCATTTTGACCATCCATGTTAAAGTCGGTATTATGATTCATAATTTCATTAAATAAGACTGTAAAATATTCAACACAACCCAAAGATCCACCTGGATGTCCTGAGTTTTGAGCATGAACCATTCTAACAATATCTCTTCTTACCTGACTTGCAAAATTTTTCAATTTTTCTTCTTTCATTTCTTATTATTAATTCTCAAAAATAAGCATATAGTTATATGAGAATAGGTGTGTTAACAACTTTCATTAACAATTAATCAATTATTTATTTGAAATAAAATTGTAATTTCGAATTTTTATGAAAAGAATATTCTTAAATCTTATTTTTATTTTATTGATTCAGTTTTCTTTTTCTCAAGAAATTGACAATGATGTTAACAACTTTTTTTTAGTTGAAAAGAATCAAACTTATGTCAATCTCAATGGATATTATTTTATTGATATTCCCAAAGAAAAATCATATCAAAGTAGACTTTCAGGAACTATTGAAATTCAGGATACAAATAATATTAATTTCAATGATGTTAATGTAAGGTTTAGTAAAAATAATTATCGTTATTATATGATTTCTAATTTGGGGTCTATTATGGTTTTAAAATCTATAAATCATATCAAAAAAGAAATGGATTTGAATGAATAAATTTATATTTCAAATATTCTTCTTAAATATTTTATTTATATCTAGTGTATTTTCACAACCATTGGTTCAATTAGGTGATGATGATTGGACAAGTTCATCTATTAATGGCCCCTGTAACTGCTCAAATGATTTTAATAATGGTTCTTTTATGAACTTTTTTGATACTGGTGGAGCTGGAATGCCTTATAGCCCAAATGAATATGAAATAATTACCTTGTGTCCAGATTCCACTGGTTCAAAAATGGTAGTTGCTTTTGGAATTAATTCAGGTTATACCTTAAATATACATCCATCTGACACTTTATTTGTTTACGATGGTCCATCAATAAATGATCCTTTATTAGCGGCAATAAATGATAGTACCCATCCAAATGGAATTAATATTCCAGCTTCATGGAATAACATCTCTGGTTGTTTAACCTTTGAGTTTGTGAGCGATGCTTCATTTCAAGGTTTAGGTTGGGATGCCAATTTATCATGTGCTAATTTAATTCAACCTTTTTCAAATCATATTAGTGCATTTATTACTGGAAATGCAAACGGTGGCACAGATACTTTGAATGACTTAAACCCCATTGATACTGGATATGTTGATATATGTTTTGGTGATATTATTGAGTTTGTTGCTCAGCCATATTTCCCTTATGAACCAAACGGAGATTCTGCTGCTACAGGTGGGGGAGGTTATATGCAATCAACCAACTATACAGTGACTTGGGAATTAAGTGATGGTACTAGTTACAACACTAATTCTTTTCTTTTTACTCCGGCTGCTAGAAATGGATATTTTGTCTCTTTAAAGATTGAAGACCCATTTGGACAATTTCAATATAGTTTTTGTAAAATAAGAGTATCAACAAAACCAAATTTTTCTTCTTGTCAACCAGCTCAATCTCCTATTTGCCTGGGCAGAGTCACAGAACTTTTTGGTGGTGTGACTGGAGCAGACACAGTTGGTGTAGACCCTGTACCAACAAATTTTCCAATAGGAGGAATTTTTGGTGCTCAAACTTATTTACCAGATGGTTCTGGTATAAATTACAATACGAATATTAATATTTCTGGTTTTACTCCATTAACTACCATACAAAATGCATCAGATATTGACCAAATGTGTATTAAAATTGAACATTCCTATTTGGGTGATTTAGAAATGAAACTTACCTGTCCAAATGGACAAAGTATAAACGTTTTTAATAGCTATAGTGGTAATGGTCTTTTCCCTGGAGGTTTTGGTGGTGGAAATACTTTTTTAGGTGGTGCTTACGATAACAACACTGGGAATATTGGTTACTGCGAAGAATATTGTTTTTCTAATAATTCAAATGCTATGCCCGCATGGGTAAATAGCTATTTAACTACTACTGCTACTGGACCAAGTCCGGGTCAAATGGTAGTTCCAGGCTTATATCAACCTGAGCAAAATTTTATTCCTGCTCTTCTAGGTTGTCCTATTAATGGAACTTGGACTCTAACAGTAAGAGATAATTTAGGAATTGATGATGGTTACATATGTGAGTGGGGAATTTATTTTAACAGTACACTTCATCCTGACAACGAAACATATGCTCCCTTAATTATATCTCACAACTGGCTTCCAGATTCAACCATAATTTCTAATCAAGACACCAATATTATTGTACAACCAAATTCATTGGGGCCAACTAATTATACTTTTGTAGTTGAAGATGAATATGGATGTTATTATGATACTGTAATTACAGTTCAAACAATTCAAGGAGGTTCCATTATTGGGGACACAACAACATGTGATGACTTTTTTGGTTATGCTAATAATTATCTTACTCCTGCAGGCGGAAACTGGCTATATTTTAGTAATGATGGAAATATAACATTTGATCCTAACAACACGGTTGCTAATCCAACGATCACAACATCTAGTCCTGGAATTTACTACATGGGGCTGAATGATATTTTTTGTAATGATACTCTTACACATATTGTTGAATTTATTAAAGAACCAGAACCCTACCCATTTTTATTAGATACATTTTGTATAGGAGAAAATATATTGTCAGTTATTAACAATATAGATACCACATTCAGCTATGAATGGTTTGATTATAATGGAGACTTACTATCAATAGGAGATTCTTTAATTCTAAATAGTAATAATTATACTATTGGCTCACATGAAATAAACTTAATTGTATCTAACGAGTGTGGTGAAGAAATAACAACAAATGATTTAATTATAGAAAAATGTGAAATTCCTAACGTAATCACTCCTAATGGAGATGGACAAAATGATTTTTTCTACACACATTTTGCTGCTATATATGATGATGTTCACTTGACAGTTTTCAATAGATGGGGGATTGTTGTTTATGAGTCTATTGGTTATCAAAATGATTGGAATGGAGTTAACTCAAATGGAAATCCTTTATCTGAGGGAACCTATTATTTTTTTCTGACTTTTGATGAAGGAAAAGAAAAAAACCAAGGAATTCTTCAAATAATAATAAATTCTAAATAATATTTAATAAATGGCTCTTAAATGTGGTATCGTGGGTTTACCAAACGTTGGAAAATCTACATTATTCAATTGTCTTTCAAATGCTAAAGCTCAATCAGCTAACTTTCCATTTTGTACCATTGAACCCAATGTTGGCACCATAACAGTTCCTGACTCAAGACTTAATGAATTGGAAATTCTGGTAAAACCAGAAAAAGTAGTACCAACTACCATTGAAATTGTAGATATAGCCGGGTTGGTTAAAGGGGCTCATAAAGGGGAAGGATTAGGTAATCAATTTTTAGGAAATATAAGAGAAGTAGATGCAATTATACATGTGCTTAGATGTTTTGATGATGATAATGTAATTCATGTTGATGGGAGAGTAGATCCAGTATCAGATAAAGAAATTATAGACTTAGAGTTGCAGTTAAAAGACTTAGAAACTTTAGAAAAAAGGTTAGGAGCTATTGAAAGAAAAGCAAAATCTGGAGATAAAGAAGCTCATAAAATTTTTTCAGTTTATGAAAATGCCAAAAATTATTTAGTTTCAGGAAAATCAATAAGATCTTTAGACATTGACGATAACTCTTTTAAGTATTTAGATGAATTACAATTAATCACTGCAAAACCTGTAATGTATGTTTGTAATGTTGATGAAAATGCTGTAATAAGTGGAAATAAACATGTTGAAGCTTTAAAACTAGCTGTTAGTAATGAAAAATCAGAAATTCTCATCCTAGGAGCTGCTATAGAAGCAGACATTACAGAACTAAATGATTTTGAAGAGAGAAAAATGTTTTTAGATGATTTAGGACTAGATGAGCCCGGAGTAAGTAAATTAATTAAAAAAGCTTATAAATTACTTAACCTACAGACCTATTTTACTGCTGGAGAAAAAGAAGTAAGAGCTTGGACTATTAAAAAAGGAATGACTGCTCCACAAGCTGCTGGAGTTATTCATACAGACTTTGAAAAGGGTTTTATAAAAGCTGAAGTTATTAAATTTAAAGACTTTATAAAACTTGGTTCAGAAAATGCAGTTAAAGAAGCAGGAAAGCTTTCAATTCACGGTAAAGAATATATATTAGGAGATGGAGATATAATGCATTTTAGATTTAATGTATAAACAATAAAAAAATTCCACAATCGTTTGATGCTGTATGAGATTATTATTAAATATATTTTTCTTTTTCTCAATTAATATTTATTATTCTCAACAAAAGTTAAATTCCTATTCTATTTTAAATAATAATTGTACTGCAAGAAATTCTTCCCTTGGAGGGTACCCAATTGGTTTGTTTGATTCAGATCCTTCTTTGTCCATATTTTTACCCTCAAATCTTTCTATCTTAAATAAAAATCAATTCGTTATAAATTACAATAATCATTTTGCAGATTCTGATTTTGGTATGATTAATTACAACTTTCAAATTAATAAGAAAGGAATATTTTCAACAACTTTGTTTTATAATAACTATGGGAAGTTTGAATATTTCGATGCTTCTGGAAATATGCTTGGGAATTCTTTTTCTGCTAATGATTGGATTTTACAAATTGGTCATTCCAAGAAATTATATGAGAAACTTCAAATAGGTTTAAACCTAAAATTTATTGCTTCCATATATGAACAATATAGTTCCTACGCATTGGGTTCGGATGTTAGCCTAACTTATTTTGACGATAAAAAACAATTCGGAGGCTATGTGTTATTAAGTAATATTGGTACAACAATAAAAAATTATAATAATTCATCAAACTACAATAATAAATTACCATTTAACTCTGTTATCGGTTTTAATTCAAAGCTAAAGCATGCTCCATTGAGATTTCATATTTCATATAATCATATACATAAATGGAGTTTTAGTGATGATTTTAATTCAAATTCCTCAGAATCGGTAGCTTTTAATGCTCTTATTTCTCAGTTTTTTAACCATTTTGTATTGGGAACAGAGATGTTATTTTCTGAAAATTTTAATGTAAGACTTGGATATGACTTACTTTCAAGAAATGAATTACAACCGATATCTAGACCTGGTACAACCGGAATATCATGGGGAGTTGGATTTAAAATAAAAAGTTTTAAAATCAATTTCTCGAATTCTAAGTATCATTTTTCGGGAATTTCAAACAATCTAACCATTATAAAAAAGTTAAATTTTAATTAAACTACTTGATTAGCGTCATTTATTGGACTAAGGTTTTGAAAATCAAACATATTTTTATCCAATAAATGTGAGGGAGATATGTTTTGAAGTGCATTAAAAATTATAGCTTTTCTATTGGGATAAGATAATTCCCAGTCTTGAATGAGTTTTTTTATTTTTCTTCTCTGTAAATTTGTTTGTGATCCACATAAATTACAGGGAATGATCGGGAATTCCATATGCTTGGAGTAAGTTTCAATATCAGATTCTTTACAATAAGATAAAGGTCTTAGTACCATTAAGTCTCCTTTGTCAATTAAATATTTTGGAGGCATTGCCTCCATTTTGCCACTAAAAAATAAATTTAAAAAATAAGTTTCAATGATATCATCCATATGATGACCTAGTGCAATCTTGTTACAATTTAATTCTCTAGCTAGATCGTATAATGTTCCTCTTCTTAATCTGGAACATAAACTACACATTGTTTTTCCCTCGGGAATTTTTTCTTTTACAATACTGTAAGTATCCTTTTCAATAATTTTATAATCTAAATCTAGATTATTCAAATATTTAGGTAGTATTTCTTTTGGAAAACCAGGTTGTTTCTGGTCCATATTAACAACAATAAAATTGAACTTAGTTTTACCATATTTTTGAAAATGAATCATCATATCAAGCATTGTATAACTGTCTTTTCCACCTGAAATACATATCATAATAAAATCATCATTTTCAATCATAGAAAAATCTTTGATTGCCTTTGAAGTTGCATTAATGATTTTTTTACGGCTTATAGCTATATCTTTTTTACTTGTCACCATGCAAAGAAAATAATAAAAATTTAGTAGATACTTTATTAAATAATTAATTCTTCAAAGAGCACTAATTATTATATTTGAAAAAATATAAAATTATGGATTCAACAACTTTAATGTCATTAGAAAATAATTTTGGTGCCCATAATTATCATCCCCTTCCTGTTGTTTTAGATAGGGGAGATGGGGTATTTGTCTGGGACTGTGAAGGTAAAAAGTATTACGATTTTCTATCTGCTTATTCTGCAGTCAATCAAGGTCATTGTCATCCTAAAATTATCGAAGCTTTAGTAAAACAATCTTCTAAACTTACATTAACAAGTCGTGCTTTTTATAATTCCAAGTTAGGTCCATACGAGAAATATATATGCGATTTGTTTGAATATGACAAAGTTCTTCCGATGAACACAGGAGTTGAAGGAGGAGAAACAGCAAATAAATTAGCAAGGAAATGGGGTTATCTTAAAAAACTAATCCCTAAAAATGAAGCCAGAATTATTTTTGCAAATGGTAATTTCTGGGGAAGAACTCTAGCTGCCATTTCTTCTTCTGACGATCCATTATCGTACAAAGATTTTGGACCTTATATGCCAGGTTATGATTTAATTCCTTACAATGATTTAAAAGCATTAGAGAGGGAGTTAAAAGACCAAAATGTGGCAGCTTTTATGGTTGAGCCCATTCAGGGAGAAGCTGGTGTTGTTGTTCCGGATGAAGGATATTTGGAAGGAGTAAGAAAATTATGTAACAAATATAATGTCCTTTTCATTGCCGATGAAGTTCAAACAGGGATTGGAAGAACAGGAAAACTATTAGCTACTGATTATGAAAATGCTAAACCAGATATCCTGATATTGGGAAAAGCACTATCAGGTGGAGTATTTCCGGTATCAGCAATTTTAGCAAATAATGATGTCATGATGTGTATAAAGCCCGGTGAACATGGCTCTACTTTTGGAGGAAATCCATTAGCATGTGTAGTTGCAAAAGCAGCTTTAGAAGTTGTAGTTGATGAAAAACTTGCTGAAAATGCAATGGAATTAGGAAACTATTTTAGATCAGAAATTAATAAATTTATTAAAACATCATCATTAGTAAATCAAGTAAGGGGAAAAGGATTATTAAATGCCATTGTCATCAATGATTCTGAGACAAGCGAAACTGCTTGGAATTTGTGTGTTGAGATGAAAAATAATGGCTTATTAGCCAAACCAACACACGGAAATATAATAAGATTTGCTCCCCCTCTAACAATCACTGAAGAACAACTAGAAGATTGTATAAAAATAATAACGGATACAATCAACAATTACAACACTTAATCAGTCTTAAGAGTTAAGCATTACTGGCATTACTAACATTAAAATATCTTCGCCATCATCAGAGTTATCTGGAATTAAAATGCCTGCTCTGTTAGGCGCACTAAGTTCAAAAATAATATTATCTGAATCAATGTTCTGTAACATCTCGTTCAGAAATCTTGAATTAAAACCAATTTCCATCAAATTCCCTTCGTAGGAACATGTCAATCTTTCGTTTGCTTCATTAGAAAAATCAATATCTTCAGCGCTAATATTAAGTTCACTCCCATTGATTTTTAATCTTACTTGGTGAGTGGTTTTGTTAGCAAAAATACTGACTCTTTTAATCGATTGAGAAAATGCATTTCTGTCAACTGTTAACCTATTAGGATTTTCTTTTGGAATCACTGCTTCGTAATTAGGGTATTTTCCATCAACAAGTCTACATATAAGGAGAATATCACTGAAAGAAATACTCGCATTTGATTCATTGTATTGAATGGTAACATCACCATCATAACTCTGAAGTAAACCTTTCAGTAAATTCATTGGTTTTTTGGGGACTATAAATGAAGAAGGTGTGGAAGATTTAACATCATTTCTAGTATATCTAACAAGTTTATGAGCATCTGTAGCTACAAATGTTAAATCATTTTCTGATAACTGTACAAAAATCCCACTCATAACAGGTCTTAAATCATCATTTCCTGAAGCAAAAATTGTTTTTTCTATAGCTCTTTGAAAAATAAAACTACTAATAGTAACAGTTGAAGGAGCTTCAATTACAGGTGATTTTGGAAATTCTTCTCCAGAAAAACCACTTAATTTATACTTTCCATAATCAGAAGATATTTCTATTCCCATTTTTTCGTCTATCGAGAAGGTGAGAGGATGGTTAGGAAAAGTTTTAAGAATATCTAAAAGCATTTTTGCAGGAATTGCAACACTTCCCTCACTTTTAGCATCTATTGAAATAGTAGAAGTCATTGTGGATTCAAGATCAGAACATGAAACTATTAATTTTTGATTCTTTATTTCAAATAAAAAGTTATCTAAAATAGGAAGAGTATTAGAGCTATTTAGAACTCCTCCAATGGATTGTAGTTGCTTTAATAAAACCTGACTAGAAACTATAAACTTCATGATTAATATCTTATTTCCATAAATATCTGAATAGTATTGATAATAAACTATAAGAATTAATCTTATTTATTAACACGTAATTAATAATATCAAAGAGTGAAAAAACTCAATGGTTTAAATAATATTTCCCAATTAAAATATTGAGCTCTTAAAAGTTCATTATTGTTGTTTACCCTTATATATCCATATTCTGGATCCCATCCATTGGGTGAATTTTCATCTTTGATTCTCCAGAAATCAACTTTTTTGATATTATTATTAACATCTTTTAATTCAAACGAAACAAAACGATTAGAGTTAAATATGGAATCAATAATGATTTGTTTTTCAAAAATGATTTTATTGTAACTTATGTTGTTGAAATGAGTTAAATAATGTTTTACTTGAATTTCATTATAATCCGTCACTAAATTATTATAATTATCATAAAAATTTAAGCTGTCATTTTCATAAGTAATGGTATAACTCTCTTTTTCATTCCCAATAAAATTAGTAGATATTTTTTGAATATTTTTTGGATTTACATAATCAAAAACTCTTGGAGACCTCCATCCTTTCCAATCAGTAAAAAACCTCACTTCAAGAGTGCCATACATTCCTGGTTTATAGGTTACATAAGGCTTGGAGCTTTTATTTTCTCCTATTTCTAAAAGCATATAAGTTCCTGTATGATCCTGGGTAGGAGAGCCTATATACCATGACTTGTATGGAGAATCTTCGTTTAAAAATATTTCAACTTTTTTATGTCTTACTGATAGTCTATTTATTACTGTATTAAAAGCTGAATTGGCTACATCTTGCTTTACTCTAATTCTATAGAAAGTTTCCATTAATAAATCTACAGTAGGTTTACTTGCACGAAAATCAGTTCCATCTATCATCCATATTTTAGAATTATTATCTCTATTTATTGTTATTGTATTTCCTTCAGTATCTGAAATTCTAAATTTAGTAATGCTAGCAGTATCTTTAATTGAAAAATCTTTAAAATCATTATTTTGATGATTATTAGTACAATTAACTATTGAAAAGTAGCATAAAATAGAAATTATAAGAAAGGGAATTATTTTTTTACTTAACATATTTCTTTTTTCTAAAATATTGATTTAAAAAGGCAATAAGTGTGATAATAATTATTGGGAAAATTATATTAATCAATTGCCAAAATTGTTTTTCAAAATAAATATCTTTCCTTAATAGTCTGGGCATATTCATTTTAGAACGAAGAGGAATTAATTCACTTTTGTCTAAAAGTTCATCAACTAAATTTTGAAAAAACATACTATTTCCATATCTAGGAAAGAATTCAGGTGTTCCATAATCTGCACTTTCAAAAGATAAAAGTACAGGCTTGATTTGATCATTAATTTTAAGAAAATCGTTTCTTATTAAATCTCCATCTCCAATAAAAATCATTTTTGTTGAAACACTTTTCTCTTTGAACTTTACTATGGGATTGGAAATAAATTTTTTAAAATCCTTACTTATCGATCTGTTTTGATAATTAGAATTGAATACACCTTCATATAACCATGCGCAAACTGGTGGCTTAGAATCGTTTTCAAAATTTTTAGGATTATAATTATATAAATTTTGATAATTAACTGATGTTTGTCTTAGGACTTTAAATTCTAATGATGTTTTTAGAAGAGGAGTTTTTTTAATATTATTTTCACCAACGGTATCAATAGAACATAAATATCTTGTTTTAATGGGTCCAACATTTTTTAAGTATTTCGAAGGCTTGTCCATGTAAAGCATGGGAAAGAAATACCAATTGGGGATTCTACCCAATCCATCCTCTCTTATTAAAGGAGAACATCTAGCATCATTTACCATATTGACATTAAACCTAGCTCCGTACTTAAAAAGAAATTGTTGAAGTTTGTGGTTAACTGGCTTTGCATAAGTTATATTTGTGTCTTTTAAAACACTTTCATCCACATCAAGCATATCTACTAACCACATTATTTTACCTCCTCTCATAACGTATTGATCAATAATAAAAAGTTCTTTTTCAGAAAATGTCAATTTAGGCTTAGCAATTATTAATAAATCTGTTTTATCCAATATATCAAGATCCTCACTAATCTTTGAAGGATCTTTCATGTATTTGGAGATAATTTTATTTTGAAGACTTTTCTTAATAAATCTCTTTGTATTTTTATTTGGGTTTCCAATTTCATCAAAAACAGGAATTGATCTTTTGACAATTGTTATTGAATCAACTTTGTTTACAATTAGTGAATCATAACGATTGTTGCATAAATCTATTGATTCGTTGTAATATTCAGCTTTAAGCTGTTTAATTCTTATGGTATCAACATCATAATATTTAATTAATTGATCTCTAATAATCCATGCATCTGCATTATCTAACTCTCCATGTCCTCTTAAAAATTTAATTTTTTTAGAACTTGGTTTTATTAAATTATTTAGTCCTAGTATTATGTTGTACTCTAACTGATCATTAAACTGATTAATAATTAGTTGTGAAATAGGGAATTTTCCTTTTTGCAAGAGTTGGACAGGACTGAATTGATCACCCATTCTTAAGATTATTCCTGACCATATCCTGATAACTTCTTGTTTGCTATCCCTCGATATAATAATATCAGTAAAATCTACACCATCTTTATATACCTGATTTTTAAACTCTTTTGCTAGCTCAGGATCTTCATCTAAATTGATATAATTAATTTTAAAATTATCAGCTCCATATGCTTTGAATTCGTCTAGCTTTTCAAATAAAGATTTTTTTAGCTTTTCAATTTCAGCAGGATACTCACCAACTAAAAAAACATCAGCAGTAATAATCTCATTTAAATTGGTTAGTGTTTTTTTTGTTTCACTAGATAAAGAATGAATCTTATCAACCGATAAATCTACTCTTACAAAATAGATGCTTGATAATCCATTTATTAAAAGGATAACAAACAAGACTAACAATAAATTAATCAAGGACTTATATTTAAAATATAAAGTGCTCATTAGTAAATTTTTAGAGATACTTTCGTTAAGTAAAGAGTTAAAAATATTATAGATATAAAATATATAATATCTCTAGAATCAATAATTCCTCTTTGCAAGGCATTAAAGTGATCGACCATACTTAATTTAATTAAATAATAATCTAAAGGATTACCAACAAAAACAGCCAGGTATGAAATGCCTAAGTAAATAAAGAAGTTAAAAAATAGAGCTAGTAAAAAAGCAATTACTTGATTTTTAGAGAGTGAAGAGGCAAAAATTCCAATTGCAACAAATGTTATGCTCAATAAAATAAGACCCAGATAACCCCCAATAGTTGTTGGATGATCAATATTTCCAGGAATTTCACCCATTTGACTTACACTTAAGTAATAAATTAAGGTTGGTAAAATGGTAAGAACTGCTAAAAAACTTGATCCTAAAAATTTTGAAAAAATTATTTGAAATAAAGAAATGGGCTGTGTTACTAAAGTTTCTAAAGTGCCTGTTTTCTTCTCTTCAGCAAAACACCTCATTGTGAAAGCCGGAAACAAAAACATTAATATACCTGGAGCTTGTGAAAAAAAAGTTTGTAAGTTGGATTCACCCATGTCAATAATGTTACTTTTGCCTGGGAAAACCCATACAAAAAACCCTGAACTTACTAAAAAAACAATAATAGCTGTATATCCAATTATAGAACTTAGATAAGATCTAATCTCTTTTAATAAAAGTGCTTTCATTTTTAAATAATATGAGATATGCAAATTAGGAGGGCAATATAATTCTATTAATATTAGAAAATAATATTTTTAATTAAAAAGAATTAACAAATCCTATTGAGAAACTTCAATATATTTGTTTCATGAAAATAGATTTATCTATTATAATTCCTCTTTATAATGAAACAGAATCTCTAGAAGAGCTTAGTACTTGGATTGATAAAGTTGTTCAAGAATCAAAACTTAAATATGAAATTGTATTCATTGATGATGGAAGCACAGATAATTCTTGGGCTACTATAAATTTACTTCAGAAAAATAACAACAATATTAAAGGATTGTCCTTTAGAAGAAATTATGGTAAATCAGCCGCATTAAATATGGGTTTTAATATGTCAAAAGGAGATGTAATAATTACCATGGATGCAGACTTACAAGATTCACCAGATGAAATACCAGAACTTTATAAAATGATTAAAGAAGAAGGTTTTGATATTGTTTCTGGCTGGAAAAAGGACAGGAAAGACCCATTATCTAAAACTATTCCTACCAAACTATATAATGCTGTTACCAGAAAGGTTTCCGGGATTAAGCTTCATGATATGAATTGCGGTTTAAAAGCTTATAAAAGTATAGTAGTGAAGAATATTGAAGTTTATGGAGAAATGCACAGGTACATTCCATTGATTGCAAAATGGGCTGGTTTTCAAAATATAACAGAAAAAGTTGTTCAACACCAAGAAAGAAAATTTGGAGTAACTAAATTTGGTTTAGAAAGATTTATTTTTGGGTTTCTTGATCTTTTCAGTATTACTTTTATAGGTAAATATGGGAAAAGACCCATGCATTTATTTGGCACTCTTGGAACTTTAGTAATTATCATCGGATTTAGTTTTTTAATATATATTGGAATTGATAAAATATTTTTTAACAAGGGTGCAAAATTAATTGCTAACCGAACAGAATTTTATATTGCTTTAAGCGCTATAATAATAGGAGTTCAGTTTTTTCTTGCTGGTTTTTTAGGAGAAATGTTGTCTAGAAATTCACCAAACAGAAATCAATATCAAATCAAAGAAAAATTAAACTTTAATGACTAAAATCATTATTGTTGGTCCTGCTTCTCCTTTGCGGGGTGGTATTTCAGATTTTAATGAGGCATTAGCCAAATCATTTTATGAAAAAAATATTAAAATTGAAATAGTTTCATTTTCTCTACAGTATCCAAAATTTCTCTTTCCAGGAAAAACTCAGAACAGAACAACTAATTCTCAAACTTTCCCCTTCAAAATAATACCATTAATTAATTCTATCAATCCTCTTAGTTGGTGGAAAACAGCTAAATATATTTTATCAGAAAACCCTGATATAGTAATGATTAGATTCTGGATGCCATTTTTTGCTCCATGTCTTGGAATCATTTCAAGTATTATAAAGAAAAATAATATTCAAGTGATTGGAATAGTAGATAATGCTATTGCTCATGAAAAAAGAGCAGGAGATAATAGCTTGGTAAATTTTTTTTTAAAAAAATGTCATCATCATATTACACTTAGTAAAAAAGTTAAAAATGATATTAAAACTATTAATAGAAATATTTCTGTAAGAGCTTTATTTCATCCAATATACAATAATTATAAACCACTAACAGATAAAAATTCTGCCCTAAAAAAGCTCCATTTAAGTGATGGTAAATACATACTATTTTTTGGATTAGTTAGGAAATATAAAGGATTGGATTTAGTAATAAGAGCGATGGCAGATGAAAAAATTATCAGTCAAAACATAAAATTAATTGTAGCTGGTGAATTTTATGAATCTGAAGATGTCTATAATAAACTAATCAATGATCTAAATTTAAAAAATATTATCATTTTTAATGAATTTGTAGCTCATGATAAAGTACCTGATTATTTTTCTATTTGTAATCTTGTAATTCTTCCTTACAAATCAGCAACTCAGAGTGGAGTAACTCAGTTAGCTATGAATTATAATAAACCCATGTTAGTTACCAATGTGGGAGGATTACCAGAAATTATAGATCATCGTAAAGATGGCTATATATCAACAACTGAACCAAAAGAAATTAGCAAACACATATTAGACTATTTTTCAGATGAAAATAATGAAATTAAAATGAGTGATGCACTTTCTAAAAAAAAGAAGTTTTATTCTTGGGATCATTTTACAGATGAAATATTAAAATAAAAAAAGGAGCCGCAGCCCCTTTTAGTTAATTATGGTTTTTTTTACTAATTATTTAGCAATAACAATTCACTACTTATGATTTCAAATACATATTTTTTTTCACCCGATTCGTCTTCATAATCTCTATAATTTAATGACCCTTCAACATAAATTTCCTGACCTTTAAGTATATATTTATCAGCAATTTCAGCTTTCTTACCCCAAAACATAACAGGATGCCATTGAGTATTTTTTATTTTTTCTCCATCTTTATTCGTATAGGTGTTGTTAGTCGCAATAGATAACTTAACATACTTTTTACCATTTTTAGTTTCTTCTAACTTAGGAGTATTACCTACATTTCCAATTAATTGAACTTTATTTCTTATATTTTTCATGTGTATTTTGATTTTAGTTTAACAATGATGTCATTTGAATTGACGATACAAATTAAAAAATGAAAAAAAATATTATTCGTATTTTAAACAGTTAATATTCGTTTGTTATCGTTTATAAACGGTTAAAAATTTATAATTACATGAAAATAAAGTATTTAACTCATTTTTTTTTCTTCCATCTATCATGACTCCAAAGCCAAAATGATGGTTGATTTTTAATATCATTTTCTAAAAATTGGGCAAATTTTTCTATGATTTTACCATTAGATTCTGATATAGGATTTCCGGTTATTAACTTATAATTTACTTCATAAGAACCTCTTCTGACCTTTTGTATACTTACATAAATAACAGGCCAATTAAACTCTTTTGAATATTTTTCAGCACCAAAAAGAAATCCAGTGTCCTGATTAAGAAAATTTATCCAATGTGCGTTTTTACTGTTAGATGGGCTTTGATCAGATCCAAAAATAATAGCTCTCGGATTTCCTGATATATTATTAAAATAATCTTTAGTATTCTTCATTGAAATCATTTTTAGCCCAAATTTTTCTCTAGAATTTTTCATTTTCAAGTCATAAAATTTATTTCTAAGAGGTTTATAAATAGCAAATAAATCATGTTTACTTACTAATGGCATTCTTTGAGCAGTCATTTCCCAATTATTGTAATGACCACCAATTAGAATTACATTTTTTCCTTTTTCAGCAAAACTGTTCAATAAGTCTTGATTGTTTATTTTAATTCTATTTTCAATATTTCTTCTGGAAATGGTAAATCCTTTTATGCTTTCAATAATCAAATCACAAAAGTGGTTGTAGAAACCTAGCTTAATTTCATTAATCTCCCTTTTGGATTTATTTGGAAAGGAGTTTCTAAGATTGCTAGTAATAATATGGTTTCTATATTTAATAAATCTTCCTAAAATTAATATTAAAACATTTGAAAGTCCATATAAGAACTTATTAGGCAAATAGGAGATGGGTAGAATTAAAATATAATATAAAATATTATTCATTAATGAAGTTCAAAATATATTTATTTCCGTGTGATAATTATCTTTATAATTCTCTACAAAATAATACTTAAGAATTAAATATTGAGCAAATTAATAATTATAGACAATTTTGATTCATTTACTTACAATTTAGTTCATTTCTTAGAGCCATATTGTGATGAATTATCTGTTTTCAGAAATGATGAAATTAAATATAATAAAATCTCAAATAAGCATAAAATACTTCTCTCTCCCGGTCCAGGTTTACCAGAAAATAGTAAAGAGCTTTTTAAAGTGATTCAAAAATACCAGCTTACCAATAACATCATGGGAGTTTGTTTGGGGTTTCAAGCAATAGGACAATTTTATGGAGCAAACCTTACCAATCTCAAAAGAGTAAGACATGGTATTCAAACAGAAGTAAATATTTTAAGACATGATTGTATTTTTAGAAATTTACCAAATCATTTTAAAATTGGACATTATCATTCTTGGATTATTGATAAAATACCTGATATTTTAAATGTAACTGCTGTTGATTATGAAAATAATGCCATGGCTTTTAAGCACTCCTTTTTAGAT
>CENJ01100145.1_pt1 | contig 17044 bp, 16 predicted proteins | sample 356161 | NCBI WGS metagenome assembly CENJ01 (sample SAMEA2619531, study PRJEB7988) | marine metagenome | biome: marine biome (ENVO:00000447); feature: surface water layer (ENVO:00002042); material: "saline water (ENVO:00002010), including plankton (ENVO:xxxxxxxx)" | depth 5 m
TCCACCGCATGCTACATTGCGCGTATTCGCGGCGTAAAATCTGCCATGCCAATGTTTAAGGCTTTAAAATTATGTCCCGATGCCATTGTCATTAAACCGCAAATGGAAAAATATGCCGAGGCGGGATACCAAATTCGAGACTTAATGAAAGAATTAACACCCCTCGTTCAACCTATCTCAATTGATGAAGCCTTTTTGGACCTGAGAGGTACTGAAAAACTGCATGGACTCACGCCGGCTGAAACAATTCTAAATCTCGTCAGAAACATTCGCAAAACCGTCGGCATCACAGTATCTGTCGGCCTTAGCCACAATAAGTTTCTTGCTAAATTATCCTCTGACCTTGATAAACCGAATGGCTTTACCGTCATTGGACAGTCAGAAACACTCGAAAGACTTGCACCTATGCCGGTTGAAAAAATCTGGGGGGTCGGGCAAGCCATGCAGAAAAAGCTCTCTGCTAATGGTATAAAAACAATTGGACACCTCCAGAGTCTGGAAGAGGCATTTTTACTGAAGCAATATGGCAATGTCGGGCAACATTTGTTCAGGCTTTCTCGCGGACTGGATGACAGGATTGTTTCTCCGGAACGGGAAGCAAAAAGTATTTCTTCAGAGACAACTTTTGATAAAGATATTGCAGATTCAGACAGCCTCTCTAAAACGCTCTGGCTTTTAAGCGAGAAAGTATCCTTAAGGTGTAAGAAAGCCAGCAAGGGGGGTAAGACTGTTGTTCTAAAACTTAAAACCGGAAATTTTAAATCGCTTACCCGGAACCGCACCCTTCCCGTTTCAACCTGTATGGCTGAAAGAATTTTCAGTGCTGGAAATGAAATGCTGAATGCAGAACTCCAAAATAACCCCAGAACAGCATACCGATTAATCGGTATTGGTGTTACCGGACTTGTTGAGGCTGAATTCGCTGATATGCCTGACCTCGTTTCTACAGATAAAAGAAACTTGCAAGCTGAATTGGCTATGGACAAAATTCGCATTAAGTTTGGTCAAGAGACAATTGGTAAAGGGCGGTCTCTTGATCGCAGAAATAAATAAAGCCACTTTGAGGAATATAATGACAAACCCTGAAGAAAAAATTGAACAACTCGGTCTTATCCTTCCTGACCCCAAACCGGCTGTGGCGAATTATTTACCTTTCACTCAAACCGGCAAACTTTTGTTTATTTCCGGTCAAGGCCCTGTTTCAGCCGCAGGTGATGCCATTAAAGGCCGGCTAGGTGAAACTATTGAGATTGAAGACGGACAACGCGCTGCTCAACTTGCGGCACTGAATATACTGGCTCAGGTAAAATCGGCACTGAATGGTGATTGGTCACGCTTTGGCCGTTGCCTCAGATTATGCGGCTTTGTCAATTCCACCCCAGACTTCACGCATCAACCTGCAATTATAAATGGTGCATCAGATTTAATGGTTGACCTTTTTGGCGATGCCGGACGACATAGCCGATCGGCAGTTGGTGTTGCGAGCCTACCTATGGGCTGGGCTGTCGAAATTGATGCCATATTTGAGATCAATTAATGGGAGACATAGAGCCCCCCATATTGCGAACTGTCAGCAAAGTATCGGAAATACCGGCGGAGCAATGGAATGCTTGCGCCAACCCTAATCCGGCGCATTATAACCCTTTCGCCGACCACGCCTTTCTTCTTGCATTAGAGGAAAGTGGGTCGGCAATACCCGAGACAGGCTGGGCAGCCCGGCATCTTGTGATAGAAAGCAGCGACGCCGGGCAGATTGCGGGAATTGTACCGCTTTACCTTAAGTCACACAGTCAGGGAGAATATATTTTCGATCATGGCTGGGCCGAGGCATGGCATCGTGCCGGAGGTCAATATTATCCAAAACTCCTAAGCGCAATTCCCTTCACACCCGCAGGTGGCCCAAGATTATTAATACGCCCGGGGCCTGAGGAACAAACGGCCCGTGCCGCCCTTACAGAGGGGCTTATAGCCCTCACGGCACAATATAATGCGTCGTCCTTACATATTAATTTTCTGCCCGAAGAAGATTGGAATAATCTGGGTTCACATGGATTTCTTCAACGTACTGACCAACAGTTCCATTGGCTTAATCGCAATTTTGAAGATTTTGACGGATTTCTGGCTAGTCTCACATCTCGTAAAAGAAAGAACCTTAAAAAAGAACGCCAACGGGCATTGGAGAATGGCATAGAGGTTGAATGGCTCACAGGTGCAGATTTAACTGAAGCGCACTGGGACACTTTCTATGACTTTTATCTGGATACCAGCAACCGAAAATGGGGGCAGGCTTATCTTACCCGATCTTTTTTTAACCGTATAAATGCAACAATGCCGGACAAAACACTGCTGGTCATGGCACGGCGTGACGGCAAATATATTGCCGGCGCCCTCAATTTCATCGGCGGAGAAGTTTTGTTTGGGCGCAATTGGGGATGCATTGAAGATCATCCGTTTCTACATTTTGAACTTTGCTATTATCAAGCAATAGATTTTGCAATTACACGGGGATTGAAACGTGTAGAAGCAGGCGCTCAGGGCACGCATAAACTCGCTCGAGGCTACGAGCCATGCCGCACATTTTCAGCTCATTATATTCCCCATGAAGGGTTCCGTGAAGCAATTGAAAACTTCTTGGAACATGAAAGACGCCATGTTGAGCAAGATATTGAAACGCTCAAAAATTACACACCTTTCAAGCAAGCTGAAAATCAAACCAACAATAAGGCAAACAAGGAGAGCGATGATGAGTGATTATGATAGAGATAATATTTTTGCTAAAATATTACGTGGAGAAATGCCATGTGTAAAAATCTTCGAAGATGAAAATACTCTAGCCTTCATGGATATCATGCCTCAAGCCGAAGGCCATGTGCTGGTTATTCCCAAAGCAGAGGCCTGCGACATGTTGGATCTCGATGATGCGATGGCACAAAAACTCATTGTAAATGTCCAAAGAATTGCACGCGCAGTAAAGTCAGCCATTGGATGCCCTGGCGTCATGCTAGCCCAACTCAATGGTGCAGCCGCCGGGCAGACTGTATTCCACACACATTTTCATATCATCCCACGCCATGACGGGGTTGAGTTGGGTTTTCATGCCAATGATATGGCTGACCCCGAAGAGCTTGAAAAAATTGCTGAAAAAATCAGACAACTAATGTCTTAGGTAAATAAGTTAGACCTTCTCAGTCTTCTTATCAGCCTCGTCGCTTTTGGGTGCATCATCTTTATAACTTATGGAAAGGGTATCATCATCGCCCACATCCACAACCACAACACCCCCTTGCGTCAAGCAACCAAATAGGACTTCATCCGCCAACGGCTTTTTGATTTTCTCTTGAATAAGACGCGCCAGAGGCCGCGCACCCATCTGATTATCATAACCGCGCGTTGCCAGCCATTTAGTGGCTTCCTGACTGAGTTGAATAATGACATTTCTGTCTGCGAGTTGGGCTTCAAGCTGAAGAACAAATTTTTCAACCACGCGAGCGACAACTTCCGGCGGAAGATTGGCAAAAGGAACAGTCGCATCAAGGCGGTTACGGAATTCAGGCGCAAACATCTTCTTGATGGCATCCTCGTCTTCACCTTCTCGGAGTGTTCGCCCGAAGCCCATTGGCTCTTTTGCCATATCTGCCGCACCGGCATTGGTTGTCATAATCAAAATAACATTACGGAAGTCGACTTTGCGTCCATTGGCATCAGTCAAACTACCATTATCCATAACCTGCAATAGAATATTGAACAGGTCAGGATGCGCTTTCTCAATTTCATCCAACAGCAACACACTGTGAGGATGTTGATCTACACCGTCGGTCAAAAGACCACCTTGGTCGAAACCGACATATCCGGGAGGTGCACCCAATAGCCGCGACACAGTATGGCGCTCCATATATTCCGACATATCGAATCTGAGCAATTCTACGCCCATAATGTCGGCTAGCTGACGAGCAACTTCTGTCTTGCCGACACCGGTTGGACCGGAAAACAGATAACAACCAATTGGCTTATTTTCTTCGCGCAACCCGGCACGAGATAACTTTATTGCCGCCGACAACGCATCAATCGCAGCATCCTGTCCAAACACCACGCGCTTCAAACCGCTATCCAGATCACGCAATTTTTCTGTATCAGATTTGGAGACTGATTTAGACGGGATGCGCGCCATTGTTGAAATAGTGTTTTCAATATCACGCACACTGATTGTCTTCTTGCGTTTAGATGCCGGCAAAAGCATCTGAGACGCCCCAACTTCATCAATCACATCAATGGCTTTATCCGGCAATTTCCGGTCAGTCATATATCTTGATGAGAGTTCAACGGCAGTTTTCAAAGCTTCATTGGTGTAACGGACATTGTGGAATTCCTCAAAATATGGCTTCAAACCTCGTAGAATTTTTATCGTATCCGGAACACTCGGCTCGTTAACGTCAATTTTCTGGAACCGACGCGCCAATGCCCGATCTTTCTCAAAATGCTGACGGAATTCTTTGTAGGTTGTTGACCCGACACAACGCAGGCCTCCGTTTTGAAGGGAAGGTTTAAGAAGGTTAGATGCATCCATTGCCCCACCAGATGTAGCACCCGCACCAATAACAGTATGAATTTCATCAATAAACAATATCCCTTCAGGCATATCTTCCAGCTCGGTCATGACCTGCTTGATGCGTTCTTCAAAATCTCCGCGATAACGTGTGCCGGCAAGCAAAGCCCCCATATCCAGAGCAAAAATAACATTATCCTGAAGCACATCCGGCACATCGCCTTCAATAATCTTTCGGGCTAGCCCCTCAGCAATTGCGGTTTTACCGACACCCGGGTCCCCGACAAGCAAAGGATTGTTTTTACTGCGGCGGCATAAAATCTGAATAGTTCGCTCAACTTCACGTTGTCGTCCGATGAGCGGGTCAACTTTTCCGACTTTGGCTTTTTCATTAAGATTGACGCAATAGGTTTCAAGCGCGGTTTCACCGCCGGACATAAATCCGTCAGGATCAGCATCGTCATTTTCTCTGTCCATATCTGCACTGCTGCTGCCGGCTTTTTTGGAAACGCCATGGGCAATAAAATTAACCGCATCATATCTTGTCATATCCTGCTCTTGCAGGAAGTAAGCCGCATGGCTCTCTCTCTCGGCAAAAAGAGCTACCAATACATTAGCCCCTGTAACCTCGTCCCTACCAGATGACTGAACATGAATAACGGCACGCTGAATGACCCTTTGAAAACCCGCAGTAGGTTTACTGTCTTCATCCGTATCCATCACAAGACCGGATAAATCATTATCAATATAGCCAGTCAGATTGTCCCGCAGAAGTTTCATATCCACGTTGCAAGCGTCAATCACTGCATTCGCGTCTTCATCTTCAGTCAGAGCAAGCAATAAATGCTCAAGAGTTGCGAATTCATGCTTCCTCACATTAGCCAACTCAAGGGCTGTGTGCAGAACGGTTTCTAAACCTTTAGAGAATGCCGGCATTTATCACTCCTTTTCCATAGTGCATTGTAGCGGATGTTGGTGTTGCCGTGCTAGGTCAATTACCTGGGTCACTTTCGTTTCTGCGACCTCGAATGTAAAAACGCCACATATGCCGACACCATTTTGGTGGACGTGAAGCATGATTTCAGTTGCTTCATTGATATCTTTGTTAAAAAAGCGTTGTAGGACATGCACAACAAATTCCATTGGCGTGTAATCATCATTAAGCAATAACACTTTGTAAAGCGACGGCTTTTTGGTTTTAGGCTTGATTTTGGTAACAATGCCTACATCACCGCCATCGCCGCCGCCCTGACGGTCATCATTATTTGGATTACCGGGGGTGGAATTGCTCTGAACAGGCATTCCGGTAAGCTTAATATCCTTATTGCCGTTTTTATGTGCCATTTTTGTCATGAAACCTAATCATACAACTATAAGTTTATGTAAGACAATCACCGCATCTTACAAGACACGAAAGGGTGTAAATTAAATTTTTACGCCCGGTAGATTAAGCCCTTGAATAAGACTAAAAATCTCAGCGCGGGCTGCAACATGAGAAATAGTGAGGCTGGTATTGGCTTCCTCTGTGGTCAAATCCAACAAGGTAAGGCCCGCAGGATACATTTCACGAAAAATCACGCGCTCTGAAAGCCCCGGCAATACTCTGAAATGTGACCGACCTGACAATTCCTGCAAGGCAGCTTCGACGCGTTTACGGTTTTTTGCATAGACATGACTGTATCGGTTTCTGATAACTACCCAATCAATTTTACCGTTATCAGCCTGCATACGTGCTTTGCGGCATTCCCATACAAGATCAGAATATATACTTGGGCCGAGAACCTCTAATGTATCAGGATCAACTTTACCTAACAGGTCAAAATCCACAAAACTGTCATTTATTGGGGTAATCAGCGTATCCGCCGAGGCATGAGCCAGGCGAGATAAATAAGTATCTGAACCGGGGCTATCGACAATAACAAATTGATTACGCGTACGAAGACCGGACATAGCTTTCAAGAAATTCGCTTGCTCGAAATCCTGGCGTTCCTTAATGGTGATGCCAAAAGGCGGGTCGGCTATCTGATGTTCCGGCATGGGGACACTCCTACCGGAACGCAAAGACCAAGCTTGCCTGTTTTCAATGTAACGGGACAAAGATTTTTGACGCGAATCAATATCAAGTGAGCCTACTGAATACCCCATATCCAGCAGTGCTGCCATGATATGCATTGCAGTTGTCGTTTTTCCCGACCCACCCTTTTCATTGCCAACAACAATGACATAAGGGTAAACGGTCTCTTTTTTACTTTGGTTATTAAAAAAGCCCATTTTTAATCTCTTTGCGTATATATTTTTACAACGATTCCGTTTTTCCCTGAATATATGTTATTGAAGTCGTTTCCGGTAATGCCTCAAATTTCAAAATGGACAGAAAATGCGCGGTTTGAAAGATAAAGTGATTATTTTGACCGGTGCCGCCGGTGGTCTGGGTCAAGCAATTGCTACGCGCCTGATAAACGAGCAAGCCTGTCCTGTTCTTGTGGACCATAATCAAGATACCCTGCTGAAGCTAACTGAAAATCAAGTCTTTAATAATTCACTTTGTCTAAATGGGGATATTACTGACCCTGATTTCATTGCCACCATCATGACTGAAGCCGTTGAAAAATTTGGCAAAATAGACGGACTCGTGAACAGCGCCGCGCTTTTATTGCCTGAAGATGGTGACATTGCACAAACACCACTGACATGTTGGCTCAAAACGATGGAAACAAATCTGACGTCTGTCTTCCTCACCTGCCAAGCTGCATTACCGCATCTTGAAGAGCAAGGCGGTGCGATTGTTAATTTGTCTTCCGTGGTCGCTCATGCGGCTTCAGCCACTTCGCAGATTGCCTACACCACTGCAAAAGGTGGGGTGGAAGCCCTCACTAAAGAAATCGCTATCAGCCATGCTCGCCATAATATACGCGCAAATTGTGTCGCTCCCGGCCCGGTGAAAACTGAGAGAACGGCGCATTATTTTGAAGATACGGCAAAATGGGAGTTACGGCGGCGGCATATTCCAATGGGACGGCTAGGCAAACCCGAAGAAATCGCAGGATTAGTTTGTTTTCTCCTTAGCGACGATGCCGGCTATATTACCGGTGCCAGCTATCTTGCGGATGGCGGCATTTCCAATGCCTATGTCATTGACGATGTTAACGGTCAAGAAACCCCCTGATGATGCCGATGGAAGTCTGCACAACAAGTGAGGCGCTATCCCTTAAGCTTGAAGGTTGGCGACAGGCCGGAATGAAAATCGGACTTGTGCCAACCATGGGTGCTCTTCATAAAGGTCACTTATCGCTGATAGAGTCTATGTCTGTTCATGCAGATAAAATTATTGTCAGCTTATTTGTTAACCCAACTCAATTTGCCGAAGGGGAGGATTTTAACTCCTATCCCCGTACAACTGACGATGATTTGCAAAAACTGCGAAGCACAAAGACAGAAATCGTTTTCATGCCCGCCGCGTCAGAGATTTATGGCGACGCGGTAACTGCATCTTTGCAGGCCGGCAATTTGGCAGATGGGCTAGAAAGCACGACCCGCCCTCATTTTTTTAGCGGGGTTGTAACGGTTGTGCATAAACTTTTTGAACTGTGCCAACCTGACGCTGCCATTTTCGGTGAAAAGGACTATCAGCAATTGCTTGTCATAAAGCAGATGGTCACTGAACACGATATGGGAATAGAGATTTTACAAGGCGCCACGCTTCGCGAAACTGACGGGCTCGCCATGTCCTCAAGAAATGCTTACCTTGATGACAACCAGCGTAAAACTGCCGTTAACTTAAATAAAATTATGCGTGAATTATGTGATGATTATAATACCGCGCCGGCGTTAAACCTCCTTCCATCTCTCGAAGCGGAGGCCACCATAAAGCTTCAAGAAGCCGGGTTCACTGAGATTGATTATCTAACTGTTCGAGATGCCGATACGCTAAAATTGCCAAATACAGAAACTAAAAAATTACGTCTTCTGGCCGCAGTAAAACTTGGCGAAATTCGGCTAATTGATAATTGTGCCGTATGATCACCAGAAGTCTATAAAAGCCCCAAAGCCATAAGTTCAGCCTTGAGATGCTCAGGAAGTTCGTCGTCTCCCTCTGCAGCCATTGGCATATCTTCGGGGGCATCAGTTGCAGGCAGATACCGCCAGCCCTGAAAAGGTCGCCGCGCTTGTTGTCGGGTTGCAATGAGTTCAGGATCCAGAAAAATATGACATCTTTTTATACCCGCTTCATCAGTGAAAGGTTGAATATCAAGAATGCTCTGTCGCACACGGATTTTGCGTTTTATCACCCAATAGATTGAACCATCATCCAACAACTCATTTACCCTTTTGGGCATCATACGTGTTGTATGAAAAAGTTCCCCATGGGTCTCTCTCACATATGTCTGCCAATTAACGAGATCGTCTACGCCGGTGGCGCGGGCAGCTAGCTTAATAAGGTGTAAAGTCATAACGACAATCTAGACGGTTTTATGGATCAAGCAAAACGCCATAAAAGTAAATCTTGGTGCAAAAAATCAGGGCTTGAATATATAAACTGTATCTGTTGCCGTAAACGGAGCAAAAAAACCGCTCCCGACAGCCCCACCCATTATAATCAGTCGATCATTTAGAACCGCATAACCTGCATGATGTCGTGCCTCAGGAAGTGACTGTTTCTTCTGCCATTTGCGTGCTTTGTCACTCAGCAAAAAATGTAGGTCATAAGTCTTTTGAGGTTCATTAGAGTAACCACCAACAACATGAACGCCATCAGAAAGAACACCTACCGCCGGAGCGATTAACCCAAATGGTAAGGATGGCAGTCGCCGCCAATTTAGTGATTGGACATTAAAAACATGTATCTCTCTTGATGCCTGCCCTGTCGCTGTCATGCCACCGGCTATAATGATATCACTGCCTGCAACTGCAATGCCTGCCTGCGATAATGTTACCGGCATTGTCCCCGGCAAAATTGACCATTCACCTGAACCAAGATTGTAACGATATATTTTATCTGTATCGTCGCCGGCACCACCAAACACATATAAAAAGTTTCCGATGATTGCAGTCATGTGCTCATAACGGCGACCGGGCATTGATGTAATTTGTGTCCAATATGACTTCGCCGTGCTGAACATCCAACTGCTTTTGGTCGCCTCAGAAGTCCCGGCAACACGCCCGCCTGTAACGACAATTTGACCACTCCCCGCAGCCACGGAAAATTGTGTTCGGTCTACAGGAATGGGGGTCAGAGGGCGCCAGCCGTCTTCGACGATATTATAAGCTTCAAAAAATCTCTTAAAGCCTGTTCCCGATGAGCCGCTCAGAAGATAAACAGTACCATTTAAAGATGTAGCTCCCGACTCGGGCACAGCCTGAGAAAAAGAGTCACCGCCGCGCCATTCGGCCTTCGAACCGGGAACTGTAGCGAGGACAAACCAAAAAGCCAAAACTGCGGCAAATAAAAATCGCATATTTCTCTATACCATCAGATAAGGAAAATTGTAGCAAAACCCAAAAATGCTAGAAAACCAACAATATCTGTAATGGTTGTCACAAATACACCCGACGCAATAGCAGGATCAATACCTACTTTGTTAAGCCAAATCGGCACAAGAATCCCGGCCAGACCTGCAACAAACATATTCACGATCATCGCCATTGCCAGTACAATGCCTAACATCTCACTGCCAAACCAAAACCAGCCCGTAAGACCAAGTAAGACTGCAAACAAAATACCATTGAGCAGGCCAATTCCCATTTCACGCCCGATAACGCGTAATGTGTTAATGGCAAGCAATTCACGAGTCGCCAGCGCACGAACTGTAATGGTCAATGTCTGAGTTGCAGCGTTTCCACCCATTGAAGCGACGATTGGCATAAGGATAGCCAATGCAACCATCTGTTCAATTGTGCCGTCAAAAAAGCCAATGACGATAGAAGCCAAAATAGCGGTCAGTAAATTAATCAGCAACCATGAAAACCGACCACGCATAGCACGGAACATATCATCGCCAACTGTCTCATCCCCCACACCACCTAGGCGTAAAATATCTTCTTCGGCCTCTTCTGTAATAACTTCAAAAACATCATCTGCAGTTATAACCCCAACAAGACGGTTGTCTTCATCCACAACAGGCGCGGAAACAAGATTATAGCGCTCAAACATCCGTGCCATATCCTCTCGGTCAAGCTCGGCTGAAATAGGTGTAAAGTTATCGTCAAGAATTTCTTGCATCAAAGTCGGGCGCCCGGAGCGCATGACTTTATTGAGCTTGACCATGCCGAGTGGCGTGTGGGTAGGGTCAACCACAAAGATTTCTAAAAAGTCATCCGGCAAATCTTCGGTGATGCGAAGATAGTCAATGACCTGCCCTACCGTCCAGAATGGCGGCACAGCCACCACATCGGATTGCATAAGGCGACCTGCACTTTCATCCGGGTAATCTAGTGAGCGCTGGAGAACAATTCTTTCGCCTTCAGGAAAAAGGTCCAAAATTTCCTTCTGGTCATCATCATCCAATTCACCAAGAACGAAAACGGCATCATCTGTTTCAAGTTCCTGCAAGGCAGCCGCCAGAAATTCAGGATCCAACCTTTCAGCAATCCATGCCTGTGTATGATCATCAAGTTCAGCCAGCACATTAGGAGCTAAATCTTCACCTATGAGCTCGAAGAATTGTTCACGCTGACCGCCATTGAGTAACGCAATCATTTCTGCAATATCGGACTCGTGATGCGCCTCAAGCAGCTTTAAAAGCGTGTTTTTGTTTTCTTCTTTAAGGACAGAGACAGACGCATTAACCAGCTCGGCAATATGGTCACGCGTATCACCGATTTGTTCAGGCTTGGTCTGCTCCATTTTTTTTTCGGACATTGGAATTCCCGCACGAGATTAGCAGAGTTAACCCTTGGGTACTCCTTCGCGGGTATTTTTGCAATGTGATTTTCGCAGAATTACGCCGGACTTCCGTCAGATCTAAAACGAAAACCTATTCAGCAGCAGTTTTCTCAAAGTTATCTCGGTTTGTGCCTTTGGTCACAACGACACCGTTCACCTGATCCTGATAGTCCTTAGCTTTATCCCGAGGGTTAAAGAACTGTTTGTACCAGATGCGCGTTTTACCGAATGGGCCATCTCCGATGACCTGTAAAACATTCAGACAAGGGCGCTTATTGAACCAGACCTCAAAATCTTGAAGAAAGGCAGCCTTACTGACATCATGAAATTCATTGGCGACAGCTTGGTCTTCCTCATTGGCAACCTCATTTTTACCTTTAACAAGAATGCCGTAGAACACACGAATTAGACCATCTTCAATGGGTGTGTTGGAAATCATCATCAATGAAGGGTAATCACCTTCAATTCTTGAGAGAAGAATTCCAGGTCCGGTGTACCAAGTATCATTAATCATCTGTGTTTCAGACATAGTACGGTGACCCGCAGCCAATCTTTGAACAATTACATGATCGTTAAATTCATTCTCAAAATATTCCATATTGGTGCTGCCGTGGATAGGCGCGAGATGCGCCTTATCAGCCATATTATCAATGACTTCCATTGGATGCTGGTTCAGTTCACCAAGATCTTCAATTTTCCAATGTACCCATGATGGGTCTTCCCATTGTGGCAGTTCCGGCGGATCAAAGTTTGGTTCGCCCTGCTCTGTGTCGTGCCACATAAGCACACTTCCACCCCATTCTTGAACAGGATAAGTGCGGATACATGCTGAAGCCGGAATCGGCGCTGGTGAGTATGGAATTTCGACACAATTACCGTCGGGTCCAAACTGCCATCCATGATAAGGGCAACGAATATTATCGCCGTCAACATGCTCATTATCCATGACAACATAGGATGTTTCATTTTTACCGAGATGCGTGCCCATGTGTGGACAGTAAGCATCCATAAGCACAAGACGACCGCTATCTCCGCGGTAGAGGACCATATCTTGTCCGAAATATCTTAAATTAAGGGGTTTTTTGGAAACTTCATCGGTACGAGCGACCATAAACCACCCTCTCGGGAAGGTAAATTCACCCAAATCATAATCTGCAGTTTTAGCCATTTTAGTGCTCCGGATAATTATTAGATTAATTTAGGCGGCCTCAGACGCCATTTCAACATTAATAGGACAAATAACCCCATCATCTGAGTCGATATGGGCTACACAACGGTTGCAGGATATGCAACCGGATGTTGATTGTTCTCCTGTTTCATAAATTTTTGGCAAGTCAGGTTCATGAATTAGTGTGCGCCCCAACACAATGCCATCAAAATCTTCATTCATGACAGTTTTGAAGTTCGCCAAAGATTTAATGCCGCCTACCAGCGCAATTGGCATTTTTACAGCTTCGCGAACTTTCTTGGCATCATCCAAGAAGAACATTTCTTTAAAAGGCATATCAGGGAACTTTTTGGCTGCAAGCGTGTAAACCAATTTAGCAATCAGGTTTTTCTGTATTGCAATCAATGGCTTAATTGCTGAAGGCCCTCGGAAGAGATACATCGGGCTTTTTGCACTAAACCCGCCGGTTAGAACCAGCAGAGATGCATCACCATCCTGCTCAATAATTTTTGACGCTTCTATACAGTCATCCAGCGTCGATCCGCCTTCAAACCCGTCTTGGAGATTCAGTTTGACGACAATTGGCACATCCGGGCCGACAGCTTCGCGCACGCGGCGAAGTGCAAGGCGCGGGAAGCGCATGCGGTTTTCAAGACTGCCCCCAAATTTGTCACGTCTTGAATTATAGGCCGGGGACATAAACTGACTGAACAGATAACCATGACCCATATGAAGTTCCAGCATATCGAAACCTGCCTCAACTGCGCGTTTTGCAGAAATGGCATAATCATCACATGTTTGCTCAATAATCTTTTCAGGCATCGGGCGCATAAACGGGATACCGGCCAGCAAGCCATAGGGGTTCAATCCCCATGAAGCACTGAAGGAAAAAGGCTTTGAGGATAATTTTGAATAACGTGTTTGCATGCCGCAATGCGCCAGTTGAAGGGAGGCAGCAGCACCATGCTTATGAATTGTTGATGTAACTTTTTTCAGAACGCCCATAACACGGTCATCCTGCATGCACATTTGATGATCAAAGGTTCGGGCATCTTCATTGACAGCGCCATAAGCGACGGTCACCACGCCTGCGCCACCGGCAGCAAATTTCTCATGAAACTGAACAAGCCTTTCATCAGGCACACCGCCTTGGGCGAGGCCTTCAAAAGTTGCAGCTTTGATTATTCTATTTTTGAGAGTCAGATTACCTAGCTTCCATGACTCGAATACCGACTTCTCTGTATTTACTTTAGACATGACAACCCTCCGTTGGAGATAATAGCTAATTAGGAATTAATTTACAAATTATAAGCGTTGAAAAATAAGCAATCTGACATTTATTTCTTAAAAACTCTTGTTTTGCGTAATATTATTTTGCGTTTTCTACGCAATGTGCGCTTAATGGCCTCAATCAATTATAACGTCTAGGGGGGATATTTTTATGGGCGGGGACACACCAGATAAAATTTCATCAGACACAAAACCAACTAAAGGTTATGCCGCATACGTGCTATTGATGCTCTCTGCGCTTTATACAGTGAATTATGTTGATCGTTTTCTGGTCTCTGGATTGCTTGATCCCATTAAGGACTCGCTTGACGTTTCCAACACCTATATGGGGTTTTTGGTCGGCCCGGCTTTTGCTCTTTTTTACACCACGCTCGCCATTCCTATTGCCCGTCTGGCTGATAAGTATAGCCGCGTAAAAATCATTGCCACAGGGACATTGGTTTGGAGCTTGTTCACCGTTCTTAGTGGTTTTGCTGAAACCCCGGAAGCATTTCTCGTCGCACGTATTGGGGTCGGCATTGGAGAAGCGGCCTTTCTGGCACCCGCTTTTTCACTTTTAGCAGATTACTACCCGCCGCGCCGCCGCACCATGGCCTTTGCGATTTTAAACCTTGGGGTTTATTTTGGCCAAATGGGCGGCTTAATTGGTGGGCCTGCCATTGAATCTGTTGCAGGTTGGCAAGCCGCATTTATTGCGTTGGGACTGCCGGGCATTATTCTGGCCGGTCTTACAGTCATTACTATCCGCGAGCCGATGCGCGGCCAACTTGATGATGCAAACCCTCAAGATACCCAAAAAGACGCAGCCGCTATTCCGATAAAAACTCTGGTTTCCCTGCTTCTCAAAACCAGAAGCTATTCAATGATGACTGCCGGAACGGCACTTGGTGGATTTGCCGGATATGGTTTTGGCTATTGGGGGCCAACACTTTTCAGCCGAGGCTTTGATTTATCGCTGACAGAAGCGGGCGGACGATTTGCCATTTCCTTCGGTATCAGCGGATTATTTGGGGCGCTTCTCATGGGCTTTATGTGTGACCGCCTTGCACAAAGAAACCACCGCTGGCCTTTTTGGCTATCTGCAGGCGGAGTTGTAGGGAGTATGGCCTTTATGATGGCTGTATGCCTAACTGAAAATGTACAAATTGCGACGCTGCTTGCTTTCCCCGCAGGGCTACTTGGCGGCGGTTGGGTGGTTGCACTGCAAGCTGCATTGCAAGATTTGCTCCCCGGCAAAATCCGCGCAACATCTTCATCTATATGGGCTTTTGCGTTAACATTTGCCGGACTGGTTGGCGGTGTTCAGTTTGCTGGCTTCATGATTGACATGTTTGCCAACTACCCGCCCGATATTGCCATTCGCTATGCGTTGACCATCACTTTATTGCCATGTATCCCCGCCTCATTTCTTATTACAAGCGCGGGGTATACCATTATTTCGGATAGAGAGACTCTTAAGGAGACGCTCAAATCCGAAACAAGTTAGTATTTGTCTAGAAGTAGTAAGACCCACCATTCGCAACCAGCACACTGCCGGTTACAAATGAAGCATCCTCACTCATCAAATACGCCACAGCCGAGGCAACTTCATCAGGTCGCGCCATACGCCCAAGCGGTATTGCGCTTTCCATATCAGCAATCCACTGCTCAGGAATTCCTTGCATGATTGGGGTGTTTGTTGGCCCGGGAGCCACTGCGTTTACCCGAATGTTTCTTCCTGCAAGTTCACGTGCAAGCTGACGGGTCAAACCGATTACAGCTGTTTTTGAAGTTACATAATGCGGCGACCCCTCGCCGGATTGCGCCGAGGTGGATGACACGTTCACAATTGACCCACCACAATCATCTTCAGCCATAATGCGCACCACTTCACGGCAAACATAAAATGTGCCGTTCAGGTTAACACCCAACACTCCGGCCCAGCCTTCATCACCCATATGAATAAGATGATCAACATGGGTTGTCGGCGTTTGTCCGGATGTCATTTCTTCCGTGCGCTTGCCCATTGCTTCATAAAATTTGTCAGACCCATCACCCGGCGCCTGACCGATGCCGGCATTATTGACTGCCATATCGAGCCTACCGAAAGTTTCACGCGCCTGCCTGATGGAGGTAATAACAGAAGCACTATCTGCAACATTGGTTTGCAACGCAAGATGGTTTGAAGGCGTATTCAGGCCATCAACAACCTCTTTCGCGTTATCGGGATTCATATCCAAAACGGCGACCCGCGCCCCTTCGGCGGCAAGTCTTTCTACAACAGCACGACCAATCCCTTGCCCGCCACCGGTCACAATAGCAGCTTGACCCTCTAGCTTCATTTTAATCTCCTAAATAATTGATTTTTAATAATTAACCTTGGTTCACGGCAAGCTCATTTGCTTTACCGCCATCCACAGGAATATTTGCGCCCGTCACATAGGAGGACATATCTGACGCCAAAAATAGAACGACATTAGCAACCTCTTCAGGCATACCCATACGTTGCATCGGAATGCCTGCTGCAATAGCTTCGCCTGCCTTCGGGTCGGACTGAATAAAGGCTTCAGTGCCGGGTGTCATAATCGGGCCAGGCGTGACGGCATTGACTCTTATATTTAGCCCAGCCGTTTCCATGGATGCAAGACGCGTAAGATGCAAGAGCGCGGCTTTTGAAGATGAATAACCTGCCATACCCGGCATAGCGCGATCTCCATTAATGGAAGAAATATTGACAATAGACCCGCCATTATTTGACATAACCTTTATCGCGGCTTGCATGCCGGCATAGGTAGCATCAACATTCACTCTGAAGTTTTCACGAAAATCCTCAAGGCTGGCATCTGCAACAGAGCCAAAACCAACATGAGCAGCATTGTTTACCAAAATATCCAACCCATTGGAGGCAGCTACGTCTGCAATCATGGCTGCGAAACTTTCCGTATCGGCAACATCCTGAACACGCGTTTCAACAGACCCACCTGCAGTTCTTATATCTTCAGCAACTGCCTCCAATTTGTCGGCATTTCTGGCGCAAATAACAACATGGGCACCTTCACTTGCCAATTTTGCGGCAATAGCCCGCCCAATTCCATCACTACCACCAGTAATGATACTTGTTTTTCCTGTTAAACTCACAACACCCTCCTATTTTTATTGGCATTACCCTAAATTCGTAGAA
>CENJ01152587.1_pt1 | contig 17007 bp, 19 predicted proteins | sample 356161 | NCBI WGS metagenome assembly CENJ01 (sample SAMEA2619531, study PRJEB7988) | marine metagenome | biome: marine biome (ENVO:00000447); feature: surface water layer (ENVO:00002042); material: "saline water (ENVO:00002010), including plankton (ENVO:xxxxxxxx)" | depth 5 m
TGCTTATTCTTGCTAATTTTGAGTTATCAGTTAATACATTTAACGCACTTGATTTACCTGCATTTGATCTACCAGCAAGCAATATTTCAAATCCTTGGTCATCCGGAAGATCTTTATATTTTGTAACACCAAAAACAAATTCTGTATTTTTAAAAAGGTTTTTCATTTTATTGTTTATATCATATCAAGCTACGTTTATAATACATTCACCTGAAGTAACACTTTTTTGACATGAGAATATCGCAAGTATTAATTATATCCTTTTGTATATCTTTTTATGCAATGTCGGCTGACAATTCTTTGAAAGAAATGCCAACCGATCTCAAATCAGGAGACCCTGATAACGGATCACAGCTTGTCCAAACATGTGCTGCATGTCACGGTCAAGATGGAAATAGCATTAATACAGAGTGGCCAAACTTAGCCGGACAAAATCAAAAATATTTGTATGAACAACTACTTTATTTCAAGTCAGGAGATAGAAATAACGTTCTCATGATGAGTGTTACGCCATATTTGAATAGCATCTCAGATGAAGAAATATTAGACATTGCAGCATATTATGCTTCACAAAAATCAAACATAGGTCAAGCTAAAGACGATCCAGATTTATTGAAATTAGGACAAGCTCTATATAGAAATGGAAATTTAGAAAAAGGCATTCCTGCATGCACTTCATGTCATTCAGTATATGGAGATGGCAATAGTCAAGCTGGCTTCCCAGCCATTGCTGGACAACAAGTTGGCTACTTAATATCTACTTTAAAAGCATATAGATCCGAGGAAAGAAACGCAGGCGAACAAGCTTTGGTAATGCAATCTATTGCTAAAAATTTAAACGATCAAGAAATTGATGCTCTTTCAAACTATATGCATGGACTTTATGAATAATTTTTTTCAAAAACATCTTTTTACTTTTCTAATAATATTCTCTATTAATATTATGTCAGACTATAAACTAGGAGTTGATTATAGACTTGTTGATAATCCTCTGCCTGTAAAACAGGATGGAATTGTTGAAGTGACTGAAGCATTTTGGTATGGCTGTGGCCATTGTTATTCTCTTGAGCCTGCTATCAATCAATGGAAATCAAATCTTGGTGACGATGTAAAATTTACTAAAATGCCAATTACATGGGGAGCAGTTCATCAACTTCATGCAGGATTATTTTATACAATAGATGCATTAAATTTAGATCAAACAACACATAAAGCTGTATTTGTTAGAATTCATAAAGAAGGTGATTTTTTACAAAATCCAAAAGCTATAGAAAATTTTTTGAAAAAGTTTGGCATTGCTCCAGAAATAACAAAACAATATCTAAATTCTTTTTCTGTTAGACAGAAAGTTAACAGAGGAATTAAAGTTGCTAAGCAATTAAAAATTTCAGCTGTCCCCATGATGATTGTTGACGGTACATATATTATTGAATCTAAAAGATCTTTTGAAGAGATGTTAAATGTAGTTGAGCATGTAATTGAAATTCAAAAATCAAACTCTTAGGATTGGATATGAATAGAAAACTTATAAATTCAAGAATATATTTGCTAGTGTTGCCATTAATAGTACTCTTTGTTTTTAATGGAAAAAAATACGATGCTGCTGTCATAGATAGAATTAATATACCTGTAAGAGTTTGTATTCAAGGTGAAGATTGTGGAGCCCCTCTCATTTCTGCATCTGACATGTTAGTAGACTCAAAGGGTACTAAGTTATACGCAGGGTGCATCGCATGTCATGGAACTGGTGGAGAAGGTGGAATAGGTCCATCATTTACTGGAAGAAGCGTTGATTATATTTCTGCAGCATTAATACAATATAAAAATAAAGAAGAAAGAGGCCCGCAGAGTGTTTTAATGTATGCTCAAGCAGCAGCTTTATCAGATAGTGATATACAAGAATTATCTGAATACATAATTACTCTATAATTTTTTTTCTAAATCAGATATTCTCTTTTCAAGATCCTTTACTAACTTATTTAAAAAATCATATTTTTCTTTTTTTATATACCCGCCTTTCTCAATAATTTTATCTATTTCTGGACCTAATTGATTTTCAATTCTTTTTAATAAATCATTTGGAAAAATTTTTACAAATCGAGAAGTTTCTTTTTCAATAATCTTTAAGATTATTTTTGTAAGATCATTATTTTTCATTTAAATCCTTAATTAATTTATAGCAATCATTCCAGTTTTTAAATTCATTAGGCTTCTTAAAATTTTGTTTCCATGTATCATTTTTTTTGTTGAACCATAAATGCTTAATGCCCAGCTCATACGCACCCAACATGTCATTTTTTTGATGATCTCCAATGTGAAGTACCTCCTCTTTTTTAACTCCAGCGTTCAATTCAAATATTCTAAGAAAATGTCCGCTATCTGGTTTATTGCTTTTCACATCGAAAGAACTAACATGGAACTTAAAAAAATTGTCTATGTTTAACTTTTTAATATTAGCATTACCGTTTGTTAAAACTCCCAAAATATATTCTTTATTAAGTTTCTCAAGACACTCTAATACTCCATCATAAAAACTTATATCATGTCTTTTATCGATAAAAAAATCGTACGCCTTTGTAACTATTTCTTCACATTCATGTTTTTTATCCAAAATGGGACTTAATTTATATCTATATATTTCTTTTCTAAGAGAACTAATATCCCATTCAAGATTTGGATTTTTGAAAATTAACTCTTTTCTATAGCTTAAAAAATCTTCGAGATCACCCCATTCAATCTTTTTATTAATTTTTTTTTCAATCCAATTCCTTGTTTCGTATTCTGCTTTAAAAATTACTGATTCTATATCCCAAAAAGTGTCGTCAAGATCAAATGTTATTATTTTAATTTTGTTCATTTTTTAGCTCTTGGATGAGATTTATCATATATTTTAACTAAATGCTGATAATCTAACTTAGTATATATTTGAGTTGTTGATAAAGAGCTATGCCCAAGAAGTTCCTGAATAGTTCTAAGATCTCCACTAGATTCAAGCATATGCGTTGCAAAACTATGTCTAAGCATATGCGGATTTACAGGTGGTAAACCTTGTTTTGTTGCTAATCTTTTTAATCTTAATTGAATACTTCTAACACTTAATCTCGAACCTTTTTTATTTATAAATAAAGCATTATCATCATTAGAATATTTGTCTCTTTCATCTATCCAATTATTAATAGCATTTATGGCATATCTTCCAATAGGCACAAGTCTTGTCTTCGATCCTTTTCCAAAAACACGCAAAAAAGCTTTATTTTCTTCAAAATGATCTATATTAATATTAATTGTTTCAGATACCCTTAATCCAGAAGAGTACATCAATTCAACTATCGCCAAATCTCTTATTTCTAAAGAATCTTTTGGTTTAAAATTAAGAAGTTGCTCTATATCTTCAGGCGAAAGGACTTCAGGCAAGTAACTTGGTGTTTTTGGAGATTCAATCAGTTCAAATGGAGAGCTAGAGATGACTCCATTTTTTTTTAAAAATCTAAAAAAGCCTTTAGCAGAAGAAATATGCCTTTGAATAGTTCTAGGATTATTATTATTTGAAAACAAACTGCCAATCCAACCCATACAGGTATCATCATTAATAACTTTGTAGCTCTTTACTCCAATATCTTCAAGATAACTTGATAGCTTTTTTAAATCTCTTTTATATGAATTAGAAGTATTAGAGGATAGATTTTTTATTTCAGCAATATATTTTATATAGTTATCAATATCGTTTCGAACAAAGTATTTAATTAGCATTTATCTAAAATGAGTCAAATCTCTTTTCTAATATATCCCTAACATATTTTATAAATGTAGTATCTTCATCACCAAGATATCTCTGGCGATCATAGCTTCCAAGTTTGAGAAGGCCTATACCTTCTTTTGCTGCTACAACAGCAAGCACCATCGATTGTATTTTTGATGTTTTAAACAAAAATTTCATTTTTTCTTTTGAATAAGACCCACAATATATAGCACCTTTGTGAACTGACATGCTTGTTATCTCTTCAATTTGCTCAAGATCGTTTTTAGAATAAAAATTCATAAAACACTCATCTACGTTAAAATCTTTAATGAAGCATTCTTCAACTTTTTGCATAATTTCTTCCTTAGAATTCGCCTCTAAAATCGACAATGTCAGTTTTTTTGATTTATTAAAAAGATCTTCATTAAGATTTGCAGTTTTAACAAATGATTCAAGTAAAGCAATTAAATCTTTTTGTTCTTCTCTTAGTTTTTTTATTTGTCTTTCAAGCAAGGATGATGCTGAACTTGATGAATGTTTAAATTTAAGCTCAGAAACCAGGGCCTCTTTCTTTTCAAAAAAGTCCAAATTATCTAACAGATAAAGCTCGACTTCTTTTTCATTAATTTCTTTAGTCATTAATTATTCCAGAGCAAACGTTTTTCGCAGGTCCTATCATAATCATTTGCCCATTAACTTTCTTAAATTTTAGTTTACCGCCTTTTGAGCTTATAGTTACAAAGTTATTTTTATTTTTAAGAGCTAGCATAGCAACTGATGCTGACGCAGAACCGCATGATAAAGTCTCACCAACACCATTTTCATAGGTTCTAATTTCAAAATTATTACTGTCTAATTTGTTATATATCGATAAGTTGACGTTATGTGGTTTAATTAAAGTCTCTAATGAGAAATATAAATTTTCAAGATCAAATTTCTGAATTGATTCCTTTTTAATACAAAGATGAAGGTTGCCTGCATTAACAAAAGTGAAACTATCTTTACATATTTTTTTTATTGCTTTTTTTATATCTAATTTTTTAAGTTCTAAAGGTTCATCAAATAATACCTTAATGTTCTTGTTATGACTTTCACATCGAAGGACACCTTTTTTGGTATTAAGATTAAGAACTGTTTTTGGATGAAACTTTTCCTCCCAAACATAACGAGCAGCACATCTTATTCCATTAAGACACATGTCTGCTTGACCACCATCTGCATTATAAAATGCTATATCAAATGAATGATTTTCATTTTTTGGAGGTGATATTAAAATAAGTTGATCGAAACCTATTCCAAGTTTCCTTTCGCCATATTTTTTTATAAATGATTTTTTTGGTTGGAAACCTGTTTCCAAAGAATTAATCATTAAAAAATCATTGCCATTTCCATGCATTTTTTGGTACTTAATCATTTGGAATTGTCTCCATTCCAATTAGATCTTGAATATTTTCTCTTCTTCGAATCAAATTAAAAGTTTTACCATCCACAAGCACTTCAGCAGATCTTAATCTAGAATTGTAATTTGACGACATTACAAATCCATATGCTCCTGCAGTTTTTATACATAAAAGATCATCTTCAGCGATATCAAGTAAAATATCTTTTCCTAAAAAATCTGAGGACTCACATATTGGACCAACTACATTATACTTTTTCATAGCATTGGTTTTATTTTTAAGGTTCCAGATATCATGTTTAGCACCATAAAGAGCAGGTCTTATTAAATCATTCATAGCGGCATCAACTATCGCAAAGTTATCTTTGATATATTCAACTTTGGTTAATAAGACACCTGCATTGGCTGATATACTTCTGCCAGGCTCCAATATTAACTTTTCATTTCTATTAACGAAAACCTCTTCTAGCATTGATATTAGTTCTTTAGGGTGAGGCGGCGATTCATCTAAATAAGGAACACCAAGACCGCCACCCATGTCAAAAAACTGGAGATCAATTCCAAGCTTATTTATTTTAGTAGCAAGATCTATAGTTTTTTTTGAAGCCATTTCATAGCTTTTTAGATTTAAAATTTGTGAGCCGATATGACAAGCTAATCCAACCATTTCAAGGTTTTTTGAATCTCTTATGTATTTTGCTAATTCAATAGTTTCATCTAAATTATTAATCCCAAACTTATCACCTTTTCTTCCAGTTGTAATATAGTCATGACCTCCTGAGTCTATATCTGGATTGAATCTTATTGAAACTGGTGCAATTTTCTTTAAATTACTAGCTACGGTCTCTATTTTTTTTAATTCAGCTTTTGATTCAATATTAAAAGATAAAATCTCATTTAAGATTCCATCTTCTATTTCATTTTTTGATTTTCCTACTCCAGAAAAGATTATTGATTTAGGATCTGCGCCAACTGAAATAGCTCTATGAAGCTCGCCGCCAGAAACAATATCAAACCCGCATCCTTTATTCTTAAGAATATTTAAAATGGCAATATTGCTTAAAGATTTTACTGAAAAACATATTTGATAATCTTTGCTTGTAAATGAATCCATATAGGCATCTATATGAAGATTTAACGTTTTTGAAGAATAAACATAAGTAGGTGTTCCAAAATTTTCTGCAATTTCAATAAGATTTACTTCTTCACAAAAAAGCTCATCCTTTTTGTATTCAAAAAAATCCATTTAAATTATCCTTGTATTGTCTTCCGATACGACAGGACCTTTAACACCGCATGATACTAATGACATTAGTATTAAGATAGAAATTATAACGTTACATGTTTTCATAGTGCGTATTATGGGCAATTATGCCCATAATTGCACAAAATTAAATTAATATTTGTAGCTTTCTTCTTTAAATGGACCGTCTTGAGGAACGTTAATATAATCAGCTTGATCTTTTGTAAGCTTTGTCATTACTCCACCGAACCCAGCAACCATTAATGAAGCAACTTCTTCATCAAGTTTCTTTGGAAGAACTTCAACTGTTATCATCTCTGCTTTTGTTTCAGCATCATTAATATTTGCAAAACCTTGTTTGTACAAATGAATTTGAGCCAAAACTTGGTTTGCAAAAGAACCATCCATAATTCTACTTGGATGCCCTGTAGCATTTCCAAGATTTACTAATCGACCTTCAGCCAAAAGAATAAGATAGTTTTTGCTTGACAAGTCAGGCGTTCCATCAGGTTTAGTATCTCTGAAGATTCTATGAACTTGAGGTTTGATTTCATCCCAGTAGTAATTATCCCTCATAAACGCAGTATCAATTTCATTATCGAAATGACCGATATTACATACTACCGCTGTATTTTTTAATGTACTTAGCATTGCTGAATCACAAACATTTACGTTACCAGTTGTTGTAACTATTAAATCAGTATTGCCCATAACCTGCATATCAATATCCTCTACATTTCTTGAAACGACGCCATCTTTATAACAGGATACTACTGTGAAGCCATCCATACAGGCTTGCATAGCACATATAGGATCAGACTCAACAACGCTTACTATCATTCCTTCTTGAGCAAGACTAGCTGCAGATCCTTTTCCAACATCTCCATAGCCTATTACAAGACCTCTTTTACCCATGAGAAGCATATCTGTTCCTCTTTTAAGAGCATCATTAAGACTGTGTCTGCAGCCATATTTATTGTCGTTTTTGGCTTTAGTAACTGAATCGTTTACATTGATTGCTGGAACCTTCAGCTCTCCTTTTTCAAGCATTTCTTTAAGTCTATGAACCCCAGTCGTTGTTTCTTCTGAAACACCATGAATAGTATCTAACATGTCAGGAAATTTTTCATGAACCATAGCTGTTAGATCACTTCCATCATCAAGAATCATATTTGCATCCCAAGGTTTCCCATCCTTACAAATTGTTTGCTCAATACACCATTCAAATTCTTCTTCTGTTTCGCCTTTCCATGCAAAAGTTGGAATTCCTTTTGCAGCCATAGCAGCGGCAGCATGATCTTGGGTTGAAAAGATATTGCATGATGACCATCTCAGCTCAGCACCAAGATCAATCAGTGTTTCCATTAATACAGCTGTTTGGATCGTCATGTGTATGCAGCCCATGATTTTAGCACCAGCAAGCGGTTGCTCAGATCTATATTTGTCTCTTAAAGCCATTAATGCAGGCATTTCATTTTCTGCAAGTGAAATTTCTCTTCTTCCAAATTCTGCAAGATTAATATCAGCTACTTTATAATCGTTTTCCATTTTTTTTCCTTAATTTTTTTATTATTGTGAAATATCTGAAGCTTTATCAGTTCTTTCCCATGAAAGATCAATGTCAGATCTACCAAAATGACCATAAGCTGCAGTCTGCAAGTATATAGGTCTTTTTAGATCAAGCATATTAATTAAGCTTTTTGGCCTTAGATCAAATTCTTCTTCAACAATTTTTACTATAGCTTCTTTAGATATCTTTTCACTATTGAAAGTTTCTACGTGAATAGATGTCGGTTTTGCTACACCAATAGCATATGAGACTTGAATTTCACAATAATCTGCAAGTCCAGCAGCAACGATATTCTTAGCAACATACCTTGAAGCGTAAGCTGCAGATCTGTCTACTTTTGACGGGTCTTTGCCAGAAAAAGCTCCACCTCCATGCCTTGCCATTCCTCCATATGTGTCTACAATTATTTTTCTTCCAGTTAGCCCACAATCACCAACGGGACCACCGATAACAAATTTACCAGTAGGGTTGATATAAATATTTGTAGAGTCAAGAATCCATTCTTGAGGAACAATTGGTTTGATAATTTTATCCATTACTTCTGATTTGATTTCTTCTTGTGAAACATCTTCATCATGTTGAGTAGATAGAACAACAGCTGATAATCCCTCTATTGATTTACCATCATCTGAGTAAATTACGCTTACTTGACTTTTAGCATCTGGTCTCAGCCATTTAATTTCTCCACTTTTCATAACATCAGCTTGTTTTTTAACTAGTCTATGAGATAGATCTATTGGAAGAGGCATTAATGATTCAGTCTCTTTACAAGCATAGCCAAACATTAATCCTTGATCACCAGCACCTTGTTCTAGATTTTCCCCCTCACCTTCAGTTACTCCTTGAGAGATATCAGGCGATTGCTCAAAAACAAGATTTGTAAATTCGCAAGTGTCACCATTAAAGCCATATTCATCAGAGTTGTAACCGATATCATTAATCGTTTTTCTAACAATTGGCTCAAGATCTGGACTACCAAGTGATGTGATTTCACCAGCTATATAGACCATGTTATTTTTTATCATCGTTTCGCAAGCTACTCTACTGTTTGGATCTTCAGCAAGATAAGCATCTAAAACAGCATCTGAAATTTGATCACAGACTTTGTCTGGATGTCCACCTGAGACAGACTCGGATGTAAAAATATAACTCATAAAATACCCCTAAAATAAACAGTTCTACATTTTATAATAAAAAGGTAACACTAAGCTATGCTTTGTATGTAAAATATTAATAGTCAAAAATCTAATAGGAAGTATCTAGTTGTCAGAATCAGTAAATGCGCTAAGATTTTTATCTATCGACGCAGTTCAAAAAGCAAATTCCGGTCATCCAGGAATGCCAATGGGTATGGCTGAAATAGCAACAGCCTTATGGAGTAATCATTTAAGGCATAACCCATCAAATCCTCGCTGGTTTAATAGAGATAGATTTGTGTTATCTAACGGACATGGCTCAATGCTTTTATATAGCCTGCTTCACCTAACAGGTTACAATTTGACAATAGAGGATATAAAAGATTTTAGACAGCTAAAATCAAAAACTCCTGGACATCCGGAGTATGACATTGAAATTGGAGTTGAAACTACAACAGGTCCATTAGGTCAAGGTATTGCAAATGGAGTTGGAATGGCAATTTCAGAAAAAATACTAGCTGCAGAATTCAATGAAGAAGATATAAAACCTGTTGATCATTTTACATATGTATTTCTTGGCGATGGCTGTTTAATGGAAGGTATTTCTCATGAGGCATGCTCATTTGCTGGAACTCATAATCTTGGAAAGCTAATATGTTTTTATGATCAAAACGGAATTTCAATAGATGGAGAAATTAAACATTGGTTCACAGATGACTCTGTAAAGAGATTTGAAAGCTATGGATGGCAAACCATTTGTGTAGACGGCCACAACATCGAAGAAATTGATAAAGCTATTTCTGAGGCAAAAATTGAATTAAATAAGCCATCGATGATTTTTTGTAAAACAACAATTGGTTTTGGTTCACCAAACAAACATGGAACAGCAGATGTTCATGGAGCACCCTTAGGAGAAGAAGAAATAATAAAAACGCGAGAATCTCTTAACTGGAAATATGAGGCTTTTGAGATACCACAAGATATTTATAATTTTTGGAATGCAACTGAAAAAGGAAGTGCATTGAATTCAGATTGGGATTCACTTTTGAAAAAATATGAAGAAAAATATCCTGAAAAATCAGATGAACTTCAAAGAAGAATTAAAGGATTACTCCCTAAAAATTTTAATAAAAATTTCGAAGATTTTTTATCCAGCTGTAACTCAAATAATTCTTCAATGGCAACAAGGAAAGCTTCTAAATCATGTTTAGATTTCTTTGTTCAAGAATTGCCTGAACTGGTTGGCGGCTCTGCAGATTTAACACCATCTAATAATACTTTTTCTTCGTCAAGTTCTACATTTTCAAATGAAAATCCTGCAGGTAATCATATTAATTATGGGGTAAGAGAATTTGGAATGTCTGGCATTATGAATGGAATGGTGCTTCATGGCGGTATTAAACCATATGGAGCAACATTTCTTGTCTTTACTGACTATGCAAGAAATGCAGTCAGATTATCCGCATTAATGGGACTACCAAATATATTTGTTTATACACATGACTCAGTAGCGCTTGGTGAAGACGGACCTACCCATCAACCAATAGAGCACATGGTTACATTGAGAGCAACTCCAAATTTAAATAATTGGAGGCCTGCTGATTTAGTTGAGGCTGCCGTAGCTTGGAAAGAAGCAATTACTTCAAAAGAAACTCCAACATGTTTAATATTTAGTAGACAAAGCACATCCCCAATATCGCGAACCCCGAAAAAAATATCTATGATTAGTATGGGTGGTTACTTGCTTGAAGAAAATGACAATCCTGATATCACTATCATTGCTTCTGGCAGCGAAGTACAATTAGCTCTTGATGCAGCAAAAGATTTAAAAAATGATTCAGTTTTGGCTAATGTTGTATCAATGCCTTCACTAGATATTTTCTTGCAACAATCGAAAGAATTTCAAAACGATGTTATCAAGCAGGATAAACCTATACTTGTTGTTGAATGTAGCCATCCAAATTCTTGGTATAGGATTTTAAATAGAGATGATAAGGTAATTGGAGTCGAAGGTTTTGGAGAATCTGCTCCAGGCAGCGAGTTGCTTGAACATTTTGGCTTTAATAAAGCAAATGTTGTTAACACGGCTAAATCATTGCTTAATGATTAATTTATCATCTTTAAATATAGCAAATAAAAACCTTGTTATTCGGGTTGATATGAATGTGCCAATAAAAGATGGCAGGATTCTTGATTCAACCAGGATAGAAGCTTGTATACCCACAATTAATTATGCGCTGAAAAATAATGCAAAAGTTTTATTAGTAAGTCATTTAGGTAGACCATTGGAAGGTAATTTTGAAGAAAGCTTTTCTTTAAAACCTGTAGCAAATTTTTTGGGTGAAGTAATTAAAAGTTCTATAGATGTAATTGATAAATTGGACTCGGTAGATTTTTTTAAATCTTCATCAAATATTCAAATCTTAGAAAACGTAAGATTCTTTGATGGAGAAAAAAGAAACTGCGAGAAATTAGGAAAGAAATTAGGCTGTCTTGGAGACATATATGTCTTTGATGCATTCGGAACAGCACATCGAGAACAGGCTTCAACACACTCAGCAATTGAAAATGCTTATATTGCCTGCGCTGGCCTATTGTTAGAAAAAGAAGAAAAATTTTTATCACAAGCTCTAAAAAAATATGACAGGCCTTATCTAGCAATTATTGGTGGGGCAAAAGTCTCAACTAAGCTTGCGCTATTAAAACAAATCAATGAAGTTGCTGACTATATTATTGTGGGCGGCGGCATTGCAAATACTTTCTTAAAATCTTCAGGTTTAAATGTTGGTAATTCACTTGTTGAGGACTCAATGCTAGAAACAGCTAAGACAATTCTTGAAAAAGGTAAGATTGTGCTTCCAAAAAAAGTAGTTACATCAAAAACATTTGAAGGAGAAAACATAAAAGAGGCTACGATTAACGAAGTGAATAATGATGCAATGATCTTAGATTTATTTCTAGAACAGGAATCAAAAGCTTTAATTAAAAATGCCAAGACTATACTTTGGAATGGTCCTATGGGAGTATTTGAAAATATTTATTTTGAAAAGGGTACTAAAGAGCTTTCTAAAGAAATAGCAAAGTCTGATGCTTTCTCTTTGGCTGGAGGTGGCGAAACATTATCCGCAATTAATAAATATATTAAATTAGATGATGTATCATACTGTTCAACAGGTGGAGGAGCCTTTTTAGAATTTATGGAAGGCAAAATTTTGCCGTCAATTAAAGCATTAAACGCAAAACAAACTGGGAGTTAAACTATGTCACTAAACAGTATAGAAGATATTGCAACTTATATAGTTGCAGATGGTAAAGGAATACTAGCTGCAGATGAAAGTAATCCAACCTGTGGAAAAAGATTTGACTCTATAGGAGTCGAATCAACTGAAGTTAACAGAAGAGATTACAGAGAAATGCTTTTTAGATCTAAAGGAATGAAAGGAAATATAGGTGGAGTTATATTATTTGACGAGACTATTAGACAGTCAGCTGATGATGGAACTTTGTTGAGAGATTTAATATCAGATCAAGGCGCCCTTCCTGGAATTAAAGTTGATAAAGGCCTTCAGCCTATTGAAGACTGCCCAGGAGAAACGGTAACAGTAGGTCTCGAAGGACTTGACGAAAGGCTGAAAGAATATGCAACTATGGGTGCAAAATTTACTAAATGGAGAGCTGTAATAAATATTGGGGATGGAATTCCAACTAATAAATGCATCGATGCGAACATGGAAGCTTTAGCAGATTACGCAAAATGCGCTCAAGATAATGGTATGGTGCCTATTGTAGAGCCCGAAGTGCTCATGGATGGCAATCATTCTATTGATGAATGTTATGACGCAACTGAGCGCTCATTGAAATCTCTATTTTCTTACCTTAAAAAAAAAGGTGTCAACATCAAGGGCACGCTATTAAAGCCAAACATGGTAACTTCTGGAAAAGACGCTGAAGAGCAAGCTGGAATTAATGATGTTGCAGAAAAAACATTAGACTGTTTAATAACAAATGTTCCGTCGAGTCTTCCTGGAATAACATTTTTATCTGGTGGTCAGTCTGATGTCTTAGCCACTGCCCATTTAGATGCAATGAACAAAATTGGTGGCTTTTCATGGAAATTAAGTTTTTCTTACGGAAGAGCACTTCAAGCACCTGCTCTAAAAGCTTGGGGAGGAAAGTTAGAAAATATATTTATTTCTCAAGATGAACTATCACATAGAGCAGAAATGAATAAATTAGCTTCTCTTGGTCAATGGGAAGAAAAATTAGAAGATAGATAGAATTTGTTAGCAACTGTTCAAAGGGTTTTAAGTGCAAAAATAATTATTGATGATCAAGTTTTTTCATCTATAGATGAAGGATGTTTAGTATTTATTTGTTTTGAAAAAAATGATCTCTCTCAAAACATAATTAAAATGGTGAAAAAGATTATAAATTTTAGAATGCTTGATGGACCAAAGGGGTTAACATCTCTGGCACTTCAAAGTTCCAATGAAGAAGTTCTAATAGTTAGTCAATTTACTCTAGCCGCCATTACAAATAAAGGGAACAAGCCTAGTTTTCATAAAGCTGCAAAACCAGAGGATGCTAAATTGATGTATGATAAATTTGTTAGTGAATTTAAGAATTTATTGCCAAAAGTTAAAGAAGGAAAGTTTGGATCATACATGCAAATAAGTTTGGTAAATAAAGGTCCTATGACATTTAATTTTAAGATATGAAAAATATTTCTATTTTTTGTGGAGCTCATAAAGGTAAAAATCCTAAATATGCTGAATCAGCCAAGACTATTGCAAAATATATAGCTAAAAAAAACATTAATATAGTTTTTGGTGGAGGCAATGTTGGACTAATGAAAATCATCTCTAACACCGCCATAGATAATGGAGTTGAGGTTCTAGGAATTTCTTTAAAGTCTCTACATGCTTTAGAATTAGCTAACCCAAGGCTAAAAGAGATAGTTGTTTCAGATACTCTGCTTAATCGAAAACATGAATTTATATCAAGATCAGATGCATTTATTGTTCTTCCAGGTGGCGTTGGATCACTAGATGAGCTAGCAGAAATTATGGCAAGCAATCAATTAGGGATAATTAATAAACCTATTGGTATTCTAAATACAGATGGATACTATAATCATCTTTTAAAATGGTTTGATAAGGCCGTTGATGAAGGATTTATATCATCAGCAAATCTAAAAGAGCTAATAGTTTCTGATGATCCTTGTAAGCTTGTTGAGATGGTAGTTAATCATAAAAAACCAACAGATGATAATTGGACTAAAAGACTTGGTCTTTAACAACTGATTTTGTAACTATTTATTTTTAGATAGCAGTATGCCAATCTCAAATAGAAGCCACATAGGAAATGCCAAAAATAATTGTGAGAATATATCGGGTGGCGTCAGTAACATTCCTATAATAAGAAACACTACTATTAAATAAGGCCTTGCTTTTGTTAATGATCTTTTGGTTACAATTTTACTATTTACTAAAAGAACAGTTGCTACTGGTATCTCAAAAGCTATACCAAAAGCAAAAACTAGCTTAAATATAAAACCAAGGTATTCGTTTATGTCAGTCATAACTTGTATCGAGCTTGGCGCCATTCCAATAAAGAACTTAAAGATAATTGGACAAACTATAAAAAACGCAAAGCTTACTCCACAAAAAAATAAGATGATTGTTGAGGCCATAAGTGGAGCAGTAAAGCTCTTTTCGTTTTCATACAATCCAGGAGATATAAACATCCATATTTGAATAAATAACCACGGCATTGTAAACAACAAAGCTACATATAAAACTAGCTTTATGGGAGCCATGAACGGTGATGCAACTCCAGTTGCAATCATGGAAGTGCCTGCAGGCAGAGTTGCAACTAGTGGCTCTGCAACAAAGCTATAAATTTCAGCAGCAAAAGGAATTCCAATAATCGATAGTACACTAAATAAAATAATTACCTTTAGTAGTCTTGATCTTAATTCAAGCAAATGACTTGAGATTGAATCGTTAGTCATTATTAGATTCTTTCGTTTCTTCTAGCTCTTCCATTCTAAGCTCATTAAACACATCTTTCTTAATTTCATCTGCTCCAATATCTTCTTCAATGTCTTTTTTAAAAGCATTAAATTTATTTTCAATCTTTTTATAGATTTTTATAGTTGTTTTAATTACAACAGGAAGTCTTCTTGGACCGATAATTAAAAGGCCAAATATTAAAATGATTAGAATTTCTAAAAAACCAATTTGAAACAATTTTAATCTTCTTTTTCTTTAGAATCTTCGTCTTTTACTGATTTCTTAAAGCCTTTTATGCTTGAGCCTAAATCTGAGCCGAGTGATTTAAGCTTTCCACTACCAAATATAAGAACAACAACAAGTAAAATTATTAACAATTGCCATATACTTATTCCACCAAAACCCATAAATTCTCCTAACTAACTATCAATATAATAGATATAACTACTATTATACCAATACCAAACGCTTTATTAATTATATTTTGTTTATATAATTTTCTTTCTAATTCTTTAACCCTGTCATCGTCCTTTTTTTTGCTATTAGAAAAGCTTCTTATTTCATCTAAAGTTTCAAAAATAATTGATGGAATCTCTGACGCTTTAAGAAATATATCCTCTTTATTTTCTAAAATATAGTCCTTTAATTTTAATGGACTAAATTGTTCATTTAACCAACTATCAAGATAAGGTTCAGCGATTCCCCAAAAATCTAAATCAGGATATATCTGCCTACCCATTCCTTCAATATGAATTAATGTTTTTTGTAACAATACTAGTGAGGTTTGAAGAGACAAACCATATTGTCTTGTACTTTGAAAGAGATATAAAAGCAATTTACCAAATTCGATCTCGGATAATGGTTTTTCAAATATAGGTTCGCAACATGCTCTTAATGTATTCTCAAGTTCAATATTATTTGTTTTAGCATTAACCCATCCTGAACTTATAAATAAATTTGCTAAATTTTTGTAATTTTGTTTAAGAACAGATTGCAACATTCTTGCGAGGATGTATCTTTCTTCATTAGACAGCGAACCCGTTATAGCGCAATCTACTGCTATATATCCTGGATTTTCAGTATTCTTTTTTGAAACAAATATATTTCCAGGATGCATATCAGCATGAAAGAAATTATCTCTAAACACTTGATTGAGAAATATCATTACTCCATTCTCAGCAAGTAATTTTTTGTTTATCCCATGCTTTTCAATTTCCTCGATATTGGTACAAGGAATTCCATCTATTTTCTCAAGAACCATAATATTAGAAGTTGTGAAATCCCAATAAACTTTTGGTATGTATAGTTCATTTGAATTCAAAAAATTTTTTCTAGTGAGATTTGTATTAGATGCCTCAAGCTTCAAATCTAGTTCTTTCATTATTGTAGATTCATAATCTTGAACAACCTCATTTGGTTTTAACCTATAACTTTCCTTATATATATAAGAAAAAATTTTTGCAGCTGATTTAAGAAGACGAAGATTTTTTTTAACTTTCTTCTTTATGTTTGGCCTAAGAACTTTTATTACAACATGATCACCATTTTTAAGAATTGCTGAATGAACTTGAGCAAGCGATGCTGCTGCGAGAGGCTTTTCATCAAACGATTTAAAAATATTATTAATCGAATCACCAAGCTCTGATTCAACAATATTTTTTAGTGTATTAACATCAAAAGGATTACAGTTATCAGTTAAGCTTTCTAGTTCTTTTGCTGTTTCAACATCAAGAACATCGGTTCTAGTGGAAAGAAGCTGACCAAATTTTATAAAAATTGGCCCTAATGCTTCTAAATATTTTGATGCTTTCTTTCCATTAGGTTTTATGAATATGTTAAATCTGATTCCTAATAGAATCATTCTTAATAACTCAACTATCAAAATAATAGCATTCATAAATTTTTT
>CENJ01021048.1_pt1 | contig 16992 bp, 13 predicted proteins | sample 356161 | NCBI WGS metagenome assembly CENJ01 (sample SAMEA2619531, study PRJEB7988) | marine metagenome | biome: marine biome (ENVO:00000447); feature: surface water layer (ENVO:00002042); material: "saline water (ENVO:00002010), including plankton (ENVO:xxxxxxxx)" | depth 5 m
CTATTTGCACTTCTTCCCTCTACAGTTAAATTAGTCATTATAGGTGAAAACTCGCCCTTACCAGCGGCCATTAATTGAGATGATTTAATCTGCGAATTGTTAGTTAAAACCTTAACCACAGAGGTAGCTCTCAAAACACTTAAGTCCCAATTATCTTTTACTAAGCCTCTGCCACTCAAAGCTATACTATCTGTATGTCCCTCGACAATAATCTCTAACTCTTGTTGATTTGATAAAACGTCTGACAATTTATTTAGCGCACTTACGCCTTCATTGTTTACATCATATTTGCCTGAGGCAAAAAGTAAACTTTCCTCTAACGATAAATATACTTTTCCGTTTCTTTTTTCAATTGTTAAGCCATTTCCCTCTAGTCCAGACAGTGCACTTGAAATTCTTGCCTTTAAAGCAGTAACCATAGAATCTTTCTTATTTATGATTGATTCAAGCTCTTTAACTCTCAAAGATCTGTAATCAAGTTCTTTATTTGCTTTTGTAAGCATATCTTTTTGAAACTGAATTGAATCAGAGAGTGATTGAAGCTCTTCTTTCTTAGAAATTAATTTCATTTGTGAATCATCTAACTTCTCAATAAGTCTTTTTGTTTCTTCAGCTTTTTCTGACATAAATCTTGAACTTTTTGATGAAAACAAATCATATGCCTCACTAAGGTCTTGATACTTGCTATTCAAACTTTTATATGCTTGGCCATTATTTATTGAATCTTCTTTGATTTTTTTGAGATTTTCTTGTGCTAGCCTAACTGAATTATTTAATTCTATGATTTCATTTTGAAGTTTTAAGTTTTTTAAATCTTTTTCATTTGCTCTGTTCTTATTGTACTCATTTTGCTTAACAAGATCGTTATGAATCGTAGGTGTTACACATGAAAACAAAAATATCGATGAGAATATTAATAATTTTTTCATCATTTGAATTTTTATAAATTTATTAATGAATTCACTTTGAAATATAAATGAGGCACTTATTTTTCAACAAATTCAATTGAACAACTAGTTAACTACTAGTCTATGAACTATCCTTTGATTATTTTCAATTAGATTTATAAAGTAGATACCAGCTGACAAGCTCCTGGTATTCATCTCAGAGTGATTTGAGAACCTATCTATTTGTAAACTGACTTTTTTCCCATATAAATCAGTAATGTATAATTTTTGATTAATACTTGAACATATAATGGCATAATCTTTTGAAGGATTGGGGAATACTTTATGCTTTTTACTTTGGTCAAAAATTAATGAGTTACTTGGCAGTGGGGTGATTTTAGATAGGCCCGTTGAAGTCCCAACCCAAACATTGTTGTTATAATCTACTTTTAAGCAAGTTACATTTGGACCAGCAACTCCATCAGAAATATCAAAATCTTGCCAAATCGATCCATTATAAAAAGCTACACCACCTTCGGCAAGATAGCCTACATAAATTGCCACCCATATTCTGTTCCAGGAATCAATATCAATCTCTACTACTGGATTTAAAGTATCAGGAGGTGGAAGGGAATACATAATTGTATGGTTTTCAATAAAATTATTGTTGTTATCAAATACTGATAACCCACTATTTGTCCCTACCCATTTTCTATTATATTGATCAATTAGTATATCGGTAATTCCATTACTAATCAGATTACTATTATTTGTATTAATATTTGAGAAATTATTATTCGCGCTATCTACTATTACTCCATCTAACAAACTTGCAAACCATGCATTCCCAAGAACATCAAAATCACATGAAAGAATGAAATTACCTGGATTAATTACTGACCAACTGGCACCATCAAAGACACTAACTCCAGAGCTGAAGTTTGCATGGGAGCACCAAACATCACCACCTTGATTAATATCTATATTTACAATTTTGTTATCTGATAGTCCTGAAAGTATATCATATGACAGCCAATTACTACCATTATAAACACTTAACCCAAAGTTTGTCCCAACATATACTTCATTATTTAAACCACATTTGATAGATAAAATATTGTTATCGATAATACCATCTGAAACATTATAATTAGTAAATGATGTCCCATCAAAATATGAAACTCCATTATTTGTACCAATCCATATATTACCACTATTATCTGTGTCGATGCATGTAATAAAATCACTAACTAAACCATCAGTACTATAAAAATTTTCAATGTTTTGTGATTTTGTAAATAAAGAACAGCTAAGTAGTAAAAAAAATAGTAATAATCTCACCTAGCGTTATATTTTAATCAATTTAACTATTTGATCAGTATCGCTGATGCGAATAAAATAAGTTCCTCTATTAAGTCTTTCAATTGAAATAAAATCAGAGTTTTCTCCATTCATCACTTCTCTAAAAAACATATCGAAAATTGTAAAATTAGATTTCTGACTAAAATTCAAATACTTATTCGATGGATTAGGGAAAATTTGAATCTTTTCTTTAATTATTTCATTGTTGCTTGTCAATAAATTATTACTTCTGTTAAAGGTATGTGGTTGCAAAACAAATGAGCCAAAACCGTTTGGAGATCTTGCAAATGCTATATCAGCAGGTTGAGGAGCAATTGTGATTGAATCAAATATTACACCACTTGAATTTGACAAAGTAATTTTCTCTCCAAAGTTGAAAAGTCTAAAATTCGCATGATTAAAACCTTCTTGCTTTTGTTCATCAGCCCAAATTATATAGTAACCATACGGCTCAATTGCAATTGAAGGTAACTGCCATTTAAAAAGATTTGTTGATGTATCTGATAAAAATAAATCTTCAACATTAATATAAGAGTTAGTGGAGTTATATAACTCTATCCAATCATCTGTTTCACCTGCAGGATCTTCAACCGCACTAACATTATTTGACATCAGCTCGTTGATAACAATACTTGAAGCTGGAAGATTCACATTAACTGAGTAATACTCAAAAGCTGCTCTTGCAGGGGAAAATTCTCCAGCAATATTATTTTCAGCATATACATAAAAATCAATCTTATTACAAGTATTTGAAATTTTTGCACCAAAAATACCATCATTTGGCAATCCATCATTATTATTACCATCATCAAGCATATTAATACTTGTAAATTTCATATTATCACCAAACCTAAAATTTAGAAATACACTGTCAACATTAGAAACTGTTGCATTAATAAAGATGTCATCTCCTAAATTATAATTTGTTGGACAATTAACATTAGTAATATCTGGATTTCCATTGTAGCCTGCATAATTAGATAAGTAATTTTCTCTACTGCTCATTAACTGAGTGATACCTGGACAATCTCCATTCACCAGACTTACAGAATTGTTAAGATTTGAAAGGAAATCAGAGTGTGTATAAAATTTATTTGTATCGTTTTGGACATGAGTATCTATCAATGATCTCAGTTGATTAGCTCTATTTATGTAACTCTGATTAGTAAAGTTTTCACTAACAATAGTTCTAATATGAGCAAGATACATTTTTCTATTTCTTTCACTAGCAAATAAATTTCTCATCAGTGGTCTAGGTGATAGTGACATATTATTATGATGAACAAATGGATCCATATTTTGAGCTTGTGGAATTGAAAAGCCATTAAAATAAAGTGCAGATGCATCAGTCAATCTAAAACCTCCAAATGACATATTTAAATCCCAAATAAGAGGGCTAAATTGTTTTGTTAATTCTTGATACAAATAATAATTTTGTGAATAGCCAATATAGGAGTCGAAATTAACTAGAACATAATTGAATGCATGCATCCACAACGTTCTGTCAATGTTTAAGTTATCATCTAATGAGTTTGGGAAGTTATTTAGTGTATCAATTAGTCCGTATAATTGAGACCAACCATATGAAGATTCTAATCTGTAATAGTCATAATAATCAGCGCTATCACTACCATGTGAATCACTTAAATTTGAGTTTTCACCACTAATACTTATATCAAGATTGTTAGGCTCACATTTAAAAAATGGATTGTGTCTTTCTCCAAAGCTTGCACTTACAAAATCTTTATTAATAGCCTCAACATTAGTATACAAACCCCACAATGTGTCGTTAATAAATACATTAGCATAATTTGCTTTTGGAGCTGGCATGTACTTTCTGGCAATTTCATATGATAAAACCTCTCTCAAAAAACTGGGGTCATATATTATATTTGCCAACTTTATTTTTTTGTAGCCGTCTAAATCTTGTTTTCCTTTAACATAATTTATTTTTATATTAAAAGGATTCTTTATAGTATTTACTGAAACAGAACTAAACCCTTTATACCTAATTCCCACACTATCATATTGTTCTCCATCAATAATTAAATATGCTAATATTCTTTGATCATTACCAATAATATACAAACTATCTAGAGTGGATTGCCAGTTGGGCTCATAAAAATAAATTCTTATCTCTTTTAGTGAATCAGTCTCATAAAAAGAAGATTGAGCCTTAGAAAGATTAGATATAAAAATCAAAACGAAAGTTAAGTATATTATATTAATTTTTCTCAAATTACTATCTTTTGTATGAATTGTCGGTTCCTAAGTTTATATTTGATATAGTATAATCCTTTACTTATAAATTTTGTGCTAATGTTAGATTTTAAATCTTTACTCTTATAAACTACTCTTCCATCTGATGAAAAAATCATAAGTTCTTCAGCTATTTCATTTATATTGTCATATTTTATTAAACTGTTGTGATGATAAAAAAGTATCGGATTATTTAGTTCCTCAATACTAGAAGCATTAAAACATGATGTACTACTTGTGTTCATATAGTCTTTTAGAACTTGTATTCCTGGGTGATCACACTCATATCTGAAAGCTTTTTGAGATTGAGCATTGTATGGTCCCCAAATAATATTGTTTAATGAGTCAACTTCATACATTACACCAGCACCACCTTGTCCTCCAGATGCATTAACAAAAATGTTACCATTGGACATTCTATCAGATGCTGATTGACCAGGTGCTGAATATTGACAAAAATATCTGGACGTGTAGCTACTTGGACCATAGGGTTGGCCAGAACTTCTAAAATAAGTATATCCATTTACTGGAGTCAGAATAGCATCAACAGTTGACTGATTATTACCTCCTCCAGAGTTATTAAAAATTTGTAAGTGCCCACCTAATGGTCTTCCATCGTCTTTGACCCATCTTACATCGTGTACTGCATTAGGGATCACTCTTTGGCCTGTCATACCATAGTTAGCAGGATTTCCCCATCTGTAAAGGATATCTCCACCCATTCCAGAGTTACCACCTGTGTGACTTGCAGCTTCTGCAGTTGTGGTACTGTGATCTATTATATATATCTCGCTTGAGAATCTCGAAGAAAAGGCTATTTGATCCAAATCAGGATTATAATCTACTCCGTTAACATGAAACCAATCACCTCCACCTCCTCCAGTTCCTCCTCCACTATTTTGTATCATATTAATATCAATTAGCTCAGGGTGATCTGAAATATCATTTACATAATTTGGCTTATTTGGATCTACATCTTGACATAAATGATCCCAAATATGCCACTCCCAAACTATTTGGGCTGTGCCTGTATTTGGATTTCCCTCAATTTCAACAAAATGAGTTGGCCACTTTCCAGAGTTAGAAACATTTCCTGTAAAGCCTGTATTAATAAGCTCAGCTTGTGACTTGGCTTCCCAAGCAGTTAATAAAACATTATCTCCTATTAGACATATATCATGGTGCGATAAAACACTCGAGCTTGAATAAATAAAATCCCAAACAACATTTCCGTTTGGATCAATCTCTTGTACTCTTCCTGCATCTGCAGCACCTCCTAAAGAATTGTTTGTTCCTCCTGTCTGGGTATTATTTTTTGTTCCTCTAACAATATTTCCATTGTCTTTAAGAAGAACTGTGTAATTACATTCTGTACTTAAATTCCAAGTATGAGCTATATTTTCATTCTCATCAAGTAAATATGTTGTAGTGTTGCCTTGTCTGTTATACAGAGCAAAGCCACTGAACTGAGCAAAAACTTCGCTGGTAAAAAAGATTAGGAGAACAATTATTTTTATAATCCTCTTTGTTTTTAAATTCATTAAATAAATCTTTGACAAAATCAAAGATAGTTAATAAATTTTAGTAGGTCATCGGAACCCAACAGCCATCAACCCACAAAAAACCAGTAGGCATGCTTTCCCAATATCCTTTTTTCCATTTGTAACCTATCTTTTTTTTCTTCCATTTTCCTGAAATCCAAACATATTGCTGATAGAAAGGACTCCATTTCCAATGACCACCTACCCAAACATATCCTCTCTTTTTGTATTTTGGATTATTAATCTTTGCTTTTTTTCTGATAGGTTTTTTAATAACAACTCTATTTTTCTTTTTTCTTTTTTTCTTCTTATAGTAAATATTTCCATTTTTATCAATGTATTTATTTTTCTCAGATTTAGTTATAATTTTCTCTGATTTATTTTTTTTTAAGTTAACTACTGTTTGAGAATATACATCATTAAAGAAGAAAAAGAATAATATTGCTATTGTTGTTAATTTGTTCATGCTAAAAAGTTTAGATTTTATATTTTTATAACTTTAAATCTGATTATTTATTGTATGATAAAAAAATTAATTTATTACTTTTTACAAGGTTTATTATATATAGTACCTATTGCAGTAACATCTTATGTAGCGATTTGGGTCATCAGAAGTTTAGAAAATATTTTTGATTTCAAAGTGCCTGGTCTAGGCCTAATTGTTGTAATATTTTCAATCATCATTATTGGCTTTATTGGATCTATTGTTATAAAAAGTCCTATTAATGCTTTCTTTAAAAGAATTCTAAAGAAAGCTCCATTGCTTGAAACTATATACTCCTCTGTTAAGGATTTAATGGGAGCATTTATTGGTAAAAAGAAAGGGTTTAAACAAGCAGTTTTTGTTAAAATTTTTGATAATTCAACAATTGAGAGAATTGGATTTATTACGAACGAAGATTTAGAAGAATTAAAAATAAATGAAGGAAGAGTATTGGTATATATTCCTCACTCTTATAACTTTTCTGGAAATCTTTACGTAGTAGAAAAGAAATATATAACTCCAATAGATGCTTCATCAAGTGAAGTTATGAAGTTAATTGTTTCAGGTGGGGTTGCTGAATTTAATCAATCGGAAAAAAAAGAACAATAATGAAAAAAATATATCTATTACTGATAATGTTCTCTGTTACATTTGGTTTTGCTCAAAACCCTGGAGACACTATTGTTGTACAAACATTTGACTACAGCATGACCTACGGACAGGCATGGGGCCCTCCAAGAGATACTATTGCTCATTTCCCTAACGATCCAAATTTAACTTTTGAGAAGATTATTATGTCTTATAGTATGAGATGCAAGGATGGTCAGGTAAATCAATCAGGAGGAAATAATGTAGCATGTGGAGAATGGGATTACAGCTGTCACACTTATATACATGACAGCACTAGAATAGACTCAGTTCTTAATAGAACAGCTAGTCATTCAATCACTAATTTTAATGGATCAAATTACCCTTACATCAATTATCCTATTTATAATTACATACAAACGATTGACTCTCTGGGCAATATCATTATTGATTCTGTACTCGCCAGTGCAGATACTATCTATGAAATGAGTATAATTACCAATAGCAATAGTTTACTTCATGATGTTATAGACACATTATCTGTTAATACTTATTGGCAACCTTATAGCTACACCACTGACAGCTCAGGAAATGTTATAAATATTGATACAATGCTTTCCACAGGAGTAATTAATATTTCCCAAATTAACTATTACAAAAGATACCCAATGGCCTTTCAAATAATGTCTTTTGTAACACCATACGGAATTGGTTTAGATTTAGGTCCTGAAGGTAAAACTTGGTATTTTGATTTAACCGATTATGCTCCAATTTTTAAAGGAAATAAGAGGATCACTGTTAGTGGAGGTGGACAATGGCAAGAAGATATGGATATAAAGTTTTATTTCATTGTTGGAACTCCCCCCAGAGAAGTTCTTGAAATGCAGCAAATTTGGAGGCCTCAATCAAAAAGTTACACAAGCATCATGAATGATGACTGCTTTGAACCACGATCTCATAAACTGCTTTCTAGTGCAAGTGCATTTAAAATTAACACTGTGGTCACTGGACACGGACAGCAAGGGGAATTTATTCCAAGAAATCATTACATTGATGTTGACAATAACCCTTCAAATAAAAACACATGGAGAGTATGGACTGAATGTGCTGGAAACCCTGTATACCCACAAGGGGGTACTTGGATTTATGATAGAGCCGGATGGTGCCCTGGGCAAGCTTCTGATGTTAATGAATTTGATATAACAAGTCTTGTTACCCCAGGTCAACAACATATATTTGACTATGGACTAAACAACGCAACTGGCTCATCTAATTACTGGGTTAGTAGTCAGTTAATTAGCTATGGGACACCAAACTTTAACTTGGATGCAAGAATTACTGACATATTATCTCCAACTAATAAAGTTGTTAATTCAAGAAAAAACCCAATATGTTCAAAGCCTGAGATAGTGATTCAAAATACTGGTTCAACAAATTTAACATCTCTGATCATTAATTATTGGGTTGAAGGATCACCAAACCAAGAAACATTCCAATGGAGTGGTAATCTCTCGTTCATGCAAAAAGATACTGTTAAATTACCAGATCCTCAAAGCCTATGGAATCAATCTACTAATACTATATTCAATGTTAGTATTACAAGCCCTAATGGTGGCTTTGATGAGTATGTTTTAAACAACTCAATGAGCAGTCACTTTGAATATCCTCCAGAATACAATGATATTTTTACAATATGGGTTCAAACCAATAGTGGAGTAATAAATTCTCTAACTCAATTCTCAGAAACATCATGGGAAATCACTGATAATTCTGACAATATGATTTATAATTCTGGTATACTTATATCAAACACCCAGTACCGAGACACTGTTCAATTTGCTCCAGGATGCTATACATTCAAAGTAACTGATGTAGATGATGACGGATTAGATTTCTGGGCTAACAATGATGGTGCAGGTATGATTAGATTCAGAGATATTGGTGCTTCCTGGTTCAAAATTTTTGATTGTGATTTTGGGTCCTTCATACATCATGAATTCAGAGTTGCAAACAATACAGCAGGAGTTGAAAATTTCAATACCCCAATAAGCATTTTCCCTAATCCAGCTAAAAATCAGATAACAATTAGCGCAAGTATATATAATCCTGTTAGTATATCAATCATTGACAAAGTTGGTAGGATAATTGAAAAGAAAGATTGTATGAATTTGGTTAATGAGGTAATTGATATCAAGAACGTGAATAGCGGCTCATATTTTATTGAAATTATTTCAGACGAAAAGAAATATATTAAGAAGTTTGTCAAAAACTAATGTCACACTTCAAAAGTCTTTCTAATTATAAAAGATTCAACACCATTGAGGTAAAGGTTGGTCCAATAGCTATTGGTGGTAAAAATCCAATACATATTCAATCTATGACAACTGCAAACACAATGAACACTTCTGCAACAGTTGATGAGTCTATCAGAATGATAGATGCAGGATGTAAACTTGTTAGAATAACAGCGCCTAGTAAAAAAGATGCTGAAAATCTTGCCAACATAAAAAATGAGTTAAGATTAAGGGGTTATAAAACTCCTTTAGTTGCAGATATTCATTACACTCCAAATGCAGCAGAGACAGCTGCAAAAATCGTTGAAAAAGTAAGGATTAATCCTGGAAACTATGCTGACAAAAAAAAGTTCGAAGAGATAGATTATACGGACGAAAGTTATAATAATGAATTACTAAGAATTGAAGAGAAATTTACACCACTTGTACAAATATGTAAGCAAAATAATACAAGTATGAGAATAGGAACCAACCACGGTTCTCTTTCGGATAGAATTTTAAGTAGATATGGAGATACGCCAAAAGGAATGGTAGAGTCAGCTTTAGAGTTTATAAGAATATGTAGAAAACATGATTACCACAACATTGTTATCTCAATGAAAGCGTCAAACACTAGAGTTATGGTTTATGCATACAGATTGTTAGTAAATGAGATGATTAAAGAAGGTATGAAATACCCTCTACACCTTGGAGTCACTGAAGCAGGAGAGGGTGAAGATGGAAGAATTAAATCAGCAGTTGGAATCGGGACGCTTCTTAGTGAAGGTATTGGTGACACAATTAGAGTGTCATTAACTGAGGCTCCTGAGTATGAAATGCCCGTTGCTCAAAAAATTCTAGATCATTTCAAAGACATACATAACCACAAAAAAATAGCTGAGACTAAACAACATCAAATTGATTATTTCCAGTATGAGAAAAGGAAAACCTTTCAAATCGAAAATATTGGTAACAAAAATGTTCCAATAGTAATTTCAGATTTATCAAACAGAACAAAAATTACTCAAGCTTCATTTTTTTCACTTGGTTACAGGTATTCTGTTCCATTAGACAAATGGCATATTTCAGAAATGGCTTCTGATTTTATTTATATTGGTGAGAACGAAATTAACTTTGAAATTCCAGGTACTCTTAGAATAATTTCAAACTATTCATCTTGGATAGAGCACAAGAAAGGATTTCCAATTTTTAATCTTAAAGAGTATGGAAAAATTAAAGACTTTAACGAAAATTTGAATTTTTTAAAAATTTATGATCATGAGATGACACCTTCGTTAATTGATATTTTGAAAAACAACAAATCAGTAGTAATTTTTCTAGTGTCTGAGAATATTAATTGCATAGGTGCAATGAGAAAATTTTTCTTTGAGCTGATGGAGAAAAAAATAGAAAATCCAGTTATAATTTCAAGAAAATATGAGTTTAACGATGACGAGCAACTACAAATATCAGCATCGATTGATATTGGGTCACTTTTAATTGACGGTCTTGGAGATGGTATTTGTATTTCTTCAAATAATTGTTCAAATAAAATGCTTAACTCCATTTCCTTTGGTATTCTTCAAGCTAGTAGAACAAGGATTTCTAAAACAGAATATATTTCATGTCCAAGTTGTGGGAGGACTTTATTTGATTTGCAAGAAACAACAGCTAAAATCAGAAAAGTCACTGATCATTTAAAAGGAGTTAAGATTGGAATCATGGGGTGTATTGTTAACGGTCCTGGGGAAATGGCTGATGCAGATTATGGATATGTTGGTACTGGCCCTGGAAAAATTACTCTATATAAGGAAAAAACTGTTGTTAAGAAAAATGTTCCTGAAAATGAAGCTGTTGATGCCTTGATTGACTTAATAAAAGAGAATGGTGATTGGGTAGATAAGTCTAACTAAAAATCAACTAAATTTTATTTGAGATGAAACTGCCTTAGCTTTTTCAATTAATTTTTCAACCGGCTCTGATCCATAAGAAAGAGCAACACCCATTCTTCTATTAACTCTTGAACTAGGCTTTCCAAAAATTCTAACATCGGTATTTGTAATTTGACTTACTTTTTCAAGACCAGTAAAGGCTGGAGTATCACTTGAATTGTGTTGTGATAAAATAACTGATGAAGCTCCATTTTGAATTAAAGATATTTCCTTAATGGGAAGTCCAAGAATAGCTCTAGCATGTAACTCGAACTCGGAAAAGTTTTGAGTACCAGCTAAAGTAACCATACCAGTATCATGAGGCCTGGGAGATAACTCAGAAAAGAATACAACATCTTTTTTGACAAAGAATTCAATACCCCAAATTCCACATCCGCTTAATTTCTCAACAATTTTCTTTGATATTTCTTGTGCATCTTTTAAAACATTTTGATTCATTTTTGCTGGCTGCCAGCTTTGTTGATAATCTCCACTTTTTTGAATATGCCCAATTGGTGGACAAAAAAGTGTGTTATTATTTTTTTGTGTAACTGTTAGAAGAGTGATTTCATAATCAAATGAAATGAATTCTTCAACGATCACCTCGTTTATATCACCTCTTGATCCCTTAATTGAATAATCCCAGGCTTCTTTTATTTGAGATGGTTCTGTAATTGTAGATTGACCTTTTCCTGAACTACTCATTAGTGGTTTTATAACGCATGGAAATCCAATAATATTAACTGCTTCAGTTAGTTCTTCAAAAGAGCTAGCATATTCATAATTTGCAGTTTTTATATTTAATTCCTTTGCAGCAAGATCTCTTATTGATTTCCTGTTCATAGTAAAATTTACTGCTTTTGCTGATGGAATAACACAAAAACCATTATTCTCAAAATCATATAACTTTTCTGTTCTTATACTTTCTACCTCAGGAACAATATAGTCAGGCATATGCTTTGAAACAATCTTTTCCAAATCATCAGCATTAAGCATATCAATTACTTCATAAGTGTCTGAAACTTGCATAGCTGGCGCGTTTTCATAATTATCAACAGCAATAACAGTTTGCCCTAACCTCTTTAGTGAAATCACTAGCTCTTTACCTAACTCACCTGAGCCCAATAACATTATTTTATTTGTCATTAACTAACTTTTTTATGTACTTACCAAGAATGTCGAATTCAATATTAACATAATCATTAATTTTTAAATATTTAAAATTTGTATGCTCATAGGTGTATGGAATAATACATACTGAAAACGCATTTTTTAATGAATCAACAACTGTGAGACTAACTCCATTTACAGTTATTGATCCTTTTTCTACTGTTATTGAATCATCATCATATTGAAAAAAATATTTCCATGAACCCTCATTTATTTCAATTGAAGTACATTTTGCAGTGGTATCAACATGCCCTTGAACCATATGTCCATCTAAACGATCGCCAATCTTTAGAGATCTCTCTAGATTTAAAAAATCTCCAGCTTTGACATATTTAAAATTTGTTCTTTGAATTGTTTCATCTATTAAATCAACCTGATATGAATTATCATTTAATTTTGTCACTGTTAAACATGCACCGTTGTGTGAAATACTTTGATCTACTCTTAACTCATCTATATTTTCAAAATATATTTCCATTATCAAATTATTTTTTGAAGCAATGATACTTTTAACCTCAACCATTTTTTCTACAATACCAGTGAACATAGTATAAAAGTTTAATTTAATAACTAATTTTGTCTAAAATTAAACATTTATATGCAGATTTCAATCAAAAAAAAATCCATTCCTAAGTCTGAAAATGAAATTACATTTCTTGTAAAATCAAATCAACTAAATGAAATAAATATCAGTGAAGAGGAAAAAAAATATTTCTTAAATAAGATAAAGTCAAGTAAAGAGAATATTGTTTCTATCAACAGGTTAAATCAAAATTTTGTTCTTGTAAACTGCGATAAAGAAATAAAGAATTATAAAGATTCGGAGTTTTACAGAAATATTGGTCACAAGCTCAATAAAGTATTAGATTCAAAATATATGATTAATGTTATTGACACTGTAAATAAATCAGATATTTTAAATTGTATTTTAGAAGGATTAGCACTTACAGGATACGAGTATGACAGATTTAAAAAACAAAAAAAAGATTTAAAAATTATTGTAGATAGTGATCAGGACCAAAATTTAAACTTTGATGAACTTATTTCTGTAATAGAATCAACATTTCTTTGCAGAGATTTAGTTAATGACCCCTTCTCTCATCTTAAAGCTAAAGATCTAGCATCAATCATTAAAAAATTAGGCAAAAAGAATAATTTTAAAACTAAGCATTTCTTCAAAAGTGATATTAAAAAAATGAAACTGGGTGGTTTATTGGCAGTAAATCAAGGAAGTCTAGACGAACCAAGTTTTAGTATTTTAGAGCACAAACCAAAGAAGGCAGTTAATAAAAGACCTTTAATACTTGTTGGTAAAGGAATAGTATATGATACTGGAGGACTGAGTCTCAAACCCACAAAAGGTATGGATATAATGAAAGTGGATATGGGGGGTGCTGCTTGTGTAATATCCGCAATTAATGCAGTAGCAAAAAGTAATCTTCCAGTTTATGTGATTGGTCTAATACCAGCAACAGATAATAGACCTTCTGGTAATGCTTATGCACCTGGTGATGTTGTTGAGATGTATGATGGTACGAATGTTGAGGTTTTAAATACTGATGCCGAGGGTAGAATGATTCTAGCTGATGCTTTATCTTATGCAAAAAAATATGATCCAGAGTTAGTAATTGACATGGCAACTTTAACTGGATCTGCAGCTAGAGCAATTGGACATTTTGGAATAGTATCAATGCATAATAAGGCTGAAAAACAACATCAGAAATTAAAAGAAGCTGGATTAGAGGTTTATGAAAGACTGGCAGAAATGCCCTTTTGGGATGAATATGATGAGCTAATGAAGTCAGATATAGCTGATATAAGAAACATAGGAAATGCTGATTTCGCTGGAGCAATAACTGCTGGTAAATTTTTAGTTCATTTCACAGATTACCCATGGATTCATCTTGATATTGCAGGTCCAACTTATGTAACCAGTGAATTTGGATACAGAGGCAAAGGAGCAACAGCTATAGGTGTCAGACTTATTTATAACTTCATTAAAAACTACACAAAATTTTAATGCAAAAAGTCAGGCTCGGTATTAGTGTTGGAGATATAAATGGAGTTGGGCTTGAGCTTATCATAAAAGGGTTTCAAGATTTAAGTTTATTTAAATATTGTAATCCAATATTATATTGCTGCAAAAACTTAGTTTTCAAATATGCTGAGAAAGCTAAAATAAATGCAAAAAAAATAAATTTTATAGAGGAAGAAAATCAAGCAGAAGAAAACGTTGTTAATTGTATCAACAATTTCAAATCTGATTATCTCTTAAATCTAGGTACTTCAACTAAAGAATCTGGCTTTATAGCTCTTCAATCTTTAAAACATGTTTCTGAAGCTGCACTTGATGGAAAGATTGATTGCCTAGTCACATGTCCAATTAATAAAGAAACTGTCAAATTACACAGTAAAGATTTTATTGGTCACACCGAGTACTTTGAAAATCTATTAAATGGATCATCTCTAATGTTAATGACTAGTGATCAAATGAAAATAGCTTTTTTAACTGGCCATATTGCATTAAATAAGGTCAGTAAAACAATAAATAATAAAGCTATTTTCTCTAAAATTAAAACCCTACATAAAACTTTACAGAATGATTTTCTAATAAAACATCCCAAAATAGCCGTATTGGCTCTTAATCCACATGCAGGAGAAAATGGGATTCTAGGTAATGAAGAAATAGAAACAATAATTCCAGCATTAAAAAAAATGGAAAATGAAAATATAATATGCGATGGTCCGTTTCCAGCTGATAGTTTTTTTAGTAAATCTAATCTGAAAAAGTATGATGCAATTTTATCAATGTATCATGATCAGGGATTAATTCCATTTAAGATGTGCTCATTCAATTCCGGAGTTAATTTTACTTCTGGACTAAAGATTGTTAGAACATCACCTGTTCATGGTCCTGCATTTGATTTATCTGGTAAAAACATGGCTGATATTGGTTCTTTCAAGCAATCTGTGATTCAGGCGTGTTTGATTTACAAAAATAGAATAAGTCTTAATCTTTAAGAAAATCAATAAATTCTTATATTTGCATCCCTAATTTCAAGTTATGTATAGCTTAAAGCTTAACAAAGAAAATTTTAATAAAAAAATAAAATTTGAAATTAGCGATGAGTTCTTTGAAACATACACATTTGATAGGTTTGAGAATGCTAAGCTTCAAATATCTCTTTTTCTAGAAAGAAAAGGGGTTTCAAGCAATTATCTACTTAAATTCAAATTAGAAGGAATTTTAATAGACATAGCATGCGACATATGTGGCGATAATTTAGATTTTAAAATAAATAATGAAACAGAGTTCATAATTAAAGAATCAACTAAAATTAATAACTCTGATGATGAGATTATTTTTATAAATCCAAAACAAAAAGTAATTGAATTAAATCAGTTTTTTTATGAGTTAATTTATATTTCTATCCCACAAAGAATTACTCACGAAGCTAGCAAAAGTGAATGTAACATTGAAATGTTAAGATTAATAGAAAAGTATAAAGAAAATAAAAAAATAGACACATCCAGTTGGGATAAACTCAAAGAATTAAAAATAGATTAACATGGCACATCCAAAAAGAAAAATATCAAAGACAAGAAGAGATAAAAGAAGAACTCACTATAAAGCTTCAACTCAAACTATTAAGCTATGTCCAAAAACTGGAGAATCACATTTATATCATCATGCATATGAACATGAGGGAAAAATTTACTACAGAGGTAAATTATTTTCAGAATAAATTAACTTATTAAATTTTTAATTAACAATTAAAAATTAATATCTAATTATACTTCATCCCTATTAATTACATAATTTAATTAATTTTCTCGATTATTATTTCTAATAAATAATTGTATGAATAACATTAAAGCTGCAATAACTGCTATAGGAGGATACGTTCCAGAGTACATAATGACAAACCAAGAACTTGAAAAAATGGTTGATACAAATGATGAATGGATTATGTCAAGAACTGGTATTAAAGAAAGAAGAATTTTAAAAGAAGAAGGTAAAGGGTCCTCAGATTTGGCTGTAAATGCGATCAAAAATATCTTTGAGAAAACTCATCACAAAGCTGAGGAAATTGATATGATAATTTGTGCAACAGCTACCCCAGATATGATTTTTCCCTCAACAGCATGTGTGATAGCTGATAAAATTGGTGCAGTAAACGCATTTTGTTACGATCTCATGGCAGCATGCTCTGGATTTCTGTATTCTCTTACTACTGCATCTAAGTATATCGAATCTGGTAGCCATAAGAAAATTCTGGTTGTTGGTGCAGATAAGATGTCTTCAATAATCGACTACCAAGACAGAGCAACTTGTATAATATTCGGAGATGGAGCAGGAGTTGCAATTTTAGAACCAAATAATGAAGGTTTAGGAATTCAGGACAGTATTTTACGATCTGACGGAAGTGGAAGGAATTTTTTACATGTGAAAGCAGGTGGATCTGTTAAGCCAATTACCAAAGAAAGCATTGAAAA
>CENJ01039508.1_pt1 | contig 16972 bp, 17 predicted proteins | sample 356161 | NCBI WGS metagenome assembly CENJ01 (sample SAMEA2619531, study PRJEB7988) | marine metagenome | biome: marine biome (ENVO:00000447); feature: surface water layer (ENVO:00002042); material: "saline water (ENVO:00002010), including plankton (ENVO:xxxxxxxx)" | depth 5 m
GAATTTACAAAATTTAAATTTATTATAAGATAATAGATATTTTAAAATGGGGAGCATAAATGAAAAAAAAAATAAAAAAACAAGAGAACAAAAAACAAAAAGTTTTAAAAACAGTTAGCAAACTTAAAAGTAAGATTGCAGCTCAAGAAAAAAAGATTTCTAAAATTGAAGTAAAAATAGCTAAGCTAGAAAAAAAGGCAGCTGAAAAAAAAGCAAAAAAACAAGCTAAGTCCGCTTCTGCACAAACATTTACAACATCATTAAATAATTAATTTTTAAGAGTAAAGAATTTTGAAGTCCGAGTCCATTTCTCTGGATAAGGACTTCAATCTTTTTTGAACACTTTTTGTTACAATCTGACTATGCTGATTTGGAACTGAAAATATAATTGTATTACCTTTTTTGGTTAAAGATAAATTATCTAAAAAGATAGTAGATATTGCAGCTATACCTGAGGCTAAACGTAATGCTGCACCAACTTGCCTGGCTATCAAAATTTCATTGTTCGATAAAAGGCTTACATAATCTCTATCTGGATAATATTTGACTGAACAGTGTCTCCAGAATCCAGCCAAGGCTATCTTTATTCTATCGCTATGACTTAACGATAAAGCAGGTGTGTTTAGTATCTGAGCAAATACAAGCTCTGCTTTTTGATATGCCCCAAGCCCCCAATCCATATTACTTAACGAACACGTGGGTTTTAATAATCTAGTAGGAAAGTTTTCATTATCACTAAAAATATCTTTTATGAAATTGTAATATTTTAAATAATTTTCTCCATAATCACCTGTTCTAAATGCTGAATATTCAATAAAATTATCCAAAAGATCTTGCTCAGTGAGTTTGTAACCTGACTTGGTTATTAATGTTCCTTCTCTCACTCCTGAAATTGAACATAGCAATTTTTCGGGAGCAGTAAGAAGCAATAATTGCTTTAAAATGTTTGTAGCAATAGGAACATAGTTAGTTCTTGATTTTGTAATTTGATCAACTTTAAGAGAAGATAGTTTTTTTTTATCATCGAGTCTATGACATAAGCTTAAAGCGTCTTCCCCAGTCAGCTGATATTGATGCAAAACATTAAGTGGATATTTTTTTAAAAATATATCTGCTTTCAATAAAGTTCTCCAAACCCCACCCACAACATACAAATTTTTTACTTTAGTTTTTTTTAACCAATTGACACTTGATAAATTTTCACTGATGATATCACTAATTTTTTTTGATTTCTTTTTCTTTGGTCTATTAAATAATCTCAATATACCAATGGGCAAAGAGGCCTTTTTTTCAATTACTCCATTTTTAACTTTTGCAAGCTCTAAACTTCCTCCTCCAAGGTCAGCAACAATACCATTAACTTTTTCAAAACCTAAGATTACACCAAGAGCTGAACGTTCTGCTTCTTGCTCTCCGGTTAATACTTCTATCTCATTGTCAAATATTTTCTCAACAACACTTTTAAAATAAGGACCATCTTTGGCATCACGTACAGCTGCTGTTGCAAAAATATTTACACTGTTTACCTTTGAGTTATTTAAAATATTTTTAAATCTTTCTAAGACACTAATAGAATATTGAACACCTAAAGGATCCAGCTTTCCTGTAAGCTCTAGTGAATTACCAAGCGAACAAACTGCTTTTTCATTAAATATTGGAATTTGTGATTTTTCAAAATCTTCATAGATTAACATCCTGATAGAGTTTGAACCCAAGTCAATAACAGCTTCTCTTTTTGCAGAAAAAATTTTTTGTTTAATTACTTTTTGAAGCAACATTTATATTTTTAAATTCATTATTTCTTCTTTGATAATTGATTTGCCCTGACCAGACAAGCTTGGATTTTTCATGAAATATTCATGTGCTGAAAATGTGTCTTCACCTGCTTTTAATAGTTTATAATATTTTTTATCTTTTAACGCCCAGCTCAACTTTATATCCTTAAAATTTGCCATCATAATTTGATCTAAAACCTGGGCGTGTACTGTTTCATTTTTTATTGTCAGCATGATCTCTAATCTGCGATCTAAATTTCGCGGCATTAAATCAGCTGAAGAAATAAAAACTTTATTATGTCTTGACGGCATTTGTTCACCATTTGCAAAACAGTAAATTCTTGAGTGCTCTAAAAATCTTCCTACAATACTTTTAACATAAATATTTTCTGACAATTTTTTTATACCAGGTTTTAAACAACAAATTCCCCTAACAAATAAATGAATTTTAACACCATGCTTTGAGGCTGTATAAAATCTATCTATAATTTTAGGATCTACTAATGAATTCATTTTTGCCCAAATTTCTGCAGGCTTTCCAAATTTTGCATTTTCAATTTCATTATCAATTAAATCATTTAATTTCGACCTCAAAAATTTTGGAGCAAGTATCACATTTTCTAATTCTCCAGGATCTCCATAACCGGTTACAAAATTAAAAAACTTTTCAATATCATTTGCATAACTTGGGTCAGCACTAAATAATGATAAGTCTGTATAAATTTTAGCGTTTACGGGGTGGTAATTTCCAGTTCCTATATGAACGTATTTATTTAAAGTTCCATTTTCTAATCTTACAACTAAACTTGATTTGGCGTGCGTTTTCAAATGAACAAAACCATAAACAACTTGAACACCAGATTTTTCTAAAGATTTAGCTAAACTTATATTAGCTTCTTCATCAAATCTTGCTTTGATTTCAACTATTGCAGTAACTGACTTTCCATTTTCTGCTGCAGTTTTAAGAGCTTTTACAATAGGCGAGTCTAGGGTTGTTCTGTACAAAGTCTGTTTGATTGCTTGAACATTTGAATCATTTGCCGCTTGATTTAAAAATTGTATGACTGCATCAAAAGTTTCATACGGATGGTGTACGATCATATCCTTAGATTTAATTGCTTTAAAATAGTCACCATCAAACTGATTTACTCTTTCAACTTGTCTTGGATTAAATTTTTTAAAATAAAACTCCTTTTTGCCCGCAACAATAATTTGAGAAATTTCGTGAGTACCAACAAATTCTTCTATCTCATCTACAGTGTCTTCGTCTGCTTTAATTTTTTTTATTAAGAATTTTTTCAAATGACGTTCGGATCCTTTCCTTAATTCTAACCTAACAATTCTACCTCTTTTTCTTTTTTTTAAAGCTTTCTCATAAAAAACTACGAGATCCTCCGCTTCATCTTCAACCTCAATATCACTATCTCTTGTTACACGTGCGGATATATAACTTTTAATTTCATAACCTGGAAAAAGTTTTGAAGCATAGGAACTTACGGTCTCTTCTAATGATACATAATTTTTTACTGCTTCAACATTACTGACATTGTAAAATCTCTTTAAATTCTTAGGTAAAATAATGATTGAATAAATTGATCTTTTTTTTCCTTTTTTTTGCATTTCCATAAGCAAAAAATGCCCTTGATTAAATAAAAATGGGAAAGGATGTGAAGGATCAATGGCCTGAGGTGTTAAAACTGGTGCTATATTTGAATTAAAAATATTTAATAAATTTGTCTTTTCATCCTGATTAAGTTCATCAAAACTTTTAAAAAATATTCTTTGTTTAGATAGCTCTTTTTTTAATCTTGACCAAATAAAATTTGATTTTTTTAATAGTTCTGATGATTTATTTTTAATTTTTTTTAATTGTTCTTTTGGAGATAGACCATCAATTGTTTCGTGTTTGATTTTTTCTTTAAGTTGAGCATAAACTCCTGCTACTCGCACCATATAAAATTCATCTAAATTATTTGATGCAATAGATAAAAATCTTACCCTCTCAAAAAGCGGTAAATCTGTATTTCCTGCCTCTGATAAAACTCTCGAATTGAATTCTAACCATGATAATTCTCTATTATTGTATCTGCTTGTCATAAAAATTTAATTAAATAATAATATATATTAGATATGTTAAATTTATATGTCATGCGACATGCAAAATCTAGTTGGGAAGATCCTGAATTATCTGATTATCAAAGACCGCTAAACAAAAGAGGTAAGCATAATGCAAAATTGATGAGAAAAATTATGAAAAATAAGGGTATGTTTTTTGACTTTGCTTATATCTCCGGATCTCAAAGAACAGTTGAGACATATAAATATATCAAAGATTTAAATTTAAAGAAAAAAAAAATAAAAAAAGATCATTATTTAGCTACACCAAAATTTTTATTAAAGTCCATTCAATCTATAAAAGATAAATATAAAAGTGCTTTAATTCTAAACCATGAACCAACTGTTAAAGATTTAACTCAACAACTGTGCTCAAATTTAAATGAACATGGAGAACTTTTGACCGATAAATTCAGTACAGCGGCAATTGCAACAATAATATTTAGAAAAAAATCTTGGAATGATATTAAGTTTGGTGATGGATTACTTGATGGATTTATTAAACCCAAAGATTTTTACTGACTATCTAAAGCGTAACCTGCTGACCTTACAGTTCTGATTAAATCATCTTGATTGTCTAAATTAATTGCTTTTCTCAATCTTCTAATATGAACATCAACGGTACGGCTTTCTACATATATCTCATTGCCCCAGACCTGGTTAAGTAATTGTTCTCTAGAATAAACACGCGTTGGATTTTTAATAAAAAAGTTTAACAAATTGTATTCTGTAGGGCCTAATTTAATTTCTTTATCACCTCGGTAAACTCTTCTAGCTAGTCGATCAATTTTAATATCTTTAAATGAAGCAATATCTTCAGTTAACGAAGGTTTTACTCTTTTTAATAAAGCTTGGATTCTTAATATAAGCTCTTTTGTACTAAAGGGTTTGGTGACATAATCATCTGCTCCAGTTTCAAAGCCTCGAATTTTATCTGCCTCTTCTGATTTTGCAGTTAGCATAATTACAGGTATTGATTTTAACTTTGCGTCTTTTTTTATTTGTTTACAAATATCAATTCCAGATAAATCTGGAAGCATCCAATCTAATAACACTAAATCTGGAAGGCTTTTTTTTATTTGATCGAACCCCTCTTCTCCTGTTTCGGAAGTATGCACTTTAAAACCTTCTTTTTCCAAATTATATTGAATTAAGGTCGATATAGATTTTTCATCTTCAACAACTAAAATTGTTGCGCTCATAAAAATTTATTGACCAGATACTATATCCGATTCTCCTTTAGGTCTATCACCTTCCAAATAATCACCTGTAACCAAAAAATAAACGGTTTCTGCAATATTCGTTGCGTGATCGCCAATTCTTTCTAAATTTTTAGACATAAACATCATTTGAGAACATGCTGCTGCACCACTACCATCACTAGATTTTTCTATGCACTTTAAAATTGAGTTCATACAAATATCAACTAAAGTATCAATCTCTTCATCTGCATACCAAACCTGCTCAGCTAATTTAGCATCGCGATTTAAGAATGCGTCTAAAACAAATTTAACATTTTTTTGAACTTTTACAGATGCTGCGCTAAAATTTTTATTTATATCATCAACTATATTTTGATCTAAATGACGTGATCGCTTTGCTATGTTTTTAGATAAATCACCAATTCGCTCTAAATCAGAAGAAATCTTCATTGCAGATACTGTCTCTCTTAAGTCAATAGCAAGAGGTTGACGCATAGTAAGAAGATTAACAACCTGTTGTTCGATACTTTTTTCTAGATCATCAATTCTGTCATCTTTTCCAACAATTGCATCTGCAAATCCTTGGTCTTGCTTTAATGCAGCTTCAGTAGCATCTTTAATTTGTCTTTCTGCAAGTGAGCCCATCTTTGCAATGGTATTTTTGAGTATACTTAATTGTTCATCATATGATTTTACGATATGTTCATTCATAATTTTAACCAAACCTTCCTGTTATATAATCTTGTGTCATTTGGTTCTCTGGATTTTTAAATATTTTGTCCGTAAAATCAAATTCTATTAATTTTCCTAAATGAAAAAAGCCTGTATGCTGAGATACTCTAGCAGCCTGCGCCATGGAATGAGTAACAATGGCTATTGTATATGATGACTTTAAATCATCTATTAAAGTTTCAATTTTAGCAGTTGCAATGGGATCCAGGGCAGAACAAGGCTCATCCATCAAGATAACCTCAGGGTTAATTGAAATAGCTCGAGCTATACATAGTCGTTGTTGCTGACCTCCTGATAATCCTGTTCCTGGCTGATCTAACCGATCCTTTACCTCGTCCCATAAAGCAGCTTTTTTTAAACTTGTTTCAACAATTTCATCCATGTGAGTTTTATCTTTTGCAATTCCATGAATAGTTGGTCCATAAGATATATTTTCATAAATACTTTTTGGAAATGGATTTGGTTTTTGAAAAACCATTCCTACTTTTTCTCTAAGTTGAACAACATCAACGGATTTGTCATAAATATCTTTTCCATCAATTTCTATGTTTCCACTAACTTTACAAATATCAATGACATCATTCATACGATTTAGACATCTAATGAATGTTGATTTTCCGCATCCAGATGGTCCAATTAAAGCTGTTACTTGCTTTTCAGCAACATTTAAATCAACATCAAACAATGCTTGTTTTGGCCCATAAAAAACTGATACTTTTTTAGCGACAATTTTATTACTCATTTTACCATTTCCTTTCAAATTTTTGTCTAGCCCAAACAGCTAGAGAGTTCATAATAATTAAAAAACCAATTAGCAACATGATAGTTGCTGAAGTTTTTTCAACAAATCCTCTCTCTGCAGACTCAGACCATAAATAAATCTGAACAGGAAGAGAAGTTGATGGATCAGTTGGAACACTTGGCACGTCTACCACAAACGCTACCATACCAATTAATAGTAAAGGCGCTGTTTCTCCTAAGGCTTGAGCCAAGCCGATAATAGTTCCAGATAAAGTACCTGGCATAGCGAGTGGAACAACATGATGCATTACAGTTTGAACTCTTGATGCTCCAACAGCAAGTGCACCCTCACGAATTGAAGGGGGAACGGCTTTTAATGATGCCCTGCAAGCAATAATAATGGTTGGCAATGTCATTAAAGACAGCGTAATTCCACCTACTAAAGACGTAGATCTTGGTAGTCCAAAAACACTAAGAAGCATTCCCAATCCTAATAGACCAAAAACAATTGATGGAACAGCTGCTAAATTATTAATATTAATTTCTATAATATCAGTAAAAGTATTTTTTGGAGCAAATTCTTCCAAGTAAACTGCTGCCATTAAAGCAATTGGAAAAGCAATCATTAGACAAATTATAATTGAAAAGAAGGATCCTATAACTGCACCTGCAACACCAGCTATTTCTGGGTCTCTAGAATCTCCGGAAAAGAAAAAGTAATTTCCAAATGCAGTTCCAATTTTTCCTTGCTCTACTAAATTATCGTAAACATTTAATTGAAAATTGTTTAATCTTCTTCTATCTTCTGGGATATCTCTTGGGAAATTTCCTTTATGTAACTGATCTAAATCATCTGAAGCCGTCAGTTCAATTGTAACCTTTTGTCCAAGTAGCTCCGGATTATTTAATAAATAATTTTTTATTTCTGTTTCATAATTTCCACTTAAAAGTGTTTTAACACCTTTTTCTTCTTCATCATTTTTATATGGAAATAGTCCTGTTGCTGCTTTATAGGTTACATCAAAAAATTCAGCCTCTTTGATTTGTTTCAATGTTGGATTTTTCACATCTCCTAGTTCTAAAAGCTCCTTATTAAAATCAACTTCAGTCATAATAGTTGTCTTGATAAAAGCGGTACTTCCTGTGGAAAATACTTTAAATAACAAAAGACATACAAAAAATATGGAGATTGCAATTGCACCGATACCCAAAAACCTAAAACGTTTTTCAGAAGCGTATCTTTTTTTTAACCTTTGTTCTCTAGTCATATTTTTCTCTATATTTTTTTACAATTCTCAGGGCTATGAAATTTAAAATTAATGTTAAAACAAATAGTGTAAGCCCAAGCGCAAAGGCTGATTGGGTTTTGGCACTTGTAAACTCTTGGTCTCCTACTAAAATCATTACAATTTGAGTTGTTATTGTTGTAGTCGCTTCAAGTGGATTGATTGTTAAATTTGCAGCTAAACCTGCCGCCATCACGACAATCATTGTTTCACCTACCGCTCTTGAAACTGCTAAAAGAATTGACCCAACAATTCCTGGTAACGCTGCTGGAAAAACAACTTTTTTTATCGTTTCAGATTTAGTTGCGCCCATCGCATAAGATCCCTCTCTAAGAGATTGTGGAACTGCATTGATTACATCATCAGATAATGATGAAACAAATGGAATAATCATGACGCCCATCACTAAACCTGCGGCTAGAGCACTTTCAGAAGATACCTCTAAACCAATCGAATCTCCAATCACTCTAAAAAATGGACCAACAGTTAAAGCTGCAAAAAAACCATAAACAACAGTTGGCACCCCTGCTAAAATTTCAATAATTGGTTTACCCCATTTTCTTTGCTTTGTTGTTGCGTATTCTGCAAGATAAATTCCCGAGTAAAGACCGATTGGTACAGCAACGCACATTGCGATAAATGCTATAAAGGCTGTTCCCGCAAATAGAGGAACAGCTCCAAAAGCTTCTTTTAAATCCTTGGCTTCTTGCGGAGTTAGATTTGTTGGATCACTTATAAAGGCCTTTTGTGGAGACCATCCTAAACCAAAGAAAAAATCTAATGGATTAATCTTTGAAAAAAATTGAATGGTTTCAAATAATAATGAAAAAATAATTCCTATAGTTGTAAGAATTGCTGCTACAGATGATAAAAAAAGAATAACAGTTAGGGTTTTCTCAACACGTTCTCTTGCATGAACATTTTTATTGATTTGATTATAAGCAAATAAAGATGTTGCAATTATTGCACAAAAAAACAATATAATTTTTGCACCCTGTGAAATTGATAATAAATTTTTATAAGTTATTGCACCAGCCTCGATTCCTTTGGTAATTTGACCAGAAAAATTACCTTGTGCAAAAGATACAATTTGAGAATAAATTAAATTTAATTCATCTTTTGACAATTCGTTAAGTGATGAAATTTGAATTTTATTTTCGATAACATTTTTTAAAATTAAGGGTTCAGAAACTGTCCAAATTGAAATTATAACTAAAGCAGGTAAGGCACACCAAAGTGCTTGATAATATCCATAAAAATGAGGAAGCGCTTTTGGCTCAAATGTCCCATTTGTAGTAACTTTTTTTATTCTTGATTTTCCAAAATAAAAGCTTGTTAAACCAAAAAGAATTAGAGCTAGGATAAGAATTGAATTCAAAGTTTCCTCTTGGTTAACAGTATTTTGAGGGCCTAGTATATAGGCCCTCAATTTAAAAACTAGACTAGTTTAACTTAATTGTTTTAAGTTTAGTTCCAGCAGTTCTTGTCTTTTTGTAAGATTTGCTATCTAGAGGTACTAATCCAATATCAGTTAAATAACCTTTTGGACCCATAGTTCCTTTAGCAGTAAACTCTTTCAAATATTCTTTGATTCCCGGTACAGTTCCAACGTGAGCTTTTTTCACATAGAAAAATAAAGGTCTTGCGATTGGGTACGTGTAATCTTGAATAGATGCTAATGAAGGAAGTTTTCCTTCAACTTTAGTTGCTTTGATTTTATCTTTGTTAGCTACTAAGTATGAAAAACCAAATAAACCAAACATATCTGGATCAGCAGCTAGTTTATTTACGATTAAAGTATCGTTTTCACCAGCTTCTACTGCTAAACCATCTTCTCTAAGCTTAGCACAAGCTTTTTTTGCTTTTTTTCCAGCAGCTGTAAACGCAGCTTTTGCAGCTTTAGAACAACCTTTACCCATTACTAATGAGTTCCAAGCATCTCTAGTTCCAGAAGTTGGTGGAGGTACTAAAATCTTAATACCTTTATTAGGCAAAGACTTATCAATATCGCTCCATTTTTTGTAAGGATTTTTTACTACTTTACCGTTTACATCAACATCGTGAGCTAAAGCTCTCCAAAGTTGCTCTTTGGTAAAGTTCATATCTTTTGCTTTAACTGAATGAGCAAAAGAAATACCGTCGTTACCTACTACGATTTCAACAATATCTTTTACACCATTTTTTGCACAAAGAGCTTTTTCTTTTGACTTGATTGCTCTTGATGCATTAGTGATATCAGGATGTTGTGTTCCAACACCTGCACAAAATAGTTTCATTCCTCCACCAGTTCCAGTCGATTCGATAACTGGAGTTTTAAAACCAGACTTACCAAATTTTTCAGCAACAACAGTTGCATAAGGATAAACTGTAGATGAACCAACAATTTTGATTTGATCTCTTGCAGAAGCCGCACCAGAAATAGCGATAGCAACTAAAAGAGAAAGTACAAAGTTAAGTTTTTTCATTTTTCTTCCTTTAATTAAAGTTTAAATGTTCGCGTTAATTACGTAATTGTGTTGGCATTAATATTAAGTAATTATTACAGTTTTGTTAAAATGCTCACTGAATAGTTGTATTATGTACAACTTTTATATCGCCTTTTTCCTCTGCTAAATTTCCATTACAAGAAACTGGCAGTACGGCTTTTGAAAGAGCGTATTTGTTTGTAGGTCTTAAAACCACCTCTAGTAAAACCAATTTAACTAAAGATTTTCTGTAATCTTCAGGAAGTGTCCAGGGTTGATTAGAAGGTGGATAAAATTTTTCGACTAAATACGATGCAACTTGAGACTCGGACAGGGAAGACTCTGGCTGACTTCTTAGAAGATTATGTCTTACATCATCAAAAATTTCTCTGCATTTATTGCTCGAACTCAAATAATCATTTTCTCCTAGTCCCGAGCTCATGGGTATAGAGATTGAGGCTGTAACTGCAGTTTTTCTCCAATTATAAATTACAGCCATTTCAACTTCTTCCTTTCTATCACCAATTAAATTGGCTAATAATCTTGAGGTGTACCTGCTAATAATTCGATCAATTGATCTTTCCATATCTCTTTCAAGATTAATGATGCCTAAATCAAGATAGTTCAAAGGACGTTGCATCAAATTTTTAATGACATCTTTTTGATCTGAATTTGAATTATTAGAAAATAAAAGTATTGATAATATTATGAAAACACTAAATTTTTTCATATACTGGTAAATGAACTATAAACTCACTTCCCTCATTAAGTCTACTATTAATTTCCAAGTCTCCTCTATGTTGATTAATAATATGTTTAACTATTGCTAAACCAAGGCCTGTACCCTGAATTAAATTTTTTTTTGCGATTGCTGTGCGATAAAATCTTTCAGTAACGCGGTGTATTTCATCTTTTGGTATACCTATTCCCTCATCCTTTACATGAATACTAAATGATCCTTTGCTAAATTTATTTTGATTAAAATTTATAAATAATTGAACATTTGAGTTATTTTTAGTGTATTTAATTGCGTTATCATACAGGTTTTGGATCACTTCTGAGATTTTATCGTAATCACCACGAACCAATGAAGCTTCTTTATTTTTATTGATTTCAATTCTAACATTCTTTTTTTCAGCAATTTTATTTGGAATTTTCTCTAATCCTTCCAAAATATCGTTTAAGTTAACTTTTTCGCTTGGTTGAATATGTTCTTGCATTTCTATACGACTTAATGACATTAAATCTGAAATTAATACTTCCATTTTTTCCGCTTGTTCCTGCATAATTTTAATGAATTTTTGTTGTGCTTTCGGATCTTCTTTTGCAGCCGTAGATATTGTCTCTAAAAATCCTTTTATAGACACTAGTGGAGTTTTGAGTTCATGACTAACATTAGCAACAAAGTCTGATCTTAATTTTTCTGATTTTTTTACATCTGTATAATCTTTAATAACAATCAAAACATTTCTTTGACTCAAAGGGACAATCGTTAATCTAAAAAAACTATACGTTGGAAGATTAATTTCAAACTCAAGATATTCATTCATTCTATTATTTCTTGAATTTTCAATTTTATCTAGAAGTTCAGGTGCCCTAATAAAACTAGACAAATCTTTTCCAACTATATCGCCATAATAATTTTTTGCAGATTGATTTGCTGCAGAAACAGCATTGAATGAATTAATAAATAATATGTAATCTTCAATTTCATTTATTAATTGATTTTCAATATCATCATAGGTGTAGGCTTTGGTTGATACTAAGATTTTTTCATCAGTTTTTTCTTTTACCTTTTTTTGATCTTGGTTTTTAAACATAAAATAAAGTGCGCCGGTATTTGAAATAAATAATATAATTAATGAAATTAAGTCTAATTTTTTTAAAAAAAGTAGAATAATTATTACAAAATAGTTAATGATTAAAATAACTCTCATACTTATTAATCTTTTATATCATTTTGTGAAAAGTCATAATACTGAAACAATACTGTCATTTTACTGAAACCAAATCACTTTAATTGCCATTCTATGTCAATTGAACCGTTAACGAAGTTACCTTTTGCAAAAAAAGTTAATATTATAACTTCTGACTTTTTTGCTCCTAGGCTAAATTGTTATTTTGCCGAAAATCAAAAAGATATCAAGGCTGCACAACGGCTACGATATAAAGTTTTTTTTTCAGAACGAGATAAAAAAATTATAAGTTTAAAATATTTTAAAAAAGATTCTGACAAATATGACCAATTTGCAGATCATTTAATAGTTACACATCAAAACGGTAAATTTTCTAAAACGAAAGTCGTTGGAACCTATCGATTGTTAAATAGCAAATCTGCTAAACGATGTGGATTTTACTCAAAACAAGAATTTAATATTGATCAAATGATAAATAATCATGAAAACGATAATTTGTTAGAATTAAGCCGTTCTTGCATTCATAAAAATTTTAGAAAAAAAAATATATTACAATTTATGTGGAAAAAAATTCATCATTATATTTTAGATCATAATATTGATGTCTTATTTGGCATGGCAAGTTTTTTAAATGATAAACCAGATGATATTAAAACAGAGTTAACTTATCTGTATCAGAAATTTCTAATGGAGGAGTCAATTAGAGTTTCAGCATTAGAAAAACACAAAACAGATATGAATATCGCAAATTTAGATAATGTTTCTGAACTATCAATTGTTAAAAATCTACCAACTTTAGTGAAGGCTTATTTAAGATTAGGGGCTAAAATTGGTGATGGAGCTGTGGTTGACCATGTAGTCAAAACAACAGATATTTTTATTTATTTACCTTACAAAAATATTAGCAAGACTTATCTTAAAAAATTTATATAAACCGTAAGAGTGAAATCATTAATAGCTTGGTTATTTGGTTTTTCGTATTTAAAAAAATTGTACCAAAAACATTATGACAATTTTGAATTGAAAAATAATTTTTGGAATAAAACATTAGAACTTTTCAACATAAAATACTCGATTTTAAATACTGAAAAAATTCCTGAAACTGGTCCTGTGATCGTAGTTTGTAACCACCCATTTGGACTAGTAGATGGATTAATTATTGCCGATACTATTTCTAAAAAAAGGAAAGATTACCGAATACTTATTAATGATGAAATATCACAAATTGATCTCATAAGACCTTATTTATTTACTCTAAAACTTGATGAAAAAAGAGAGTCTGTAAAGTTTAATTTAAAATCAAAAAATGATGCCATCCGACATGTTCAAAATGGTGGTGCTTTAATCATTTTTCCATCCGGTGAAGTGGCAACCAAAGAAAAAATATTTGGAAAAGTAATTGAAAAAAAATGGCAATCTATTTTAGGTGCAATAATTAGAAAAACTGAAGCAACAATTTGCCCCGTTTATTTTAATGGTGAAAATAGTTTTTTATTTCACGTATTAGGAATAATACATTACCCATTAAGAAGAATTCTTTTTGCAAAAGAATTAATTAATAAAAAAAATAAATTTTTTAAAGCAGTATGCTTACCTACCCATTATAGTTCTCAATTTATAGGAAAAGGTAACTCTGAAATTTCAAATGAGTTAAGAGAATATACCTTAAAAGGCAAACAATCTTTTAATAATTAGGTGAACAACTGGTTTCAAATATTTTTGCACACTCTTGCCAAGTATATTTTTGTGCTAATGCCTTACATTTTTCTCTATTAATCTTCAATGCTTTAAGGGCTGAAGTTTTTAAATCGTTATCCAAGGCATCAACTTCTGTTCCACCCGTAATGTCAATTGGACCTGGAACTTTAAAGCCGGCTATAGGAAGTCCAGCAGATAGCGCTTCTATTAAAACGATACCAAAAGTGTCAGTTTTGCTTGGGAAAACAAAGACATCGCTAGATGCTAAATAGTTTGCAATATCCTTATCACCCAACATACCTGTAAAGATAACATCAGGATATTTTTTTTTAACTTCATTCATCTGGGGGCCATCACCCACAACAATTTTTGTACCTTCAATATCTAAATCTAAAAATGCTTTAATATTTTTTTCAACGGCTACTCTTCCAACATAAATCCAAACAGGTCCCTTAAAATCTTTAATTTTTATGCCATTTCCAAAAACATCATGCTCAACTCCTCTAGTCCAAACCTTAAGTTGATCTTCATTAAAACCATTTTCAGCCAACTCTTTTTTCATAGTTTGTGTTGTAACCAATATAGATTGTGAATGTTTATGAAAAAATCTCATAAAACGATAAGAAAATTTAATAGGAATTTTTGTCCTTGCATAAACATAATCTGGAAATTTTGTATGATAAGAAGTTGTAAACTTAATATTATTTTTGAGACAATATTTCCTTCCAAAAAAACCAAGGGGACCCTCAGTTGAAATATGAACAACTTGAGGATTATATTGTTTAATCATTTTATTAATTTTTGGCCATGCATTTAATGCTAATCGAATTTCAGGATACGTTGGCATTGGAACAGTAACAAATTCATTTGGTGTAATATATTTTACTTCATGACCTCGTTTTTGAAGTTGTTGTCCTAGATTATCCATGGTTCTGACTACACCATTTGTTTGTGGATACCAAGCGTCAGTAATAATTAAAATTTTATAAGGACTCACTAAATTTAAGATACAATCCTAATTTTGTCTTGTCTAATCTCTTCAAATTCTTCTTCAACATAAGTATCGGCTAAGATTTCTTTTCTTTTATCTAACCAGTAAATAAGCTCAAACTCTCCATTAAAATGTTCAACTAAAGCTGTGCAACTTTCAACCCAGTCACCACAATTTTTATATTCTACATCTTTCATATTTTCCATCGCAGGATGGTGAATATGACCACAGATAACACCATTTGCTTTTTGTTTTTTTGCAGAGTCAACAACTAACTCTTCGAACTCACTAATAAATTTTACAGCATTTTTAACTTTAAATTTTAAATATTTTGATAAGGACCAATATTCCTTGCCCAAGCGTCTTCTAAAATAATTTAAATACCGATTAAATGCGATTAATCCTTCATAAGCAATAGATCCTAATCTTGATAACCACTTTGCATATCTTATGATTCCGTCAAATTGATCGCCGTGAACGACCCAATATTTTTTTCCATTAATTCCTTCATGAATTAATTGATTTAAAATTTCAACGTTACCAAGATTAATAGGAATAAATTTTCTTAAAATTTCATCGTGATTTCCGGCTACGTAAAAAACTCTCGTACCGTGTCTTGCTTTTCTCAAAATTTTTTGAACAACATCATTATGCTGTTGAGGCCAATACCATTTATTTTTTAAAGCCCATCCATCAACAATATCGCCAACTAAATATAAATTTTCAGAACGCGTATATTTGATAAATTCTAAAACCATATCTGCCTGACATCCCCTTGTTCCTAAATGAATGTCTGAAATCCAAATAGATTTGTATTGAAGGAGTTTGCCATCAACTGCTTTTAGTATTGTTTTTTTATCTATCATAAACGAATCTCTAGTTTAAGTTGAATCATAATTGTGTTACAGAACTGTTAAAAATTTTTTAAACAAAAAAGACGTAATGAATAAAATAGCAGTTATTTACAACCCAAACGCTGGAAACAGCAAGATTAAAAAGCTTTTACAAATCAAAGAGCGATTAAGTTTAAATAATTCTGTCACCATTTTTGATACTCAAAAACCTGGGGATGCCACGGAAATTGCCAGAAAAGAATATAAAAATTTTGACGTTATTGTTGCTGCAGGTGGTGATGGAACAATCAATGAAGTTATTAATGGAATTGATAAAAATACAAAACTTGGAATTATTCCTCTTGGTACAGCAAATATTTTAGCAATTGAGGCTGGTATTAAAACTGATGTGAAATCAATATGCAAATTAATTGAGGAAGGAAAAACAAGAAAAATTTATGTCTCTAATATTAATAATAAAAAATTTTTTTTAATGGCAGGTGTTGGTTATGATGGAGATATCGTTCATAAGATGCACCCATCTCTTAAAAAAATATTTGGTAAAGCCATGTTTGGTTTTCTTGGATTGATCGAATTTTTTAAATTAAAAAAGTATCATATTAAAGTTGAAGCAGATTATCATTCAGTATCAGGAAATTGGGTGCTAGTTACAAATGCTAAACACTACGCAGGGCCTTATAAAATTACAAACTCAACAAATATTTTTGAAGACAATATGGTTTGCTATATATTTAGAGATTTAAGTAGACTCGGATTTTTATACTGCATTTTTTTAATCATATTTTATGGCGATCTTAGTAAATCTAAAAAAGTAACTAAATTAATTTCTCAAAATATTAAAATTTCATCACAAGAAAAAATAAATGTTCAATGTGATGGTGAAAAATACGGATCATTACCAGTTGAAATTCATTTTAAATCTGAACCAATTCAATTGATTTCATAAAAAATTAACAATTTAATTTTTAAATTTACTGTATTTTTTATCTAATGCGAGTAATGAAATTTAGTGAATTAGTTATACTCTTTTTGGGTATACCATTAATTTTACTAATCGCCAGAATTAATATTCAGGTTTTATTTGCTGTTATTTTAAGTTGTTTAGCGGTTTGCTTATATTTAAAGTTTAATAAAATAAAGATTGTTAATTATCATAGCAAAAATCCTCAAAATTTAAAATTTGTTTTATTTAGGATT